>Ga0080005_130766_pt1 | contig 14127 bp, 16 predicted proteins | sample JossMetagenome_2_FD_69208 | JGI IMG/M metagenome (GOLD analysis project Ga0080005, IMG submission 69208) | Hot spring sediment microbial communities from Joseph's Coat, Yellowstone National Park, USA - JC3_ASED (SPADES assembly) (version 2) | ecosystem: Environmental > Aquatic > Thermal springs >... | reverse complement strand
TCGGGGGGGGGGCGGGGGGTTCTCGGCCCCCCGGGGGGGGGGGGGGGGGACCCGAGTACTTCGCGGCGGGTGGAGAGGTAGTGGTGCTGTGCCACGAGTCGGAGGGCGCCGCCGAGCTTCTAGATTCGTCGTGTCCCACGGATTACTCGGTCCTGCACCTCAACACAGGCGACTGCTACTCCCTCTCCCAAGTGACCCCCGAGGCTGTGTTGCGCTATAGGGAGGAGCTCTGCGCCGTTCTCGACAGGGTGTGCGGACTTTACTACCTCGCGGTGGCAACCACCCAGCCCTACCTCACGGTATATGGGTTCTACTTCGGCGAGACGCCGCCCCCAGTGGTTGCGCTCGGCGTAGAGCTCGGCGATGGCGAATGCGCAGAGCGCCTCTACCGCGCCGTCGCCGTCAGCGACGTGGTTCAGCTCGACCTCTTGCCCTCGCCTCCGCCGCCAAAGCTGGAAAAGCTCTGCGGCAAATAGCGCCGGAGGAATCGGCGCGGTACCTGGCGCGAGGCCGGACCGGAGCATCGTCGCACCGGCCAGCGAGAGAATAGTCACTGGGCGCAGAAGCGCCCTTGTGGTGTTGCCCCTCGAGAGAGACTCTGAGACAGAGTGCGGAGATTTGGGAGACCCGCCGGCGGAGAGATGCGTTGGGCTTGGCACGCCGGGATCAGGCTTGACGGCATCTATAGATTTGCGTTAGGCTACGGCGGTCCCATATGTGTTACTTTTATTAGGGGTCTGTTGTTGATTTGTGGAGGTTAGGTTCGCGGGCGCACATAGGTTTCTAGACGCGTCGCTTCACTTTGTGGATCTGAGGGGGCGGAACATGTTGCTAAACGCGGCGCGGTGGCTTGTGGCGTTTACCGCTGCTAAGGCGAGGACTGTGCACGTCCACGTGGATGCGGAGGGGGTAGATGGAGGTCTATTAAAAGAGGTGGCGTATCTCGTGTACCCAGCGCGGGTGGAGATCGGCGGCGCGGCGGTGGAGGGGCTGGGTTGCGCGGAAGGCGGCGGGGTCTGTAGCTTATGCGGCAGAAGCGGGGTTGTGACGTTGGGGGAGGACTGGTTTACCCACGTGACGCGGGGGGAGGCGCTGGACGTGCCGTGTCTGGCGGCCAGGCTCTTGGGCCGGGCGGCCAACAAGCCGGCCTTCCTCTTCGCGTTGCTGGAGAGGAAGAACCTGCCCAAGGGGCCCAGCTTGGTGTTGCCAATGGGGGTGCTCACGCTGTATTTCTGGCGCCACGGCGGAGGGGGCGACTGCCTCGAGGATTCGGCGGCTCTGTGTTTCCATGACAGGTGCGTGGCCGTGCTGGGGGTGCGGGAGAAGTGCGTAGAGGCCGGGTATATCGAGAAGATGAGGCGGGCGGAGAGGTTTGAGGAGGTTGCTGCGGTGAGGGAAGAGTTCCTCAGAAAGACCGCGGAGAAGGTCGTGCCTGGGCTGGAGCCGGTGTACCAGCCGCGGGGCGGCTCGGTGGGGGAGGGCTTCGTGCCGCATCTTTCGGGGGTCAACGCAGACGGGAGGGAGGTGGACACCGAGGTGTTGGCGTCGCTGGCGGGCACAAACGTCGTGTTTCTCGTGAGGGTCGATGGGGATAAGTTCGGCGAAAGGACGAAGCATCTGCCCGAGGAAGTTGTTGCGCAGTTCAAATCGGCGGCGGCGGGGGTCTTCGAGGCCGGGCCGCTAGCGGCTGAGCGGGCGAGGTACCACGCCGCCGTGATCTATGCGGGCGGCGACGAGAACATGTTTGTGGCTTCTGCGAGGGGGGTGGATGCCGTGTTGAAGACGCTTATGAAGGCCAGGGAGTTCTTCAAGCAGGCGCTAGGCGGCACAATATCGGCGGGCGTGGTGGGCCTTAGGTATAAGCTTCCGATGTACCACGCCGTATACCACGCCAACAGAGCCGCCGAGGAAGCCAAGGAGGCTGGGCGCGACGCCGTCGCGCTGATATACCTCAAATCTATCCTGGCGGAGGAGGTGGGCATCGTAAAGTTCGACTTTCTCGAGGAAGCTCTGCGGCTCGCCAGGAGATATGCCGACGAGAGGCCGCCGCTGGAGGCCGGCTGCTTGCAACAAGCGCTCCCGCACCTCCTAGGGCATGTGCCAGCGGCGACGGGCCTCAACAGGACTGTGGCGTTTATCTTAAATACCGCCCCGCTTCTAGAGTTATGATTTCCTACGTCCTGACCGCCGAGGCGCCTGTCGCGTCCACCCGCGCACTTAAATTCGGCGAATACGCCCCCGCGACCGTGGCCTACAAGTACGCCGATGGATGGATCCCCGCCACCACGCTCTACGGCCACTACTGCCACCAAACGCCGGGCTTCTGCAGAGACGAGGACAGGCTCTTCTTCTACCCGGCGCTCCCGGCGGCGGACGTCGGCGGGGGTCTCTACGGGCGGGCCGACTGTGAGAAGGAGGCCTGCGTATACGTGGACTTCTGCACCCTCACAGCGTTTAGGGGGCCCCGGAGGGAGGGCTGGAAGCGGCTGAGGATGGCGGGGATATACATAGACAGGAGGGCCAAGACCGCCAAACACGGCTTGATCTACGTCTACGAGCTCCACCCGCGGGACGCCAGCTTCGTGACCGCGGCGAACCGCATGCTGAAGCCCGGACGCCTGGGCTACAAGAAGACCTACGGCTGGGGTCTCGTGAGGCCCACCCCTCTATGCCACGTCTCCGAGAGGAGGGCCAGGCGGTTCCTCCTCCTCTCCCCCATGCCCACATCCCTCCTAGACGGCCGAAAAGGCGGCTCGGAGCGGCTACGTCAAAGAGGTAGCAGGCGAAAGCTTGGCCGCTGGTTCTACTACCTTTCCCTGACCAACCGGTATTACTTCGTAGGCAGGAGCTTCAACGAGGTGTACCTAATGCCCATGTCCGAGGTGGAGCTGGAGGAGGAGCTAAGACCCACCCAGCTGTGGGAGAGACTCAGGGAGGGCCTAGACGACCTGAAGGTCTACACGGCGACCGGCCGCGAGGTGGGGGGTGATACTGCGGAGCTCGTGAAGCGCAAGGCCGCGGCCACCATGGTTGCGCCCGTGGCGGCGCTATGGTGACGTACAAAATCACCAACCTGTCCCCGCTCCACATCGGCGGCGGGAGCCCAGGCGGCCTCCTCGACCAGCCCACCTTCAAGCTAGACGGCAGGCCCGCCATACCAGGCTCCACAATCAAGGGGAAGGTGAGATCCCTCTTCGAGGCCGAGGTGAGGCGGGAGGTGGAAAGGAGGATGCGCGCCCAAAGCCCGCAGGAGGTGGCGCGTAAGCTGAAGAAGGTGCTGAAGGAGGCCCTGGCGGAGGTCGACAGAATAATAGGCGGCGATCTGCAGGTACACTTCTGCAACATTGCGCCGGATCCCGATACCGAGCCCTACGCCTACTACCCCCTCATATGCGACGCGGCGTCTCAACTCCACTGCAACCCGCCCCACTCCGCCAACGACTTCGGGGACGACAGGTCCGAGACCATAAGACTTATCACCTCCTACATACTCCTCAGGAGAAGCGGACAGAGGCAGTACTGCATAGCCTGCACCTACTTCGGCGGCAACGGCCACCCCTCCCCCCTCATCTTCACCCCGGCAACAGCCGTCGGCGAGGTGAAGACAGCCGTCGCCACCAGGTTGTCGATAGACAGGTTCACAGGCGCCGCCAAGCAGGAGAGGCTCTTCACCCTGGAGTACGTCCCCCCATACACAGAGTTCGTAGGCCACGTGCACAAGGCGGAGGAGCTCAGCGACTACGTAAACGAGACACAGATAGACCAATTCCTCAAACACGTCGTGCCAGCCCTCCTCAGACGGATAAGAACCATAGGGAAGCACAAATCCGTGGGCTTCGGCCAAGTCGAAGTGAAGCCGGAGGGCGCCGGCCAGTCCGACGAAGACGTGAGAGAGTTCGTGTGGGCTGAGGTAGAGAGGCGCCTCGCGGAGGCGTGCAACGCAGACCTTTCGGAGCTCGCCGCGGCCCTCAGACGCGTGAAGGAGGTGGAGCAGAATGTCGACAGCATCGTGGGGGTGGTGGCCAAGTATAGGAGGAGGGTTATGGAGATGTTGTTATGACGCCGAGGAAGATAGCGGAGAGGTACTTGGAGGTGCGGCCTCTGCTGGAGACGCTGGAGGCCCTCGGGGCGCTTTGCGAGGACGACCTACGGAGGTTCATAGACGTGGAGACCCCGCCCAACTGCGACCTCAAGACATATATAAAAATCTTGAAGTACAGCATATGAGCGGCGAGGGACCAGTCAGGCTCTTCCTCTATCCGCACACCAGACAAATCGTTGCAAAATACGCCGTAGAGATACGCGCCGAGTCCGAGCTCCTCGTCGGCGGAGGCTCCCTGGAGCAGGCCACGTCTCCCTTCGATATACCAGTCGCCAAGATGCCCTGGGGCGACTCCTTCATACCGTACATACCCGGCTCCACGCTGAAGGGCCTGCTACGCGCGACGGCTGAGGAGATGATGCGCGCCCTCTTCAGCGACGCGTCTAAGAGCGTTGCCGAGGTCTTCGAGAGAATTGAGGCGGAGGAGGTGGGGGCAGAGCTCGTGGAGAAGGCCGTCATCAAGTTGTTGCAACAGTTCGTCTCCCCGGACTTGGTAAGGGCCGAAGACGTCGTGAAGGCAAGGGGAGACAACCTCCGGCAGAAGGTGGAGGAGGCGTATAGGCAGAAGAACGTCGAAGTCTCCAGGATACTCGCCGAGCTAAAGGTCAGCCCATACGCCTGCCCCACAGTCGTCGAGGGACTCGCCTGCGAGCTCCCCCTACCCCCCTACAAAACGCCCTACCTAAAGGCCCTGGCCAAGGCCTCCGGCCTCGACCCCCTCCCCTACCCCTGCCCCGTCTGCCTCACCTTCGGCGCGCCCGGCTACGCCTCAAACATCCTCGTGACGTCCGCATACCCACTGGGCCAGCTGGGCAAAGACTACTTCATCCTAGAGAGAACCCACGTGGCCATAGACCGCTACACCGGAGCCGCTGCGCAACAGAAGCTCTTCACCGTGGAGTACGTCACGGCGGGCGCCACCTTCCGCAGCTACCTCATCCTGACGGGACCCGAGGTCAGAGACGCAGTCAAATGCAACGAGCTAAAGACCCAGCTCGAAAACTGGGCCAAGGGACAGACACACAGCTACATCCCCCACTACGTAATCCAGTGCCTAGCCGAGGGGCTCACCAACGCCACGCTGGGCCGCCGCAAATCCGCAGGCATGGGCCAAGTCAAGATATCAATCAAGAAGATAGACCAGCCAGAAAACTGCGACGCCTACCAATACCCCCTTAAAGAGCTGTGCCGGTGGGTCCATGAAGCCGATACGGTTTAAGGCAGAGCTGATACTCAACACAGAGACCCACACCACAGGAACAGGACCAATAGAGCTGGCGGCACAGGTAGAAGCAATAGAAGAAGGTAGGGGAAGAAGGAGAGCACGCATAAACACCCTCAGCGTGCTACTGAGTCAAGTTTCAGACACCCCGTTAGGGAAGTGGCTCTGCAAGGTGGATGAGTTGAGGATGGCTATAAAGGTAGCGAATAAACCCACCGTGGCGCTTCTGCCGCGGTTCTACAAGCCAGGTAGAGAGCCGGAGATATACATTCCTGGTTCCTCAATAAGGGGCGTGTTGAGGGCGGCGCTGGACAAGAAGGCGCTGGAAAACGCCGTGGCCAGGCTGGAGAAGATAGGGCTTGTAGAGTTGCCAAACGCGAAGGACCTATGCGGCGAGCTGGATGACCCAGCGCAGCTCCTCTTCATAGACAGGCTCTCCCACGCAGCGATCCACCACGCATGCACCGAACTCTACACGCTCCAATACGCAGACAAGAGACGGATGCTTGTGGAGCATGTCGCGCAGAATCTCGGCGTGAGCTTAGGAGACCTCGTCTACCGCGACGACCTGGCCTTAGGCCTCTCCGAGCTCCTCTTCGGCGTCACGGGGCTCAGATCCTCCATTTATGTCTCTAACTTTCACCTTCACCCAAGCGACTGGGTAGAGACTTACGTCAGGACCTTCATCGCGGTTGCCAAGGGCACTACCGCCCGCCCGTTCTACGTCGAGCTGTTGCCGCCCGGGACAAAGTTCGAGGGATACGTCGAGTTCAGGCCGACGCCCTTTGCGGCTGAGAAAGACCTGGAGGAAATGCTCAACACAATCGCAGAGAAGACGGCAGACGGCTGGAAGATCCCAGTGCAGATAGGGAAACGGAGAAAGCTGGGATGGGGACAAGCCACGCTCTACCTCCGGCACTATGACTAGTATACCATTTTCACGATACTTTAAGCGCGGAGAAGTGATGGACGTATCTGAATACCTTAGATACACTGCAACTCAAGAGAAACCACCAAATTTAAGCGTAATTTATCTATCTATTATATCTTCTAATTTGAATTCTTATTCTAAATTTCTATACGAGATACAGGTAAACATAGAGAATATTGTCAAGCTAGGAGCTAGTTCCTCCTTTATTATTGAAATCTACTTACCTCAGCTGTATTTTGTAAAGCACCCTAAGCAGTTAAGGGTTACATTTGTGCGGAGTCTGCACCAGACGCAAGACAGCGATCCACGTTCATCCAATGTATTAGGCGCGTTGCGTTGGGGTCTTGAAAAGTATGTAATACTGAAGATAGCCACTTTGGATCCCTCAGGCTTTGGAGATTTTATGGAGGCTTGGTTAACTTCAAGAGACGTTAAAGTTAAGGGTAGTAGACACAAGATAGAGTTTAAGAGATTTGCTAAGAGATTTGCAATGTACTACCCCCCTAACGTGGTGTTCGGCGCAAGTGGCGTAGGTGAGGCGCAACGTTCTGGAGAGAGAGTTAGCCCGGTTAGAGGGGCTGTTTCTGTGACGAGACTAGAAGGACGTGACGGATTCGTAAGGCTGGAGTTTTCTCTGGATCCCCCGCCTATTACCTACCGCATACTGGGCGAGCTGGGGGTGGCGCCGAGAGACGTGAAGAAGGCGTTGGCCTCTTTCCTCGCCGTTGTAGCCGCCATGCTGAGCCCCAGCAAGGCGTTCGGCGGACAGTCACCCGTGCCGCTTACGACAAACTTGGAGGATTCCAGACGCCAGCGGGTCAGCGTAGAAACGCCCTACGAGGTAGATTTGAATCTCGTCGACCGTATAATTGAAAGCTATTGGTGTAAAGTGAAAAATATATAAACACGAGGATGAAGAGTAACATGCAGCAACAGCAACTTTATAGTGCGAGGTTCATAATACTGGACAGTCAAGGGAAATGTGTACTTTATCCCCAGACGGGTGGTCAACAACAGTCAAGTCAACCCGCCGAATTCTGCATCGGATACATAAGAGCCGTAGTGCCGAAGAGCATACCCTCTGGAGGGCCCGGTACCCAAACCACTGTCAACCTATTCTATACAGGTCATCCTTGCCACAGGGCCTATGTTATACTCGTCCCCATCCAGCAAACCGGTCAAACTAAGGTAACCGTTACAGAAGACACACCTGTGGTAGACATAATTGCTTGTTTTGAACAGAGACAGAATAACTGGGAATATAAACCGAACCCGTCAAAATTTGACGTAATGTTTGATGGGGTCTCTTTAAATTGGTCGCAAAACGTTAACATAGATAAAAAAGAGTGTAAGATTGAAGAACTTATTCAGCTACTGCAAAATGACGTAATAAAGAAAAAATTGCCCTCCACTATCTTAGTATACTATGTCAAATAGTACTTCCGTCCTTGTCAACCTCTTTTCATCGCTGTCATCCATGAAGGATGTAGATGTAAAGTCTATAAAGAGTAAATTTGATAAAGATAAAATGGTGCAGCTTGCGGTTTTACTCTGGCTAAATAGGCAACGTGTTGATATCTTCGGTCTGCCAGCCGAAGTAAGTAGTATTGTTTCAAAAGCTTGCGACAACCCCCACGTGCTCTACGCGACCCTGGGGGCTGTAGTTAAGGCTGGAAAGTGAGTTGATGGATCTCTGTTTCGCGGATCCGCACTTCGTCGTCGCCTCGCCTGACTTCGTCTACGCGGCTGGGGGCAACTACCTGGAGTTCGACTACTTCGTCTACGAGGCGAGGCACGGCGCAGTGGCGCCGGCGGCTTACGAAGACACGAGCAGGAGGGAGGAGCCCCTGGAGAAGACGCCGAGGTACCTGACCGTGGCGAGAAGGATGTTTCCCGTATACTTCCTCCGCGGCGGCGCGGCGCCCACGGGGGCGGGGTTCGCCGTAGCGGCGCAGAAGACCACCGACGAGGCTCTGGAGGGGCGGTGGTGGGGGGAGAAGTACGAAGACGCGGTGGGCTGGCTCTATACATACTTCCCGGACAACGCCCACGTCAACTACTTCATAGTGACCTCCTCCGCGGAGTACCTCCAAGAGCTCGCCAAAGACCTCATGGAGGCGGGCAGGGCGCTGGAGGACACGCCGTATAGGTTCCTGGGCCTTTACCTCGAAGCCAAGGGCAGGGCGATGTCGGGGGAATGCCCCCGGCACCTCTTCGGCGCCGCCGCCCAAGAGGCCGATGTCCCTTGCTTCCCGAGGGCGCTGAGGCTTCCGCCAAACATCACGATGGTCTTTACGCCCGTGTTGAGGTCCAAGCTCCTCCAGGACCAGTTCGCGTTGTTGATCTCCTACATGGCTGGCAGCGCCGACGTGGTAGACGGCGTGTTCCACCCCTCCATATGCGTTAAGTACCGCATAGTCGACTTGAAATACGTAGGATGCGTACCGGAGAAGCCTTTCATACTTCTGCGCGACTACCGTAAGGAATATCTCGATAAGTACATCGACAGGGTGGTTGAAAAGTTCGGCTTCGCCTGCGTCGTCTTTGTGCCTGAATATGTTTATGTTTATCAGCGGGGCAGGGCGCCGACGGCGATGTACCTCCTCCCGCCGAAGGACTTCAAGGTCGTCGCTGATGTGAGCTTCGTCAGCGGGATTCAAATCGACGAGCTGTGGAAGCTGGGCAGAGAGGAACATGGCTACGGCTTCGTCGGCTTGGGCGACTGCGCGCCGCCGTATCTCTTCGAGATATGAGGGCATATACGGTCTTGACAGACCCCAAGCTCGTAGGGCCCGTCCTCGAGACGGTGCTCCAGACGAGGCTTCCAGACGGCATCATCCTACCGGAGGACAAGCTGTTTATCTGGCTGGACGAGGACGACGAGGGCGTTGGGGTGTCGCTGGAGGGATCTTGGCCCACCGAAGTGTTGTTCGCACTGGCTCAGGCGTTTAGCCACTCCCTGGTCGTTAAGTATCCTAAGAAGGAGCTTGTGCACGAGTTCAAGATACTGTTTTACCACAGGTTTCTAAAGTTCAAGTTTGTTGATGTTGACGCGGAGCCGCGTAAAGTACATCCCGCCGTCCTCCTCCCGATGTTTTTCGGCCCTGGGAGGAGGGGGCTCTCATGGGCTAGGGTGGCCGCGGGCACAGCGCTTTATGACCGCGAGGTCGGCCGGCTCTTCAATTTCGACGCCACGCTGTACGTGCTTGAGGAGCTTACGTCGCGCTTTGACAAGAGACTAAAAGAGGCTGTAGATAAAGGCGGCGAATACGTGGCACATGAGCTCGCCATGATGTACGCCCAGCCACAGAGACCCCTTTGCGACTGGCTTCTGCAGCCCTACCAGGGTGATCTGGGAAAGGCGGTAAAGGAGCTGAGGAGTTGCGACTCCGCTGTGCTGACGGCCACGGAGTCCTTTTCGGCGTATTACCTCCACCTCCTCCAAGGCGTCGAAAGGGTGTACGTAATCTACACGCCCAACATATACCATTTCGTCAAATATGTCCTCTCGGTCAAGAAGGGGGAGAAGCCGGATGTGGTTAGGATATTGGCCTCCTCATACAACCCCCATATAAACTACCACGTCTTCAAAAAACTGATTAAAGACGGCGCATGCTACCACCCCAAGCACACCGGGCCAGCACCTATCTACCTAGCCCTCAAGAAGCTGGAAAGAGAGGGGAAGCTGAAAAAGGTATCTTAGAAAGTCTCGCCAGTTGCGCCGCAAACCTTTCTAAAGGTCACACAAACCCCTCCTTAAATAACATGGCGGCGGAGAGGGCACGGCGTTAACCCCGCAACAAACTAAACCGCGGGAAGCAGGTAAGGAATTAGTTCTCCGACTGCAGACGCCGAAGCCGCATTGCTTCAACCCTCTTGAGATTCCATAAGCGGCTCCACGACAATCAAGTTTCCCCAACCGCGTTCAGCAATCTCTCGACCGATTCCTTGCCGTATTCATAGGACACTGCGGCTATCACGGCTACACACAAGCCACCTGCGGTCCAAGCGGCGCGTTGAGCCCACCTCCGCACGGGGGGGTGTTTCAATTCTCTGTATGGAAATGCGCAACCGTCGTCAACGTGGAGCAGGAGACGCTGGGGAGGTTGTTGTTTCAATTCTCTATTGGAGATGCCAGAAGTGGCTGTGGCTTGACATCGCTCCACATGTCGTGATAATGCTTTCAATTCTCTATTGGAGATGCACGTGCTGGACGAGGGGGATAGGCTGTTGCTCCGGTACGTTTCAATTCTCTATTGGAGATGCCGATGACAGGCGCCGCGGCGGAAATGTGCTCTCCCACTCTTCCAGTTTCAATTCTCTATTGGAGATGCCATTCTACGACACCAGCGGTGTCGGATACTGCCCGTTTCAATTCTCTATTGGAGATGCCGCGGGCAAGACGTACCACTTCTACATCCACATACCGCCGAAGTGTTTCAATTCTCTATTGGAGATGCCGACGCCTACATGGCGCTCCTCAACATGATGGAGACCGCGTTTCAATTCTCTATTGGAGATGCGGAGAACCCCCCAAATTTTGCACGGCGCATATATATAGGCTATTTGTTTCAATTCTCTATTGGAGATGCGCGTTTCTGCTTATATGGCCTAAGGAGGGCAGGCGCCGCGTCTGTTTCAATTCTCTATTGGAGATGCGAGGTCCGTCTTGACGGAGGGGTGCAGGGCGGAGGAGTGGAGACACAGTTTCAATTCTCTATTGGAGATGCTCGCTTCGTCGTCGAAAGGCCTAAGCGCAATACGCGCTACGTGTTTCAATTCTCTATTGGAGATGCACTCGCTTAAATACGTGGCTAGGCTTGACGGCATAGATTCAAGTTTCAATTCTCTATTGGAGATGCACACAGCGTACAAATCAGCTGTGGCGCTGTATAAGGAGAAGAAGGGTTTCAATTCTCTATTGGAGATGCCCATCGCCGCGCCCGTGGAGAGGGGGTTGGGCGGCTTTGTGCTGTTTCAATTCTCTATTGGAGATGCGAGTACTATCCTGGAAGCACGTACCCGATTGCGTTGAGAGAGCGGTTTCAATTCTCTATTGGAGATGCACGGAACTGCGGCGCTTATCAATGCCAGTGGGAATACCGCGGCGGTTTCAATTCTCTATTGGAGATGCCGGCCGTTTCTAATTTGACTGTTAAGGTAGTCCGCCTTTATTGTTAGTTTCAATTCTCTATTGGAGATGCGGCCGTCCGGTCCATATCGCCCTGCCCCACCTATACAGAGACGTTTCAATTCTCTATTGGAGATGCCACTCGTAGCACCGACACCACCCAAGTCTCTAGGTCTTGTTTCAATTCTCTATTGGAGATGCCTATGGCGCAAAGACGGGCCCTACTGGTTCGGCGAGATGTCGTTTCAATTCTCTATTGGAGATGCTGCAGAGCGTCACGGCGGTGGAGAACAAGCAGGCTATGTCGGTTTCAATTCTCTATTGGAGATGTAGGCCGCCTGAGACGGAGGGCTTTGTGGCTACGAGGGAGTTTCAATTCTCTATTGGAGATGCGGCGCCTTTGAACTTCCTCAACAGCGTCGGCGCTGTCGTATTCGCGTTTCAATTCTCTATTGGAGATGCAGGCTTGCCGGCAACTTTACAACGCCTCGAGCGACTTAGAGGCGCTTAGTTTCAATTCTCTATTGGAGATGCACGCCGAATTCAGCACTGGTTGCGCAACGTCAAGACGTTTGAGGTTTCAATTCTCTATTGGAGATGCTGGGTCTTGTGGAGTTTTGAATGTGTGGGTTTTTAAGTTTTTTGTCTGTGTTTTGGCTTGGTGGTGCTTGGCTGGGTTGTGTGGGTTTCCGGGTCTTGTCTATAGGTAAAGTGTGTGGGGTGTGTAGATATGTGTGTATCTGCGTGTTTCTTCGTGTCGGCGTCGGCTTGTGCCGAGAAGTTGCACGACGTTTTATAAACTGGATCTCCGCTTTACAAAACCAACACGGCGAAGGAGTAGAACGACTAGACAAAGATAAAGCGTATTCTGCACGACGATTTATAAACGCCGAATTTTAAACAGCTGGTTAAATGCGGCGCCTAACCTCTTCCAAGCCGCTGGGCACACGTTGCGACGCTTGACGGTTCCCGGGGCTGATTCGCCGTGTAGCCGCTCGGCAGGAGATGTGGGGCGGCGGGGCTGAGTCTCGGGCTGGGGCGCGGTGTGGGCTTGCTGGATCTGAGGGATCTGGCGGCTTGGGGGTGCGTGTTGTAGCGAGAGGAAGTATGGCGTGGTGGGAAGGACGCAAGCCCTCGACCTCCCGCCGTTCCAGGGGGTCGCTGGCGACGTGGGGTTCGCCGTGATGTCGGACGAGGGCCTCGCGGAGGTTGATAACACTTAGGATTGTCCTTTCTGTGGAGTCTGGATGCTCAGACCTAGAGGGGCTTCTGATATAGACTATATTAGCATGTCAAAAGGGGCGACTGCAAATATGCCTGCATCGACAGGCACAAGCTTCGCGATTGTGGAGAATATAGGGATCGTGAAATAATACTTAGGCAATTTATTTGGGGGATATATGCCGGATAGGTTGAGGGTTGACCTGCCCCTGGAGGAGTTGCCGGATAGGTGGTACAACATTTTGGCTGATCTGCCGGAGCCGCTTCCGCCGCCTCAGGATCCCGACAACGGGAGGAGGTTGGAGCTCCTTAAGCGGGTGGTGCCTTCGGAGGCGTTGAGGTTGGAGTTCTCGACTGAGAGGTATGTCAAGATTCCTGAGGAGGTGTGGGAGAGGTATATCCAGGTGGGTAGACCGACGCCTCTGATAAGGGCGAAGAGGCTTGAGGAGTATCTTTACGCGCCGGTAAGGATTTACCTCAAGATGGAGGGCTATATGTACACGGGGAGCCACAAGGTGAACTCTGCACTGGCCTGGGTCTACTACGCCTTGAGGGATGGGGCTAAGTTCGTCACGACGGAGACGGGGGCTGGGCAGTGGGGGTCGGCTGTGTCTCTTGCGGCGGCACTCTTCAGGGTTAAGGCTCATGTGTTCATGGTGAGGGCGTCTTACTACGCCAAGCCCCTCCGCCGCTTTCTCATGCAGATGTACGGCGCGGAGGTGCACCCAAGCCCCAGCGAGCTGACTGACTTCGGGAGGAGGTTGCTCTCCGAGAACCCGAACCACCCGGGCTCCCTCGGCGTCGCCATCACAGAGGCGGCTGAATACGCCTTGAAGCACGGCGGGAAGTACGTGGTGGGTAGCGTGGTAAACTCAGACATAATGTTCAAGACGGTGGCTGGGCTCGAGGCGAAGAGGTAGCTGGAGCTTATAGGGGAGGAGCCTGACGTGTTCATAGGGGCTGTCGGCGGCGGGTCCAACTGGGGAGGCGCCTTCTATCCCTTCATAGGCGACGAGCTGAGGTCGGGGAAGGTCAGGCGTAGGTACATAGCCGTCGGCGCTCTGGAGGTGCCCAAGGTAACCAGGGGGGTCTATAAATACGACGACCCAGACTCCGGCAGGCTGTTGCCGCAGCTCAAGATGTACACCATAGGGGCCGACTTCGTGCCGCCTCCCATATATGCAGGGGCTTGAGGTACCACGGCGTGGTCCCCACGCTCTCTTACCTCATGCACAAGGGCTGGGTCGAGGGCAGAGACTACGACCAAGAAACGGTCTTCAAGATGGCGCAGCTGTTCGCCCAGCTCGAGGGCTACGTGCCGGCCCCAGAAACCGCCCACGTCCTCCCAGCAGTCAAGGAGGTGGCGGACGAGGCCAAGAAGACCGGCGAGAGGAAGGTGGTGCTGATAAGCTTCAGCGGACACGGCCTGCTAGACCTGGCCAACTTCGCCGACGTGCTGGGGTTCGCCAAAGGCTAAGCCGCTGAAAGGCTTAAAAACCGGTTGCCGGCGACGGGCCCAT
>Ga0080005_153560_pt1 | contig 14148 bp, 11 predicted proteins | sample JossMetagenome_2_FD_69208 | JGI IMG/M metagenome (GOLD analysis project Ga0080005, IMG submission 69208) | Hot spring sediment microbial communities from Joseph's Coat, Yellowstone National Park, USA - JC3_ASED (SPADES assembly) (version 2) | ecosystem: Environmental > Aquatic > Thermal springs >... | reverse complement strand
GCTTCGTCGAGGCCGTCCTCGACCGCGGCACCGCCGGCGTCTTCAACGTGGGGACCGGCAGGGCCGTCTCTATAAGGGAGCTCGCGACGGCCGTGATGCGCCTGGCCGGGCTGGGCGGCGAGCCGGCGTACGCCCCGCCTAGGCCCGGCGACATCAGGCACAGCGTCGCCGACATAACGAGAGCCCGCTCCCTCGGCTGGGAGCCCCAGATAGGGATCGAGGAGGGCCTAAGGGAACTGTGGTCAAGCCAGTAAGAGTCCTGTTTCTATTGCCGCCGCTTGCCTTCCTGGCGGCCTTCGGGGCGAGGATCTGGATTCAGAGCTTTCTATACCCCGCCCCGACCGGCGACGATCCCGCCTTCCATGCTCTGGCGATAGTCGAGACAGCCCAAAATCCGAGCTGTGTAGTGGCCCATCTCTGGGGCAGCTGCCGAAACCCCCTCGTAGAAGCCACGTGGCAGTATCCAAATATGTTCCATATAGTCTTCGTACCGCTATATATGTATACACACAATCCGATATTAACAATTAAAATATTATATACAATTACGGGAATATTCATTGCATCAATACCGGTTATAATGTATATCCTATTAACAAAAACGCGAAAAGACATAAGCGAGGTGGCGCTCATAAGCGCATGGTACACAGCCGCTTCGTTCTTTATATATAACAATGCGGTATATACATACGCCGAAGGTTCTATATTCGAATTGATCGGAATCATGATGCTACCCATTATTCTATATTTTATCGATAGACCCGTTATAGCGGGCGCGTTGGCGGGTCTCGCCATAAACAGCTACACCGCCGCAGTATTAACCGTGATATTTTTAGCGTTTATTGTGCTTACACGTGGAAAGAAATACTTAGTTAAATTCATATTATCTTATATACTTGTATCAAACATATTTCTATTTAAATTCCTTATTTTTCTCTTCACAACTTTCCCACATGAAGCGTCGGAGATAGTGTCCGCGCGCCTTACGGTAGCAGATGCGGTGCAGATAAACTACCCCGACAAGGTGCTGGCGATAGCGGCGATCTCCCCCACCCTCGCCCTAGCCGCCATCTCCGCGGCAAGATCCAGAGACGCGATGCTTATCTACGCGGGCTACATCCTATTTCTAATAGTAGCCGCGACCTTGTGGGGCAGGGCGTTGAGATATCTACCGCTCTACCTATATCTGATACCGATGCAATACCCCCTCCACGACAAGAAGGCGAGAAGGGCCTTCGCCGTAGTTACGGCGGGGCTCGTCGCCTTCGTCCTGTTCAACGCCTCCTTCTACAGCCAGCTCTTCCAGCCCACCCAAGACCTAGTCAGAGTCGGCAAGGGCACGATAGAGCTCTACAACGCGGTGGCGGCCGAGCTCGCCGCCAAGAACGTGACAACCGCCGCGACCATATGCCAGCTATCCTCCTACCTCCTCCCGATACTACAGGCCCACGGGATAGACGCATACTGCCTTCTAAACCCGGCGATAAAAGTCCCCCGGACAGACCCCCTCTACAACGTGACGCAGGCCCTGAGGGAGGCCATCGCGCGCAGAGATTTAACCCCCCTAGGCCCCTACATGGACGTGTTGATACTGGAGGCCCCCCGCAGGGGAGGCATATACAATCCGCTCCAGGTCGAGCTGTATGAAAATCTAACGCAGATACTGCAGATACAGCCTAAAGGCGGCATCTACGTGGTATGGATCCCCAAAACCACGTGACCACCCACCTAAGCCACTACGGAGGCAAGGAGCTGGCGATCAGGAAGATGGCCCAGCAGGGGGCGAGGATCTACGCGGCGAAGCTCGGACAGTTCTACGGAGACCTCGACAGATTGGCGCCCAGGCTCGGCCGAAACCCGGCGCTGAACCTGGCGGTCCTGGCCACGCACCTGGTGAGGGCTGTCATCCTCAGGCTCAAGATACCCGACGCGTGCTGCTGCCACGACGCCTACACCGCCCTGCTCTACAGATGCAGGTACTACGTCCACGAGGACTACCACACGTGGCGGGACCCCCTCTCGGCGCTCCTCAGAAAGGCAATCCACCTATACGCCATGAGGAGAAACCCAACCTACAGCCCGAACCCCCCCGACCTGCAGCTGGGCGCCGCCCTCTGGATCCCGCCCCACGACCTGCCGCCCGCCTGCCCCCCGCCGCCGAACGACGACGTGATAACGGCGGGATACCACGGAAGGGTTGAGCCCGTCAAGCGGCTCCACCTAGTCCTAGACGCCATCGCCCAGCTGAGGCAGGAGGGACACAAGGCCGAGCTGGCCATAATGGGCGACGGCCCGGCGCTGCCCCACCTGCTACAGCGGGCAAGGAGCAGGGGGACCCCCCTGAGGATACACCCGCCCGCCCGAAGCCGCGACGCGGTGCACCGCTTCCTCTGCGGTATCGACGTCTACGTCAACTACTCCCAAGCCGAGACCTTCTCCCTCTCCACGGCAGAGGCCGCCGCGGCGGGCAGACCCCTCGTCCTCTCGCCCATACCCATATTCCGGCTACTGTACGGAAAATGCGCATACATAGCCGAGGAGCCGCAACAGCTACCCCAGAAAATACTCCAGGCAAACACAGAACACAGAACTTGTGAGCATAAGCGCAAAATTTAAATATGGCCAGAACTGCAAGGATATGCCAAACCCCAAAGTGTTGGTCACACTATTCATAGCGCTCGCGGTTGCCCTGGCGGCGGCGCAAACCCTCCCCATAACCGCCAACGTCCAGCTCTACGGAGCCCCGCCCTACAGCCCCAAGGCACCGGGAACCACGTTCAACCTATACGAGTGGGTGGTGATAAACGGCACCGTCACGTCCCAGGCGGACTTCGGCGGCAACGTAACCGTCACCGTGTTCGACACGACCATACAACAGACCGTGGCCAACTGCACGGTAAACAACATCGGCCTATCAAAAGGCGTAACATACTCACTATATAATTTACTACAGGGTAAATGCGCTCTAAGGATTAATCCCGGCTATAACTTTGCAAGCTACGTAGAACCAAGATCGGATGGTTTGGCCCTCAACTTCACCGACAAGTCGGTAATAGGCGTCAATAGATATATCGTGTACGTGACCTTCAAGAGCACGGCAGGTTCTAAGACCTTCAACGCGACATTCTCCATCTCCAATAGCATAGACATGGCCGTCAAGGCCTTCGGCGTTAAGACCATAACCTGGGGCACCAAATACCCCCACAATGTGAACTACGACTTCAGGATGGTCGTCTATGTAATGCACCCCGACGGAAGGGACTACTACAATACCTCAATAACGATGTATTTCGGCAGCGATCCAAATCCAAAGATAGCTAGGTATTGGGCTAACAACACGGGATCCAACCAAGGTGTGCAATACGGTAACTCAATCAACAACGCAAGTTGGGTGTTAACAATATCTTCCAATGACCTTTCGACCCAGGGCTCCTATAGCATCATGGTTAATGTCAGCAACGTGAGACTAAGTGTTAATTCTCAGTATCAAAGAGTAGGTTACAACGTGACTGGAGTGAACAAAGGCCAGCTTAACTTCACGCTGTACGTGAACAACCAGCTCACGGTTAAGTTCATCAACGTGACGGCCGTCTGGCCTAAGTACGACTCGACCCCGCCGTCGTTTGTGAACAAGCCGACGGGAGTGAGCTACACGAACGTCACCTCCTTCAACGCATCGAAGTGGACTCTCGGCGACGCCTTCCTGCTCTACGCGCAGTTGCTCCTAGCCAACGGCACGACGGTGCCATCGTCTGCATACTCCATGAACCCAGCACCGTCGTCCGTTCCATACAAGCTAACTGCCAGCGGCAACTACGTGGTCTTTGCTGTGACCGCCACGTTGAAGGAGTCGGATTGGAGAACCTACTACAGGTCGGCTTACTCAGGCGTGATGGTGAACGCAACTCTGACCCTCAAGGATAGTAAAGGCAATACCGGCACGTTGCCGCTGAGGTTCATCGTGACCAACACCACGGAGTCGTTTACGTGGACGATCTTCTACAACGCGAGCAAGGCCCCTATCACCAACGGGTCGAGGGTCAATCTGGGCGACGTCATAGCCCTCAACCTAACCGTGGTTACCTACGGCGGCCGCACGTTGTACTTCACGAAGGGCTTCGATATCACGGTCTACAACGTGACGAGGTCGGGCCTTAAGGATTACACCTCGCGCTTCAGCGTCAGGCCTAAAAACGGAACTATCTATCTGGTGGTCGATCCGAGCAGAAACGCCTGGGGCATAAGCAAAACCAACTGGCGTAGCTTCATGAACGCGACCTACCTCGCCGTGAACGTCGCGGAGCGCGGCATGCCCGGCTACATGAGCCTGACCCTGTGGTGGCCCGACTACCTCGGCGGCGGCCGCTACAAGAACTTCAACATAAACGTGACGGCGATGTTGCCGAATGTCACGATTTCCTTCAGAATTAATAGAACCACTGTGGACTACGGGCAAGGCGTAATGCTGACCATAACCTTCCGGACGTACGGCGGCAATGCGACCGTCGCCAAGAACTTGACGCTCTACGTCTACAAGATAGATACGCAGACGAGGCCGTTCGGCTGGAGCAATGTAACCGCGCTTATTATTAGCAGGACTACGTATAGACCCTATCCGTCTGCCGGCAACTACACGTTTGCGTTCAACGTCAACGGTAAGTATCCTTGGATACCCGGCGTCTGGTACATCAACGCCACGGTGGGCGACATATTCGGCAACGCCGGCGATCTGAACAAAACTAAGTTGTTCGCCATACGGCCGAATATTACGCACAGCCTGCCCGCGTCTCTGCGGGTGATGGCTGGAGGGGTCATCCAGCTGTCTTCCCCCGTCAGTTGGGGCAACGGGACGGCTATTCAGGGCAGTGCCCATATGAACGTGACGATCACCTACCCCACGCCTAGCGGGACTTCCAACACCACTCTGCCGCTGGGCACGATAGCCTATTACCTTGCCGTCCCGCCCTTCCAGGCGCCTAATACCCCCGGCACCTACAGCATCGTCGTGAGCTTCACGTACATGACGTTCGGCAAGACGTTGAAATACGTTTGGACCATCAACCTGACGGTATATATCGCCATCAACGCGACGTTCAGCAGCATGAGGAGCAACCCGAGCCAGGTCGCCGTGGTTGTCGGCGAGAGCACGCCGCGCGGCCCCGTGCAGGGCGCCCTCGTCGAGGACGATCTTGCCGCTGCCATATTGGCGGGCCTTATCGGCACCAGCAACGTGTATTTCGACAGCCAGTTGCTCAATCCCACCACCTTGGCCTACACTTCGACCGCTTCGAGCTATAGGTACATTATAGCCATAGGCGGGCCTCTCGTCAATCTGTTCAGCTATAAGTATAACTCCACCCTCTCCTCCATAGTGGAGACGTACAAGAGGGTTGTGGGAGGCGACACGGTTGAGGTGGGCTTTAAGGTGATGGGGAACTCGAACATCAGCAGGGTCTATCTCAACCTGACCAATAACAAATATTATATTGTCTACGCTAACGGCACCGTCAAGGCGGCGGGCAGCTACGGCAATACGGACTTCGCCATAATTGCCACCGTGTACGACCCCTCAGTTGGCAAGTACATCTTCATATCGTACGGCCTCGACTGGCGCGGCACCGTGGCTGCTGGGCAGTGGCTTGCGGCAAACGTAAACAACCTGAGCCAGCTGGCCTATCGCCAGCTCGTGCTGCTGCAGTGGATCAACGGAGTCGGCACCGTCCCGATCTTGCAACTGCCCCAATCCTAAGTATCTAAAAGGTCCATAAACGCTTTTTCCTCCCTTCAGTTTTGCCTTCTCTCTATACCGTTTTTGATTCTAATCCCATATGTGATCTGCTCATGCAGACCCGGCGCCGTGACGTCGTGAAGGACAACGAAATTCCCAAGCGTGATGGCCGCCAGCGTGGAGTCCGCCAGGGTGAGACTCGTCAAGCCCATATATTAACCCAGCGGGGCGTGGTCGTCATGGGCCGGAGCTGCGGCTCAGCAAATATATAAACTATATAAATTGAATCGAGCAGTATATAGGGAAGTATTGTATATCTTTGTCTTATCTTCAGACTGGGATATATAGAAATAGTTCGATAGTTAAATGCATCTATGCTATATGATGCTTTAGGGGAAAATTTTAAATATGTATTTTATCTAGTTCACATGGATCGGCTGTGGGGGTTGGTGCTCGTATTGCTGGGGCTTGTGGTGTTTGCACATGCTGGGCCCGTTGGTTTGTGGTCCCTGCTGTATGTAAACACTACACAGCCTCAACATAACGGAACGCATGCCGATATTCTCGGAGTCGAGACGCAGTGCGTAGTGGAGGAGGGCGGCAAGTTCCTAACTGCTCCGCTCGATCAATGCACGTCCCTCCTTGGCGCAGAGCTGGCGTATGGAGGGCCAGGATACGGGGCGCTCCTCGGTGGCTACGGTAGCTACTCCTCAAGTCTTGTCAACGCGTACTTGGTCGGATTCGCCCTACCTGGATACACAGTGAGGCCGGACTTCAACCTCGTCAGATATGCATTTAAATATGTAAAAGATTATTTCTACTATGAATACCAAGGAAGGTTAATACTTAACGAGGTCGCGTCAAACGCCTGGGGCGTGCTCCCGCGGAGCGACTACTGTAATACGAATAGCCCGCTCCAGGCGTTGCTCGCAGACGTCGTAGCCTATATGTACAATACGTGGAAGATCCAGGTTGGCAACGGGTCGTTGCTATATATCTATCTCGTAGGTGACTTGCCCTGCCTCTCCGGCGACTTGGGCGGCGCCTACGGGGTGGCTACTGTGAAAACGCCGTATGGCAACGTCACAGCCAGGGCTGTGGTGATATTCCACAGAGGCTATAACCTACGTGACCTCCACCTAGCCACTCTTGCGACATACGGCGCCTTGGAGACGCATTACCTTGGCCCCACGTGTATAGGTCCCTCCTTCTCCCTTAACGACGGCCCCCTGCTGATGAGCAGATGGTCCTACTGGGCGAACTACGCGTGGCCCGACGGCATCTACGGCACGCCTCTGCCCTACATGATACCGGCATTCATGAAGCCCTGGCTCACCGGCATTACAGTTAATATGTCTGCGCTTGTCCCAGATCAGATCTACACCTGGGAGTTGAACTCGCCAACCCGCTTCGTGAATGCCACGTATCTTTCGTTCTCGAGTACCCGGTATCGTATTCTACCTTCTGAGCTATATCTCGTGCCTGTTTATGTGCCTCTCTACAGTGGATATTACGGCCTTGCGATGTTTAGGGTCGTGCCCGTCCTGTGCGGACCTCCGCAGATTTACTATGTGGACTGGTGGTATCCGTTGGATTATTGGGGACAGGCCTATCAAGACGATGTCGGGGTGTATAAATGGCAGGTTTTCGTGGCGCGTTGGAGAGCTACCCTTGGTAGGCTGTGGATGTGTGGGGGACATGTTTCCTATAACGTGGGCGAGAGGGCTGCGGCTATCGACACGATAGGCGCCCTTGTGGCGGCGAGCAGATTGGGTGTAGAGCGGCGCACCTGGCTACAGTTGCCTTGGAGTTATTTGGACAGCGCAGTTCTGACCAGCAACGGCATTAACTGGGATATGCTCTCCATATGTCACGTCTCGATGGGCGGCCCGTTGGTTAATCAAGTGACTGGATACTTCAACCCGCCTGATCGAGTGGCGCCTAACGGCATGCCGTTTTACTACGACAGCGGTGCAGGCGGCATAAGGGATGCGCGGACCGGTCAGCTATATACGGGCTCTAACGTGTTCCTGGTGGCTGTCGAAAACGTAACTGCTGTGCTGACTGTTGGAAACGTAACTATCCTGGATCCTCTGCTGCCGTATAGGCTTGTGGTTTTGGCTTGGGGCAACGGCGGCGCTGGGACGTATGCGAGCGGCGTGTGGCTGAGGGACTTCTACTGGCAGGCGTACGACAAATACGCCGCCGTGGTGAGGTGGGTGGATGCCAACGGCAACGGGATTCCCGACGCTAACGATAAGTTCGAGGTGTTGGCCACCTGGCCTTGAAAACATAGTTTTTTCCTTTCCTCGTCGGAGGTGGGGAGACTTTGGGGTCTATCCGTGAGGGCTCAAGCCAGGCGGCGGGAGGGGGTCTCCCTGCTCCGCTTGCTGGAACGGGGGATGGTGCCGAACCGCAAAAGAGGTGTTTTGGGATATGGATTTAAAAATCGGGCTTTTTGGGCTTCGTGATTTGCTTCGTGTGTTCTAATCTTTGGCCTCACAGCTTTGGGGGGGCTGAGCGGAGGTACTACGAGTTTGCGGCTGAGCTGTTGAGGAGGGGGCGCGATGTGCTGTACATAACATACGGCTGGGGCCCCTCCGATGTCCCACTGGCCTCTCTCGGCCCCCCGCCGCGGCTCTACGACGGGGCGGGGAGAAGGCGGCTCTGGCCTGCGCTTCAATTCGCCTCGGCCGTTAGGCGCGTCGTAAAGAAGGCGGGGTGTCGGGTGATCGACGCGTCGGTGCCGTATACCGAGGTGTTCCTCCTGCCGCGGGAGAGGACGATTCTCACTTTTCACGAGTTCTGGGGGCGTAAGTGGAGGGAGTACTTCGGGCCCATTGTCGGCGGGTCCGTTGAGTGGGCTGAGAGGAGGATGGTTCTGCGGCCGCGGGCTGTCGTCGTGCCGTCTAGGCTCACCGCCGAGAGGGTGAGGCGGGTTAGGGAGGATGTCTACGTGATCCCCTTCGGCCTCAGGCTGGAGGACTATCTGAAGTACCGGGGGGCGGGCAAGGAGTTCGACGTCGTCGTAGTGGGCCGGCTGGTGCCGTATAAGGGGATCAGGGGGGCCCTTGCGGCGTTGCGTCTCGTCGAGCGTAGGCTGAGGGTGGCCGTGGTGGGCAACGGCCCCCTGCTGGACGAGGTGAAGCGTGAGGCCGAGGGGGGCCGCCACACCTTTTGTCTCTACCCCTCCGCGTCTGAGGAGGAGAAGCGGCGGATAGTGGCGAACAGCGTCTACTACCTCAATATGTCGCCTGCGGAGGGCTTCAGCATAGCCACGCTCGAGGCGGCTGCGCTTGGGGCCTACCCCGTGGTGCTGAGGAGCGAGCACAGCGCCGCGGTGGAGCTGGTGGAGGCGCTGGGCTACGGCGCCGCGGTGGCCACGCCGGAGGAGGCCGCCGCGGTCATTTCCGCGGACCACGTCCCGGAGCCGCCCACGGCGCCGCTCCGGCGGTATCATATAGCCAGTGTTGTTGATCAATATGAAAAAATAATTAATGATATCTTATATTGATACATTAAGAATCTATGTTAGTAGTATTGCTCATTATTCATAAAAAGATTTGTTCAAAAGAGATATAAAAACGTGGTATAGACCAACGTCGGTTATTCCTAAGTTGCCGTATGGCAATCGCCAGTATTATCGAATATCTCCAAGGCTTTCAAGACGGTGCCGTTCCAAATACCCCTCACGCAGACGGGTTTGTCGAAATTTCCGATGTATGTTGCGAAGTCCTTTAACCTGATCGTGGCGTTTGTGAGATCTAGCTTGACGTGTGTGCCGTTGCCTAGGTCGAGGAACCACCAGGTATATCCGCCAGTCATGTTGACGAAGTCGGCGATCAACGCAGTTATGTGGCCGCGCCACACCACCTCTACAGGTCTGGCGGACGTGGTCCCGTCAGCAGTGGACGGGTTCGAGGAGGGGTTTGATATCAACAAAGCCGCGATGGCGAGAGCGAGGACAAGTCCGATGACGGTCTTCATATATGGAGTATTTTTATTTCCTTATATCCTTTGTGCGCCATGGTAATATTTATAAATGTTCGTGGTATAGGTGCTATGAGGTCGGTATTTCCGGCGGTGGTGGTTATGGCGGCTTTGGCTGCCGTGGCGGCTTGGGTGGCCGCAACTTCGCGTGTGCCTTCTGAGGGGGTCAACGCGGCTTCTCCCGCTCCTCAGGTAACGACTCTACACGGCTTCATAGTCGCCGTTGTTGTAGATTATGCGAATGGGTCTCGCACGGAGTTCTTTCTAGATCTCGGCAACGGCACGCAGGTGCCGCTTGATCTCTCCGGCGCCGCCATAAGGCTTAAGGACCACTTCGCTGTCTATGTGGGCAATCCCCAGAGGCCTGTCTACGTGACGGGAACTTGGCAGGGGAATATGTTTAAAGCTTCGGAGGTGTATGACTAGGGCGTTGCTTCTTTTGTTGGCCACGGCTTGGCTGGCCTTCGCGCTCGGCGGCCACGTGGTGGGGTATGTGGTGGACTACGTGAACGGATCCTCGAAGGCCTATTTCTTCCTACAGCTCGAGAACGGATCTCTGGTCCCGCTGGCGGGGTTGCCGCAGGCGAAGCTGGCCGCGGCAGACGGCGGAGCGGGGGCTGGGCCGCTCGCGTTGTCGGGGTCTCTGCAAGGCATCCCGAGGCAGCCGATCTCAGGTCCGCTTCTCGTCACGCTGGTGGCGGCCAAGTTTGCCGACGTGTCGGCTGAGCCTTACAATATGTCGTACATACATGACGTGGTTTTCGGGCCGTTTCCCTCTATGCGCAGCTTCTGGGAGTCCGTCTCGGGCGGCGCCGTAGTTGTTCGGCCTTACTACATCCACTGGGGCTGGGTTCCTCTGCCGAGGACTAAGGCCGATTACTGCAACGCTGGTAACGCCTTCTATCAGATAGCTACGGACGTTATCAATATATTGTACAATGAGGGGATTAAGTTGCCTTCCTATTCATACCTAGTTATTGTGCTTAACGATGTGCCGCCGTGCTACTCGGAGGCCGCTGGGATGGGTACCATCCGCTTCTGGAGCTTCAACACGCCATATGGCGCAATCTGGCTGGCGGTGTCGCAGATATATTATTACGCCAACTATACTCAAAAATATCCGGATGTGCAGGTTTTCGCCCACGAGTTCGGCCACAACCTGGGGCTTAGCCACCCAGGCGCGCCGGGGGCCGAATACGACAGTTATTGGGATGTAATGGGCGACATTAGGCTGTGGCGGTATCTCAACTCTTGGCTCGGCGCGACGTACTACGGCCTGCCGAGCGGGTTGGCCCTGCCGCATCTCTACTTCTTGGGGTGGGGCTCCTTCGTCGGCTCCGGCGTGGGGGCTTGGCTCTTGGGGCCGCGGAGCGGCGTCTATATTCCGGCTTCAGATGGCGTCTACACTGTTGAATATAAATGTGCGGGCGCCTACGAGCAGTACTTGGATTGGTGCGGCGTTGTGGTGCATAAGGTGCTCAACGCGCCCGACGCTAACGGGCGGTGGGTGTATTTCCAGTATATCTTCAATGTAACCTCTCCTCTAAGCTACACCTCTAACGTGAACTTCCTTGACGTAGGCCAGTCGGCCTGGGTTGCCGGGGTGCGGGTTTCCGTGCTCTGGCGCAACTCGACGCATGCGAGGGTTGTGGTCGGTCTGCCGACTCTGGCCGACATCGTCGGCGCCAACGCGACCTTTGTGGTTGGCTCCAGAGCCGCCGCTATAGATTCGGTGGCAGCAGTATACGCAAGGGCCGCCTTCTCGCCTACGGCGACATATACCCTGCCGGCAGGCCGCTTACTCTTTAACCCGATCTTTGCGTATCTAGACAGCGAGCAGTGGCTGGCTCAGATGAGGTATTGGTACGACGGCTCCCTTGGTCAGTGGCAGATATTTGCAGTGCGGTATCCGGGAGTTGTGGTTTCTGTGGGTGGGCCGATTGCGAATTCTCTCACAAGGGCGCTTAATCCGCCTGACAGCCTCGGCGCCGGGGGGCTTCCGTTTTATTACGACACGGCGGCTGGAGGAATAAGGGATGCCAGATCCGGCCAGGTGTGGCGTAGCAACGCGGCAGTGGTGGCCGTTGTGCCTAATGGATCGCGGATATACGTCTTGGTGTGGGGCATCGGCGGGGAGGACACGAGGAGGGCCGCCAGATGGCTGGCGGAGTGCGCGCCGCCTAGGGCCTACGCCGTTGTGATAAACACCACAGATTTCCGTGTGCTGGCTTCGTGGCCCTCCGGCTTCGAGGGGGCCTCCGTCTGCCCCGGCGCCGTATACGCGTCGGCGGCCGTGGTGGGGGCCAACGCGGCGTCTATAGATGCGGTCGGCGCGGCGATGGCTACCGGCGGCTTGGGGCTTCTCGACTCCGAGGTGGTGTTTGACAAGCTTCCGCCGTACGTCTTCTCGGTGGGCGGCCCGCTGGCCAACGGCTTCACGCGGCTGTACAACCCGCCGGATGGGTCGGGGTTCGGGGGGCTTCCCTTCTACTACAGCACGAGCCGGGGCGGCATCGTGGATGGGCGGACCGGCGCGTTGCTCTGCACCTCCAACTGCTTCGTGGTGGCCAAGCTGGTTGATCGGGGCAAGGCCGTGGTGCTGGCGTGGGGCATCGGAGGCGACGACACCAGAGCGGCCGCGGCCTACCTCTACTACTACGGCAGATCCCTCCTGGGTTCGCAGACCAACACAGCCAGGGTGGTAAGCTGGAGTTACCTATCTCAGGACGGCTATAGATACGGGCTAAACTTCACAACTCTAGCCAGCTGGCCTTAGCCTCAAACCTATTCTTTTCTCTTATGATTCCCAGATTTATTCGATACGGAACAACTGGAACCCCATAAAAGCCGCCGCGGCGGTCCTCGTAGAGATCCTAAATGAGCACTCCGGAAAAGCCTTGCTCAAGTCGCCCGCCAATACACCGACCAATTCGGCTCGGACAAATCAACGGAGAAAATAGAAAATCTGGGCATGGTGGATCTTTGTTGTGGCTTCCCGCCTGCGTAGGAAGTACAGGTCGTCGTGTAAGACGAGACCGAAGTGGGGAGTTAGGTAGGGGTTTGCGGTGAGTTTAGGCATCTCGACAGCTCGTCGCGGCGGGGGTATGTGGTGACGTCTCGGGATCTTCAGGAACGCTACGTGTGGGAGAGGCGGGGGCTCCGGTCTATAGTCATCGGCCTTCCGCCCGGCTACCCGCCGAGGCCCTACGGCTTGTGTGTCAGCGACTTCCTGACCCCTGCGGAGCGTCCCTGGACCTACCCGCCTGAGCTGGCGTCGGAGCTTGGGCGCTACGTCTTCGACGTGGAGTACCGACGGACAGGAAGGGGAAGGCGTTCAGGACGTTTGTGAAGATGACGGAGCTACGGTTTAGGGCGGCTGAGCGCCTGCTGGGGAGGGGTTGGGATATCTCGCGCTCCACGAGATCGGCACCGACAGGGCGCATCACCTGTTTCAGAGGTTTTGGGATGTGGACCATCCGCAGTATGTCCCGGACAACCCGCATGAGGATAAGATTCCGCGTTACTACCGGCTCGTCGACGAGTTGGCGGGCCGCCTCCTTAAGAGGCTGCCGGGGGATGTGGAGGTCTTGGTGGTGTCTGACCATGGGAATCAGGCCCAGCGGGGGGTGCTCGCCCTTAATCAGCTGTTGGCTGAGTGGGGGTTTCTGCGGTTTAGGAGGGAGCCGTCTAGGGGCGAGGACGTCAACGCCGTGGTGGACTGGGGCCGGAGCCTGGCTGTGGCGTGGGGCGGGTACTACGCTCGGATCTTCATCAACGCGTCGGGCGAGGAGGCTGTCGACCTGAAGCGGGAGCTTAAGCGAAAGCTTTCCGTGCTTAAGGCGCCGTGGGGCCGCATCAGGAATGCGGTTTTCGAGCCTTCTGAGCTTTATAGGGAGGTTAGGATGATGCGCCCGACCTCATGGCGTATTTCGACTCCCTGCGGGTTAGGCCGGTGCAGACGGTGGGCTGGGAGTCGCCGTGGCTTGAGGGGAACGACAGAGGGCCCGACGACTCGCTCCACAGCTTCAACGGCTTCTTCGCGGCGACGTGGGGCGACGCGAGGCGTAGAGACCTCCACGCGCTGGACGTGGCCGGGTTTCTGGAGCGGGCCCTATGAGGTGCCTCGTGGGGGGTTGTGGTTTGGCTTACGGGGCTTCCGGCCGCGGGTAAGACCGCCATCGCCTCTTTGGCGGCGGCCGGGCTGAGGGGGCGGGGTCTGCGGGCGGAGGTGCTCGACGGTGACTGGGTCCGCTCCACCATAAACACAGACGTGGGGTTCTCTAGGGAGGATAGGCGGCGTCACCTCCTCCGGGCGGCGTGGGTGGCGCGCCTCCTGGCGCGGAACGGGGTGGCGGTCTTCGCGGCCTTCGTCTCGCCGTACCGCGACGTGAGGCGGGAGGTGAGGAGGGTGGTGGCCGAGGAGGTGCCCT
>Ga0080005_128526_pt1 | contig 14163 bp, 10 predicted proteins | sample JossMetagenome_2_FD_69208 | JGI IMG/M metagenome (GOLD analysis project Ga0080005, IMG submission 69208) | Hot spring sediment microbial communities from Joseph's Coat, Yellowstone National Park, USA - JC3_ASED (SPADES assembly) (version 2) | ecosystem: Environmental > Aquatic > Thermal springs >... | reverse complement strand
CAGACTGCCTTGAACTCGGGCCCTCCCTCGGGATCGCCCGCCAGCCTCAGCCAGAACAGCGGGGCCAGGTCCACGGGCAGCCACCTGCCCAGGGCCAGGAGGTCGGCCGCCTCCTCCTTGGTCCTGAGCTCCTTGCCAGCCCCGCTCCTCAGATACGACTCGAACTCGTCGGCGAGCCTGAAGGCCAGCCACGTCAGATACAGCTCGTCGTGCCTCTCCCAGAGCCTCTCGTAGGGCTCTCCGTACCTCCTGCGGAGGTGCTCAAGGGCGTCCCTCGCCCTGCTCCGGTCGAACTCGTAGACGACCTGCCATACGGTCCTGTTGAGCCTCGCCTCGTAGAGCTCGCCCACGGCCCTCCTCGCACCGCCGTAGTCCCTGGCCCTAAGGGCCTCGCCGAATCTGGACAGGGGCTCCTCGACCGAGAGCCTGTCGATGGAGTAGGCGACTATCTGGTCGCCGTCCCTGGCGGGCTGTCTGTCCTTAAGGACGAACCAGATGAAGGGCTCCGGCGCGGGCCACTCGGCGGGCCTTATGTAGGCGAGGCCCTCGGGCGCGCCGTCCACCAGCTCGGTTATGGCCCCCTCCACGGCGGCCAGATCCGCGCCGCCGGGAGGGCGTGGGGCGGAAGACGGGGCGGTACCTGCCGGCTCTGCTTTGGCACCTCCAGAGGCGCGGAGGAGGCGGGAGGGGCGCCGTCGTGTCCGTGCGGACGCGGGATATATGCGGGGTGGATAGGCGGTGCGGGATGGCTGTGCGCGAGCTCATGATGAGGCTTGTGGAGAGAGGGCTCGCAAAGAGGCACAAGCGGGGCGTCTACCTAATCGAGAGGGCGGCGGTGGAGGAGGTCTTATCGGCCTTGAAGGAGTGGATATGACGACGGCGACGGCCAGAAGGATTAGGACAACTGCCGCCGTTTTTGAACTGCCGCAGAGGCTGGGCGTCCTCCAGTATGTGGAGTATGAGCCGCCGCCGAGGGAGTGGTGCACCTCCGGGTGTCTCTACGAGGGGGTGTTAACTGCGGAGGGGTGCCGCAAAGGCGTATGCATAAAGTACCGCGTGTGGGTTCACTCAAGGGATAGGAGGAGGTGGGAGGTGAAGGAGCGGTGGAGGAGGCGCAGAGGCGATGAGGATGTGGGCGGGTGCATCAGGCAACAGGTGGCCGACGCCCTTTGGGAGCTGGCTGGGCGGTACGAGGTGGGTCTGTGGTACGAGTGTGGAGGGCCGTCGTGGTATCCGGAGTGCACATGCGGGGTCGTCGTGAACGGGGTGAGGCTCCCCCGGCCCTACTGCCGTACGGCGGAGGAATGCACAAGACAGATTCTGGAGGACTACAAGAGGGAGGTGGAGAGGATGAGGGAGCCGCCTCAGCCGGCTCTTGTTAGGGCCGACCCAGTTGAGGAGCTGTTGAGGGAGTATCCGGAGCTGGAGGCGTTCGGCGTCGATTGGCTGAGGGCGTGGGCGCCCCATGCGGGGGATAGGCTGGTTGAGATAGCCAATGTTATGCGCAGATACCCCTGGATGGCCGAGGTGTTGAGGCGGAGGCCCGTGGCCAACCCCCACCCCTACATGGTGGAGGCGTATGTGGCTGGGGACGGGTCTGAGGCGTGCCTCTCGCTGAACCAGCTGAGGACGTACTGCGCAAGAGGCGGCGCGGTGGGGGAGGCGAGGCTTGAGCTGGAGTTCAGCCGCCACGAGGTGTACGAGGGGAGGATAAGGGAGGTCTACAGGCCGAAGGGCCTGCTGGCATTTACCGCTAAGGCCAAGGAATACGTGCGGATACTGTGAGGCGCGGCGGAGGGCGTCGGGAGGGCTGGGCGTACGAGGACCTGCCGGGGGTAAAGCCACCTTCTTTTTCCCCTCCCGTCTCTTTCTCTCTGTCGGCCTCGACTAAACTTTTATGTCAAGACTAAAAGACGGCGACTTAAATCGCTTTTCCCTCGGGGTCTTTGCATAATTTATTTAACTTAAGATGCGACGTCTTAAACTGCACGGATTTCGGCATACTTGATAACTATGTATCAATATAGCTTATCATTATAGAGGTTTTGCGAAAACTAAAAGTGGGCTTTCCTAGGGGCATTGGTCGGCCTTGAGGGTTCGGCCGGGGCCATGTTACGCCCACCAGTACTTCTCCCTGAGCCTTCTGGCCGCCTCGACCATGGCCTTCAGCTTCGCCCTGGCGACGTCCCTCGGGAAAGCCCTGAACTGGCCCGGCGCGAAGCCGCAGTCGGGGTTGAGCCAGATCCTGGTCGGATCCACGTACCTCACTATCCTCTCCACGTGGGCCATGATCTCCTCGGGGGTCTCCACTCTCTTGTGGTCCCTCACGTCGACGGAGCCGAGCCCTATCTCCTTGTCGCTGGGAAGCAACTTGGCGAACTCGACGGGGTCGCCCATCCTCGGCGCCTTGTACTCCACCACGTACTGCCTCACCTTCGCGTCGAAGATGGCGGGGGCCAGCTTCTCGTAGCCCACCACGGGCGAGTCCTCGGCAGGCCATCTATCTAGGTGCATCCCTATGCGCACCGAGGTCTCGTAGCCCTGAGCCACCTCGTTGACCAGATCCAGAGCGAGCCTGATCTCGTCCCGAAGCCCTCTGTACTTCTGGCCGTATATCTCGGAGGCCACCTTCTTGTAGCGGTCGGGCTCGTTCTCGGAGGCCTCCAGCAGATCGCCCAGCATCGGCTCGTCGAGCTGGATGAAGGCCACGCCGGCGTCCACAAGCCTCGCGATCTCCCTCCGGAGCACCTTGGCGTACGCCTCGGCAGCATCCTCCGGCTTGGGGTAGTACGGCGCTGAGATCCTGGAGTGCCAGCTCTCCCACATGATGAGGTAGGGCGACGGCAGAGTGACCTTGATGGGCCTCGAGGCCACAGCCCGCGCGAACCGGGCCTCGTCGGCGGCTATGACGCTATCCTCTATGTACCCCGATATGACGGGGCGCCATATGGTCAGAGGGGCCTTGTATCGCTTCATGATCTCCCGGGCCTCCGGATGGAGCTCCTCGGCCTTCACTATCTTGAAGCCCTTGAGCTTCTGGCCCACGAACGCCACGAAGCTGGTCCTCCTCTGCTCGCCGTCCGTCACCACGTCTATCCCCGCCTCCTCCTGGTCCTTTATGGCGAGCCGGGCCGCGTCGTCCATATATATCTTCAAGGTCTCGTCGTCGATGAGGCCCGCCTCCCTTCTCTCGAAGGCCTCTAGAAGCCATTTAGGCCTCGGCCACGACCCGACCACGCTCGTTACGAACGCCCTCGGCAACATTGGCCCTCGTGAGGCGCCAGTTAAAAATATTGTCCCTATTTAGTCCCTACGGCGAACTGTAGGCGCCGGCAGCCAACGCGCGCGTCCGCCAGCCTAGGAGGTCCTCCGAACCGCCAGGCGGACCTCGCTAGACCGGCTTAAACCAATAGGTTATGTAGTTCTCGCCGGGCCTCTTACCCACGAGAAGCCTCAGCCTCATGCCCGGCCTAAGCGCCGAGGGGTCGGCGTCTATCCAGGCAGTCACGTTGAAGCCGTCGGGCATCTTGACGATCCCGACCACGTAGTCCTTGTTGTGGGCGAAGCTGGCCGGCTTGACGTTTATGACGGTCCAGGTGACCAGCTCGCCCTCCCTCGACGCCTCTCTCCACTCCATGTCTGAGGATTTACACCTGGGGCAGTCGGCCTGCGGCGGGAAGTACCTGGCCCCGCACCTCCTGCATACGGTGTAGTAAAGCCGTTCCTGGGAGAGCCCCTCTACGAATTTGGCTATCCTGTTGACGGATAGCTGGAACCTCAGCCTCAGCTCTCTGACGTCCACCCAGATCAACGCGCCGGTCTTGGGGTCCCTATACACCGGGAGGCCGGTGGCGGCGACCAGCTGGTCCAGCTGCCTTATCTGCTCCGCCTCCGCTCTGTCCAGATATTCCCTGAGCTTCTCCACTACCGTGCTCATAGCGATAGCACGGTCACGAACGCGTAGTGGCCGGTCCCGCCTACGTTATGGGCCAACGCCATGCCCTTCCTTATCGGCGCTTGCCTGCCCCTCTCGACCTCCTGCCTCAACTGCCTCGTCAGCTCGGCTATCATGGCTACGCCGGTCGCGCCTATGGGGTGGCCCTTCGCCTTGAGGCCGCCGCTTAAGTTCACCGGTATCACGCCGCCGATATAGGTCTGCTTCTCTCTGGCGAGCTTGTAGCCCTCGCCCCTCTTGGCGAATCCCAAGTCCTCATACGCCATTATCTCGGCTATGGTGAAGCAGTCGTGTACCTCGGCCACGTCGAGATGCTTCACCGGCTCGCTGGGGTCTATCCCGGCCCTCCTGTAGGCCCTCTGGGCCGCAAGCCTCGCCGCCTCCAGCCCCGCGAAGTCCTCCCTCTTGCTGAGATTGCTGGTGCCGTTGGCGGCGCCGATGGCCTTTATCCACACGGGGGTGTCCGTGATCTTCTTGGCGACCTCCTCGCCGGCCAGTATGACCGCGGCCGAGCCGTCTGTTATGGGCGAGGAGTCGTAGAGCTTGAGGGGCCACGCCACGTACTTAGACTTGAGGCATTCCTCGACCGTTATGGGCTTCTGGAACTGGGCCTTGGGGTTGAGCGAGCCGTAGTAGTGGTTCTTGACGGCGACCTCGCAGAGGTCGGCCTCCGTGGCGCCGTACTTGTTCATATAGGCCGTGGCGTGGAGCGCGTAGTAGCCCGGGAAGGTCAGGCCGAAGTTCTCGAACTCCCAGAAGTAGTTCCCCGCCCGACCTATGAACTCCACCACCGTCGGCGTAGGCGACTCGTTCATCTTCTCCACGCCCATGGCCATGACTATATCGGCCTCGCCGCTGGCCACCATGTGGTACGCCGTCCTGACGGCCGAGGACCCGCTTGCGCAGGCGGCCTCCACCCTTATGCCGCTGCTGGGCGCCAGGCCGCAGTACTCCCCCACGACCACCGCGGGCAGAGGCTCGCTGGACCAGCCGCCCACGTTCCCGACCACGTACGCCTCCACGTCCTTCGCGTCGAGCCTAGCGTCGTCCAGGGCCTCCTTGACGGCCTCCCAGGCAAGCTCGGGCAGAGATACGTCCGGCCTGTAGCCGAACTTGGAGACCCCTACGCCGACTATTGCGACCCTCCTCATGTGACGAGCTTCGCCACCTCCTCCGGTATCTGGCCCTTCTCGCGGAGGAGGCGGATCAGCTGGCGGTAGGCGGTCAGGCGCTGGATGTTGTTGGCGCCTTCGTATATCTGGGTTATCTTGACGTCGCGGAGGAACCTCTCTATGCCCGTCTCGACGATCACGCCGACGCCGCCGTGCAGATTTATGGCCTCCGATATTATCTCCTCGGCGGCCTCGGTGGCGTAGAACTTGGCGAGCGACGCCACGAAGGTGAACTCCTTCCTGCCCTCGTCCGCCAGCTTCGCCGCGAGGTACGTGAGGAGCCTCGCCGACATGAGCTTGGCCGCCATGTCCATCAACGAGAACTGTATGGCCTGGAAGTAGGCGACGGGCACGCCGAAGGCCTGCCTCTGGTGGACGTACTGGAACGCCTTCTCGAAGGCGCCTTGGGCCATGCCCACGGCTTGGGCCGCCACGCCTATTCTAGTCCTGTCGAAGGTCTCCATGGCGTAGATGAAGCCCATCCCCTCCTCGCCGACTCTGTTCTCGTCCGGAACCTCCACGTTCTCGAAGACCAGCTCGCAGGCGTTGTCGCCGTGGAGGCCCATCTTGTGGTAGCACTGCTCCACCCTGAAGCCGGGCGTGCCCTTCTCCACTATGAAGTACGTCAGACCGAGGTAGCGGGTCTTCCTATCGGGCGGCGGGTAGGTGCGGGCGAGGACTATGAAGTAGTCGGCCACGTCGGAGCTGCTTATGAAGGCCTTCCTGCCGTTGATCACCCACCTGTTGCCCCTCTTCTCGGCCTTGGTCTGGATGCCGGCCACGTCCGAGCCGCAACAGGGCTCGGTGACGGCGAAGGCGCCCAGCTTCTCGCCTCTGGCTATAGGCGGCACGTACTTCTGCCTCTGCTCCTCTGTGCCGAACAGCAGGATCGGCGTAAGGAACAGCTCGTTGGTGCCGAAGTACACGCTGAGGCCGGGGAGGACCCTGCAGAACTCCTCGCTCATTATGGCGGCCATCCGGTGGTCGCCGCCCTGTCCCCCGTACTTCTCCGGGATCCCTATCCCGTAGAAGCCCTGCTCTGCTATCCTCCTGATTATATCCAGCGGGGGCTGATCCCTCTCCTCTATCTCCATGGCCTTAGGCGCTATCTCCCTCTCCACGAATTCCCTCACGGCCTTTCTGAACATCTCGTGCTCAGGCGTCAGCGCTATGGAGTAGTCGGTTATGGAGTCCAGCGGGAATACCATGGAGCGACCCCGAAGGCCGCTTTTAAAAGTTCGTTCCGTCGGGCGGCTAACTCAATTTTTAAAATGTTTAACGTAAGTATTGGGGTGGATTCCCAAGAGGTATTCGAGAAATATATAAGGCCGCGGCCTTGGACAAAGAACTACGACGACGGCGTGCCGCCGGAGGTCGAGATAAGGCCGGAGCCCCTCTTCGCGTATCTGGACCGAGCCGCCGCGGCGTACGGCGACAGGCCGGCGTATATATACTTCGGGGGCAAGGTCAAATACGCGACTCTGGCGGACCACAGCGATAGGGCGGCCAAGGCGCTTAGAGAGACCGGCGTCTCCAAGGGCGACGTGGTCGCCATATACATGCCGAACCACCCTGCCTACGCCGTCGCGTTCTACGCGGCGTTGAAGATAGGAGCGGCCGCGACGCCCATGAATCCGCTCTACACGCCCGGCGAGGTCGTCAGACAGGCCAGGGACTCCTCCGCGAAAGTCCTCTTCACAGCCGACGTGCTTTACGACAAGGCGGTCAAGGCCGCCGAGGAGTACAGGTTCGAGAGGATCTACGTCGTCGAGATGACCGAGTACATGCCGACGTGGCTCAAGCCGCTGGCCAGGAGGCAGATAGGGCCGCCTAAGGTCAAATACAGCGGCGTCTTCCAGCGATATACGGACCTACTGCGCCACGAGCGGGAGGCCGGCAGGGCCTCGATAAGGCCTGAGGAGGACCTGGCCGCCTTGATGTATACAGGAGGGGCCACCGGCGTCCCTAAGGGCGCCGAGATAACCCACGCCAACATATCGGCGAATTTACAGCAGCTGAAGCCCTTCTACGATATAGCTAGGAAGGCCAAGGGCATGCCGCCCGACAGGCCCATGGTGATCGTCGGGGTGCTCCCCTGGTACCACATATACGGCCAGATAACGGTTATGCACTACGCCATCTTCGACGGCCACACCGTGTTGGTCTATCCGAGGTTCGACATGCGGAAGATCCTCTCCGACGTGGCTAAATACAGAGCCTCGGTCTTCCACGGGGTGCCCACCATATACAACGCCATGATACACAGCCCCGAGGCCCGCCGCCACGATCTGCGGAGCCTCGTCCTCTGCATATCCGGCTCGGCGCCCCTTCCCGTCGAGGTGGCCAAGAGGTTCGAGGAGCTGACCGGCGCCCCCCTGAGGGAGGGCTACGGGATGACGGAGACCGCCGTGGTGACGCACCTGAACCCTCTGTTCAACGGGAGGCACAAGCCCGGCTCCATCGGGCTGCCGATACCCAGCACCTACGCCGCGATAGCCCATCTCGACGAGCCGGAGCTACTTCCGCCGGGCGAGACGGGCGAGCTGGTCATATCCGGCCCCCAGGTCATGAAGGGCTACCACAACAACCCCCAGGAGAACTCCCAGGCGTTCTTCTCCTGCTGCGGCCTGCGGTGGCTGAGGACCGGCGACGTGGCCTACATGGACGAGGAGGGCTATTTCTATATAGTCGACAGGAAGAAGGACATGATAAAGTACAAGGGCTACAGCGTCTTCTCCAGAGAAATAGAGGAGGTGCTGTACCAACATCCATGCGTCAAGGAGGCCGCCGTGATCGGCGTGCCGGACCCCGACGCGGGGGAGATACCCAAGGCCTACATAGTGCTGAAGGACGAGTGCAAGGGCAAGGTCTCGGCAGGCGACATCGTCAGATGGGCCTCCGAGAGGCTTGCGCCATATAAGCGCCCCAGGCTCGTGGAGTTCAGAGACGATCTGCCCAAGACGGCCGTAGGCAAAGTGTTGAAGAAGGTCTTGAGGGAGGAGGCTGCAAGGAGGGTATGATGGAGCTCGGGAGCCTCAAGGCGAGCGACGTAGGCCTGGGCGCCTGGCAGGCAGGGGGCAGGGCGTGGACGGTGGACCGGGCTGAGCTCCTCAAGGCCTACAGAAGGGCCTTCGAGCTCGGCATAAACTTCGTCGATACGGCCGAGATATATGGGTGGGGCGAGTCCGAGAGGCTGGTGGGGGAGGCGATACGCGGCTACGACGTCATAGTGGCCACCAAGGTGGCGGGCTTCCACTGGGGCTCGGTCGAGAAGTCCGCCAGGGCGAGCCTGGCGCGGCTCGGCCGTATAGACCTCCTCCAGCTGCACTGGCCGCCGCCTGTATACGCGCCTCTATGCAGAGTCGTCAGAGACCTCGAGCGTCTGAAGGAGGCGGGGCTTGTGCCCGAGATAGGCGTCAGCAACTTCGATGCGCGGCTGCTCCGCCGCGCCGCCGAGTGCCTAAAACGCCATGAGATAGTTTCGGACCAGGTGGAGTACAACCCCTTCAACAGATCGGCGGACGCCGACGAGTTCAGGAAGGCCCTAGGCGAGCTTGGGGTAAAGATAATAGCGTGGTCGCCTCTAGCCAAGGGCGCGGCTCTGGGCAAGTGGGGGCCCGACAGGGCCAGGAGGATGGATCCCTCGTTCAAAAAGGCCTCGACCGAGGCCGGGCGGAAGGTCGTGGAGGCCGTGAGGTCGGTGGCGCAGAGGAGGGGCGCGTCGCCCGCCGCGGTGGTCCTCGCGTGGCTTAAGCACAGGGGGGCCCTGCCCATACCCGGCGTGAAGAACGCGGCCCAGGCCGAGGACGCCGCAAGCGCGCTGCGGCTTCAACTGCCCGAGGAGGACCTCAGGCTTCTGGACGAGGCCACCGCGCCTTTCATCGCAGGCGGCGTAGGCATGGGCGGGATTAGGTACGTCCCGGGATTCCTCCAGGAGCTCGCGCTGAGGCTCTCCCCCCTATAACTTAAAAGGAAGATCCGTCCTCTCTATTATGGCCTACAAATACAATCTAACGTTGAATAATTTGTTGAGATATATAAACTATGTATTTAGCGATGTACAGATAGTTCATAGGCCTCCTCACGGCGCCGATAGGCGGTCGACATACGGGGAGGAGTATCGACGCATCCTGAGGCTGGCCGACGGCTTGAGGCGGCTGGGGATAGGGCCCGGAGACCGCGTCGCCACCCTCGACTGGAACACCATATGGCACTGGGACCTCTACTGGGCCGTGCCCGGCATAGGCGCCGCGCTACACACGGTCAACGTGCGCCTGGCGCCCGAGGACATAGCCTATACGGTGAACCAAGCGGGCGACAAGGCCCTCATATATCACAGGGACTTCGCCCCGCTGGTCGACAAGCTGAGGCCCCACCTCAAGTCGGTTCGGCTGTACGTCCAGATATCCGACGGCATGGGGGCCGTGGGGAAGGATCCCGAGATAGAGGACGTGATAAAGTCCGGCGAAGAGCGGGAATTGCCCGAGCTGGACGAGAACACGGTTGCGACGGTCCTATACACGTCGGGCACCACCGGGAGGCCCAAGGGGGCTTATTTCACCCACAGGCAACTGGTGCTCCACACCTTCAGCGTCGCGCTGGCCGCCGTCGGCTACAGAGGCTTGGCCAGAAACGACTGCGCCGGCATAGACGGGAAGCCCTGCACAGCCCTCTACCTCGTCCCGATGTTTCACGTCCACGCTTGGGGCCTACCTTGGGTCTACGCCCTCATGGGCTGGAGGCAGGTCATGCCGGGTAGGTTCGACTACGGCCACATACTGAGGCTAATCGTCGAGGAGGAGGTGAAGGCCATGGCGGGAGTGCCCACGATACTCTACATGCTCGTGACCCATCCGGATCTGCCTAAATACGTGGAGGGGATAAGGCGGCTTGCGCCCATATATATAGTCGGCGGCGCCGCGTTGCCCAAGGAGCTCGCCAGGAAGGCGGCGGACGCCGGCTTCGTGCCTAGGGTAGGCTACGGCATGACCGAGACGGCGCCCGTCGTGTCCCTCGGCTTCTTCAAGCCCACCGAGAGGCTGCCGGAGGATCTCGACAGGGCCTACGACCTGATAGTCATGACGGGTCTCCCCAACCCGCTGGCCGAGTTCGCGGTGGTGGACGAGAACGACAGGCCGGTGCCGAGGGACTGCAAGACGGCGGGCGAGCTGGCCCTGAGGGCGCCCTGGATAACTCCGGAGTACATGGGCGACCCCGAGAAGACCAAGGTAGCTTGGCGCAACGGGTGGTTCCACACCGGCGACGCCGCCGTCTGGTGCCCCGACGGCAGGATAAAGATAGTGGACAGGCTGAAGGACGTCATAAAGTCCGGCGGCGAGTGGATCTCGTCGCTACAGCTGGAGGACCTCATCATGACGCATCCGGCCGTAGGCATAGCGGCGGTTGTGGGGCTGCCCCACGAGAAGTGGGGCGAGAGGCCAGTCGCCTTTGTGGTGCCGAAGCCCGGCGCGTCGGTCGGCCCCGACGAAATAGTTGCCCACCTGCAGAGGTTCGTCGACGCCGGCAAGATACCCAAGTGGTGGCTGCCGGACAAGGTCGTGGTCGTCTCCGATCTGCCGATGACGGGCACCGGCAAGATAGACAAGAAAGTACTGAGAGATAAATATAGAGATCTACTAAGGCAATAACTTTTTTAGGTCGACCTCCAGCTAGCCCCCAGCGTCTTGGGGCAGCCGTCTGCGGAATGCGTCGTCAGTCGGGACGGCCGTCGGAAATCCTGGCCCGAAGGTCGGCGTCGGGCGGGCCGCAACGGCGATTAAAGACGCCGGGGTTTGTGGCCACTATGGGGGAGTAACTAAATGTGATATATATTTCTATTTAGCCAATAGACGTAGCTCTTCTTTAAAAACAGGTCCCCCGCCCTAGCCATGGCTAAAAAGGCGGCTGTCATAGGGGCCGGCACCATGGGCCACGGAATAGCCGAGCTCTTCGCCATAGCTGGCTACGAGGTGAGCCTCGTCGACGTCGCCGAGGATTTCCTGAAGAGGGCCCTCCAAAACATCGAGTGGTCCCTCAAGAAATTCGCCGAGAAGGGCCAGCTGAAGGAGGACGTCCAGACCGTGATGGGCAGAATAAAGCCGGTGGTCAACGACGTCTGCAGGGCGGTTGAAGGCGCCGAGATAGTGGTCGAGGCGGTCATAGAGGAGATAGAGACCAAGAGAAAGGTCTTCGCTGAGGCCGACCGATGCGCCCCGCCCAACGCCGTACTGGCCACAAACACGTCCAGCCTCCCCATAACCGAGATATCGGAGGCGGTCAAGCCCGAGAGGAGGCCTCTCGTCGTCGGCATGCATTTCTTCAACCCGCCGCCGTTGATGCCGCTGGTGGAGATAATCAAGGGCAGATACACCAGCGACGAGGCCGTCAAGAGGGTCGCCGAGTATGCGGCCCAGCTGGGCAAACAGACCGTCGTGGTGAACAAGGACGTGCCCGGCTTCATAGTCAACAGAATTCTGGCAAGGGTCAACGACGCGGCTTGCTGGATGGCGGCGAGAGGCGAGGCCGACATAGTGGCCGTCGACTCCGCTCTGAGATACCGCGCGGGGCTCCCCATGGGCGCCTTCCTCCTCATGGACTACACCGGGATAGACGTCATCTGCTTCATAGGGGACGCCATGGCTAAACGCGGCTTCAAGACCCATCCCTGTCCCTTGATCACGGAGAAATGCCAGCAGAGGAAATACGGCGTGAAGGCCGGCGAGGGCTTCTACAAATACCCGGCGCCGGGCAAGTTCCAGTGGCCCGACATACCCAAGGAGCCCGGCGAGAAGCTGGACATAACGGCGCTGCTTGCGCCGGCCGTGAACGAGGCGGCCTATCTGGTCAGAGAGGGCATAGCGACTAGGGAGGACGTGGATAAGGCCGTGAAGCTCGGCCTCAATTGGCCTAAGGGCCCGCTGGAGCTCGCCGACGAGCTCGGCCTAGACGCGGTAGTTAAGGCGCTGGAGGCTTGGAGGAACAAGACGGGCTTCGAGGAGTTCGCGCCGGATCCGCTCCTGGTGCAGATGGTCCAGTCTGGGAAGCTCGGGAGGAAGTCGGGGGAGGGCTTCTATACATATGTAAAGGCTGAGGAGAAGAGGCTGGAGACCTTGATAATCCGCTACGAGCCGCCCATAGCTTGGATAATACTGAACAGGCCCGAGCGCCTCAACGCCATAAACGCCAAGATGGTCGAGGAGCTGTCGTCAGCACTCGACGAGATCTCCAAGCTGGACTTCGATAAGGTCAGGGCCGTGGTGATAACCGGCGTGGGCAGAGCCTTCTCCGCCGGCGCCGACATCACCGGCTTCGTCGGCACGACGCCGCATCTGGCCTACAAGCTGTCCAGAGGGCTCCACGAGCTGACCGAGAAGATGGAGAAGCTCGACAGGCCTGTCATATGCGCCCTGAACGGCTACACGCTCGGCGGCGGCCTGGAGCTGGCGCTGGCCTGCGACCTGAGGATAGCCTCGGAGACCGCCGTACTGGGGCAGCCCGAGGTCAATATCGGCTTGTTCCCAGGCGGCGGAGGGACGCAGCGGCTCACCAGGCTGGTCGGGCTGGCCCGGGCCAAGGAGATCATATTCACGGGCGACAACATATCGGCCAGAGACGCGGAGAGGATGGGCTTGGTCAACAAGGTCGTGCCGCCGGAGAGGCTGGAGCAGGAGGCCAGGGCCCTCGCGTTGAAGCTGGCGGAAAAGCCGCCCATAGCGCTCGCGATGGCTAAATACGCCGTCAACTACGGCTACGAGGCGCCGCTGTGGGCCGCGCTGGATCTGGAGGCCGCCCATTTCGGCGTCGTCTTCTCCACCGAGGATCTGTTCGAGGGGGTGAGCGCATTCCTGCAGAAGAGAAAGCCGCAGTACAAGGGGAGATGAGCCTCAGAGGCGTCTATATAGTCGACTTCCGGCGCGTCCCCTTCAGCAGGCTCACCAGGAAGGAGCCGCAGAAGGATATCTACTACGACAAGAGGCCGGAGGAGGTAGCCGCCATAGTGGTCAGAGATATCGTGGAGAGGAACGGGATAAGGCCCGAGGACGTGGACGACCTCATAACAGGCATGGCTCTCCAGACCGGCGAGGGCTTCCTCTACGGCGGGAGGCACGTGGTGTTCGCCGCCAAGCTGCCGGTGACCGTGCCCGCGGCGGCGGTCGACCGCCAGTGCGCCTCCTCGATAACCTCCGTCGTCATGGGCGCCAACGAGATAGCCACCGGCATGGCCGACGTGGTGATAGCGGGAGGCGTCGAGCATATGTCGAGAGTGCCCATGTACGACAACCCCCATATAGTCCTCAACCCCAAGTTCTTCGCCGACGAGTACGCCTTCTACGAGCTGAACGTGGGGTACGTCATGGGGCTAACCGCCGAGAGGCTCGCCGAGGAGGCTAAGATCGGCAGAGAGGAGATGGACAGGTGGAGCTTGAGGAGCCACCAGCTGGCCTACAGGGCCCAGCAAGAGGGGTACTTCAAGGGCGAGATAATCCCAGTCGAAGCGGAGCAGGAGGGGAGGAAGGTCGTCGTGGATAGAGACATGTCGGTGAGGCCCGACACCAGCCTCGAGAAGCTGGCCCAGCTACCCCCTGCCTTCAGAGCCGACGGAGTGATCACCGCGGGCAACTCGTCGCCGCTCAACACAGGCGCGTCCTACGTCCTCCTCATGTCGGAAAGGGCCGTGAAGAGGTACGGCCTCCAGCCCATGGCGAGGCTGGTCAGCTACGGATTCGCCGGAGTTCCGCCGGCGGTTATGGGCAAAGGCCCTGTCCCCGCCTCCAGGAAGGCGCTCGAGAAGGCCGGGCTTACCGTGAGGGATATAGACCTCTGGGAGATAAACGAGGCCTTCGCCGTGGTGACGCTCTACGCCATAAAGGAGCTCGGGATAGAGGAGGACAGAGTCAACAGGCGGGGAGGCGCCATAGCCATCGGGCACCCTCTGGGCGCCACCGGCGCGAGGATAATAGGCACGCTTGCGAGGCAGTTGCAGCTGGAGGGCAAGGACAGAGGGGTCGCGACGCTCTGCGTTGGCGGAGGCCAGGG
>Ga0080005_128765_pt1 | contig 14190 bp, 24 predicted proteins | sample JossMetagenome_2_FD_69208 | JGI IMG/M metagenome (GOLD analysis project Ga0080005, IMG submission 69208) | Hot spring sediment microbial communities from Joseph's Coat, Yellowstone National Park, USA - JC3_ASED (SPADES assembly) (version 2) | ecosystem: Environmental > Aquatic > Thermal springs >... | reverse complement strand
CGGCCACGTGGGCAAGACCTACACGCTCCATCCATCGGGCGGGAGGGTGATATCGGTGCGCGAGGCGATGCGCATCATGGGATTCCCCGACTCCTACGTCTTCCCACGGGGCACGCCGCTGCATGATCGCTACCAGATGGTGGCGGACGCGGTGTCACCGGCCTTCAGCCGCGCGCTGGCGGGGGCGATCCTCAGCGCCGCCTGAGGCCCGGATCGGTACCGGTATCGGACTCCCCCGCCCCGGCGAGGCGCCGCAGGCCCTGGATGAAGCGGCTGCCCCCGCTGTGGCGCCTCCCGAAGCCCATCTCCATCAGGCGCGCGACGAACCAGTTCTTCGCGAGCGGCCTGGTGAAGACGTCGCTGGAGTTCACGTAGGCGACGTAGTCGGAGTAGAGCAGCGAGAGGTCCACCTCGCCCTTCGGATCCCTCGCGTAGCGGCCCGACTCCAGCATCTCCATGACGAACGCGTAGACGGAGTCGGTGCGGCGCTTCCAGATCTCCTGGTAGTCCTGGGCCGTGCCGACGCCGGCGAAGCCCCCGCGGCGCAGGGCGCGGGCGAAGGCCGCTATGGCGGCCGCGAGGATCGCGGGCCTGTCGTCCTCCGGGAAGGCGCGCGCGTAGAAGTTATCGTCGCGGGGGAACTGGTGGGGGAACTCGATCACTATCCAGCGGCGCCAGAAGGCGACGGAGTAGTCGTGGGTCTCGGGCAGCTCGTTCGTGGAGAAGAAGAGCTTCGCGCCGTTCACGAAGGAGACCGGCTCGCGGAACTTGCGGTCGGCGGTGATGGAGTCGCCGCCCGTCAGGACCTTGAAGCGGCCGGAGTCGGAGAGCGGCGTCCTCGGGAGGTCGGCGTAGACGTTCACGAGCGCGCTGCGCAGGCCCGCGACGGCGAAGCGCTGGGAGGGGTCCGAGAGGACTTGGAGGCCGATGTGGACCACGTGGGGGCGGTAGAGGTCCTCCAGCAGGCGCAGGTAGGTGGACTTGCCGTTCGCGCCGTTCCCCACCAGCATGACCGCGTAGTTCCATATGTAGCGGGGGACGGACGGGTAGCCCAGGAGCTCCAGCAGGAGGTACCACCTGCCGTCGACCCAGGAGCGGAGCGCGTCGCGGGCGCGGGCCGGGAGGACCGCGTGGGGCCCATCGTCCAGCGCCCTCATGATGAGGGGGCCCGCGTCCATATCGATGGTGAAGATCGTCCTCTCCATCTCATATTCCTTTAATAAAGGAATGAGGGTGCGCGAGCCCGGGGCGGGCTCCCAGCGCAGGAGGTGCCTCCCGATGCGGATCCCGTCGACCGGGGCCCAGCGGCGTGAGGAGGCGGCCGCGCGCAGGAGGGCCATGACCTCCCGCGAGTACCACTCGAAGGAGCGCCTGCCGCCGATGCGCCTAGAGATGGAGCGGTCCTCGGTCAGGAGGAGGTAGTCCAGCCTGAGCCTCCTCAGCACCGCCAGCTCCGCCTCGCGGCCGCCCAGCCAGCGGCCCTCGTAGACGTAGAGGTCTCCCTCGTCGCCCATGTGGACCAGCATGTCGCGGAAGTAGCCGTTCGCCAGGGCCACGGCCGCCTGCTCCGGGCTGAGCTCGACGCCGTCGGGCGCCGAGGAGAGGAGGTGGATGTCGCCCGCGTCGATGACGCGCGAGATGAGGTCCTCCGGCGCCTCGGGCTCGCCCACGGCTCACTCCCCCCGCAGGAACGCCTCCAGCGCCGCGACGATCACGGAGCTGATCGTGGGGTAGCGCTCCGGGTCCCGGACCATGAGGCGCCTCGCGCGCCAGTAGAGCTCCGATGGGAGGCGGACGGCGACGTAGCGCGAAGGCTCCTTTCTCACGCCGCATCTTGTAAAACAGCCCGAAATAAACCTTCCGCGGGCGATGATGACATATCAGGATGTGTTTCTCATGAGAAATGCCCCCGCTTTGATGTGGAAAAAATGGCGCCCAAATTGAAGCCACCCGTAGGAGCCGCCGTCGCCAGTTATCGATGGTCCTCTATTTTTAACCGGATTCTGCAAGAATTTGATGGTCTCCAGCGAAAAGTATATAAGGAAGCGCCGAAATGCATCGAATCATTTAGCTGGCTCTAAGGGCGCAAGATTTCCGATATTTTTTCCCGTAGGGTTGTCAACTCCCCCCCTCCCATTAGTCCATATGTATTGACCAACTCCACTCTCCTTCACTATTTATCAAAGGAAGTTGACCCGCTATCAGCCTAGAAAACGCAAAATTGAAACCTTGGAGCCAACTAAATCTCTGGATGCATTTTTAGGGTTCTTTTTATACTTTTCGCTGATGGGCTTGCAATTCTTTCAAAAATGAGTTAAACATTGCCTTCCATCAATGCGATGGGTATTCTATATCAAAGGGGTGGCACCCGCGGAAACCCGCGTGGCTTCAATTTGCACTATATGGGCGCCATTTTGGGCGTGTTTTTTTCCACATTGAAGCCACCCATTCGCCATGCAATTCCTGCATGAAGATAAGCTTTTCGGCGTCCGCGCCGAAATAAATATATATTGGGCCTGCCATGCCCACGGCGATGCTTCCCAGGCAGAGGGAGCTGCGCGAGAGGGTGCGGCGCGCCATCGAGCGCTTCGGCTGCGGGCACGGCGAGTTCCGCTACGACGACGAGCAGCTCCGCGCCGAGCTCGCGGCCGAGGGCATAGCGCTGGCGTTCCCCACGCTGTACGTCTACGTGAGGCAGTACTGTCCGGGCCGCTACATAGCCGGGAGGTGCATCCCCGACCCGGAGAGGTGCGCTCAGGTCGGGAGGGAGGTGGAGGCGGAGGCATGAGGAAGGACCGGACGGCCATGATCCTGACCTCGCTGGCCCTCCTCCACGACGACCTGGAGGCGATCCACTCGGATCTGACCGCCATCCGCTCGGACCTGGATAAGATAGCCGCCGACATCGGGTATCAGGCCGGGGTCATCAGGGCCGTCGAGGGCTCCGTGAAGGCGCTGGCCAACAGGCTGAAGGAGATGATGGGCCTCCCTCCGGCCACCACCGTGGCCGCGGCGGCTCCCAGTGTGACAGTGATGGCTCCCACCGCGGCGGTGGCGGCTCCCACCGCGAGTGGGACGTCCATGGTCGGCGCCGGATCCCCCGCCGTGGTGCCGGCGCTCGTCACGCCCCGGCCGCCCGGGCCGAGCGCGAGGCCCCCGATCGAGGAGAGGATCCGCCAGCTGCGTCAGCGGGGCATCAGTGGGTACGACGCGGCGGTGATCCTGATGCGCGAGCGCTACCCCATGCGGGAGATCGTCCGCCACCTCCGCGTGTCGCCGCGCCGCATAGCGGAGCTCAGGAGGGGGGAGGGGAAATGAGCGCCGGTGACATCAGGATATCCCACCCCGCGGTCGCGCGTGTGTACAGCCCGAGGGTGATACTGGTGCACCGCGCCCGCGAGGGCTCCATCGCGTTCGACGTCTTCTGCCCGGAGGACTGCCCGGTGGACCCGTGCGACGGCTTCGGCTACGGGCTGCCGGACTGCCCGTGGGCGAGGCGGATGGCCGAGAGGGGGTACGTGTACAGGTGCTCCGAGGACCTCGCGCATCTTCCAGAGGTCAACGCGGAGGTCGTCCGCCACATCAACTGGCTGGTGCGCGAGCACGGGTTCGCGGTCGAGTTCGCGGAGGAGGGATGGGAGTGAGCGAGGTCCCGGACTGCACCGATGCGGTTCAGGTGGACCTCAACGAGGCGGTCTACTCCGCCCGGGCCATCCGGTGCGGCGACCGCGTGGCGGTGCCGGTGCCGCGGAACTTGGTCGAGCGCTGGAGGCTGGGGGAGGGCGACTTGGTGAGCGTCCGGCTGATCCGTTACGTGCCGGCGATCCCCGCCTGGCCGCCGGAGTGGCTGGTCGCGCCCGGGCTGCTGGAGAGGTGGCTCCAGTGGATGCCGTGGCTCCCCGGGGACATCAGGGAGGAGATAAGGAGGAGGGGTCGGCTCCCGCGGGAGCTGACCGTCATGGGCGACGGGAGCGTGAGGGCGATATGGGAGCGAGCGGCGCGATCGTGACCGGGACGGGCGTGCAGTGCGCCCGCGGGATCTCGACGTCCGACGGGCGGCTCGTCGCCTGCTACACTCCCGAGGCCGAGCGGATCCTGTCGGTGCGCCCGGGCCTGAGGCGCGCCGTCGATTACTTGGTCGGGCTGATGCTGTCGGAGGGCGTGGAGGCTGTCCTAGTGGGCTTCCATGAGGACTGGTACGAGCCGGACTGGAGGTGCAGGCGCATCGAGGACGGCGTGGGGCGCGACTGTGTGGTCTACGCTGACCGCACGATCGAAGTCATCCCCTACGGCGGCCCGCCCTGCTCGATGAGAGCCATGGAGGTGGTCGACTGGGAGGCGAAGATGCATGAGAGGATGGCGGAGAGGTACCCGAACGTCGAGAGGTACTACAGGATCTACGTGATCGTGCATCCATGCGATGAGGCGCGCCCGTGGTGATGCATAAATATTTGGCCGGCCGATGCCATGGTGATGAGCGCGCCATGGCGTCAGCACTACAGGCCGCCCAGTAATATCATCAGGGAGCGCCCGCGCCCTCCGCCGGAGCTGTGCGGCGGGGCGACGAAGCGCGAGCATTATCTGCTGCGCGACCTGAGGGGCGCCAGGATATATCGCGTCTCCGTGGAGACTTGGAAGGAGGAGCGCAACGTCGACACACCGCGCTCGTTGGTGATCTGCGCCTCTAAGGACGGGAAGTACTACGGGCTGTCCCTCTACGTGCTGTGGGAATGGTACGACGACACCGGGGAGTATTTGATAGATCATTCGGTCGACACGGCGGACTGCGAGGAGTGCCCGCTGGAGTGGGCTCCTGTGGGCGGGGACTTGGAGCACTTGAGGGGCGCGACGATAGCCAAGGTAGTGCACCACTGGTACTCGCCAATGGCCGATGTCTACTTCGTGAGGAACGGGTCGTGCTTCGACCTACACGTCGAGGTGAATGATATGGAGGATCCGGCCTACTTGGAATTCGATCTGGAGCGGGCCGGGCCCGACGACTGCCGCGGCCTCGCCCAGCTGCTCTGACCCGGGCTGGGATGATGAATTCTCATCTTTCTGAGGAGTGATGACGTGGGCGGCCTGATCCGGCCCGGATCGTGCATCTCGTGCTGCAGCTTATAATCATCCGGCGCCCTCCGGCCCGGCGTGAGCAGGTGGCTGGCTGCGCTGGCCCTAGCGGGGGGCTACTTGGCGGCGAACTCCGCGGCGGCCCTCGGGAGCTACAGGAGGGTCAGTTCCCCCGGGGAGCCCGTCCGCCCTCCCTCGACCGTGAGCATCGTGGTCCCCGCCTGGCGCGAGCCGGACGAGCTGCTGGAGGCGTCGCTCTCCAGCCTGAGGGAACAGACGGTCGCGCGGCGCTACCCTGAGCTGTTCGAGTTCATCTTCGTGGGGTGCGGGGGCGTGGACCTGGGCATACCCTCCAGGCACGGGTACAGGGTGCTGTGCGCCCCCAGGGGCAAGCTGCGGGCCAGGCACCTCGGCACATGCGCCGCGTCCGGGGAGATAGTTGTCGCCGCTGACGCCGATTCCCTCTACCCGCCGGGCTGGCTCGACCTCATGCTCAGGCCGTTCCACGACCCGGCCGTCGTCGCGACCACCTCCACCACCTGGTACGGGCCCCTGGAGATGATCGTCGCCCTGCCGAAGCTCCTGGCCTTCAACGCCAAGGTGAGCGGGCGCGGGAGCGCGTTCCGCAGGTGGGCCTACTTCGCGGTGGGGGGCTTCGACCTGAGCGCCGACGACAGGTACCTGGAGACCCGGGACATGGGCGTGCTGGTGGCGGAGGAGGAGGTCGGCTTCAGGAGGAGGCTCGAGGCGCTCGGCAGGGTGGTGCTCGTGGACGCCCCGGTCATCCACCTGGGGGGCGAGCTCCCGAGGGGGCTGAGGGGCTAGTGGATCCTGATCCCCAGTGCCCTGGGATGGCCCCTCCTGAGGGGGATCGTCGGAGGATCCTGATGTCGTCGATGAAAAAAGGGGAATGGATGTGGATCGGGCGCCCGCGTCACGATTCGAGGTCCTTGGACAGCTCTATCCCGATGGACGCGCTGACCCCCGCGATCCAGCCGAACGTCCCCCAGTCCACGGGCGTGAGGGACGCCAGCGCGCTGCCGCTGCCCGCGAGGCTCGTTATTATGCCGCCGCCGAGGAAGAGCACCACGAACATCAGTATGCCTATCAGGTTGCCCACGAAGAAGGCCCTTATCATGCGGGCGCCCAGCTTCGGCTTGCCTTGGTTCTGGCTCATCGCGTGGATCGCGGGGCCCGGTCAAATATAAATATTCCGTCGCCGGATCTTCCTGAACGCGAGCGTGTGGTCGACGCGGTAGACGAGCACCGCCTCCATGCCCGCCGCCCGGGCCGCCTCGCGCATGCGCTCCTCCTCCGCGCGGCTCAGGCGCCCGTCGACCCTGCACTGCACGCCGATCGGCGCCCCCTCGCACACCACTATGAGGTCGAAGGCGCCGTGCGAGCCGGAGCTCCTGCACACGTAGCAGCCCTGCCTCTCGTAGTATCTGGCGACGCGCCGCTCGAACTCGTACCCCCGCCGGTACGAGTTCGGCACGCGGTGGAGATGCGCCGCCACTATTTTTATATTTCGCGCCGCGGATCCCCCCATATGCTGTGCTGGGCCCGCACCGAGCACTGCTGGGCGTCCGCTTCGCCCGTCCATCAGGCCCCCGTGTTCTACTACGCATTCACCTCGTCGCCCTCCTTAAATAGCGGCGGCGCGGAGTCCTCCCCGTGAGGAAGAGCACCATCGTGCTGCTGGGCGTCGGCGCCCTGGCGGCGGCAGGGGCAGCCTACCTGATCCTGAGCCGCCCCCACGCCGCGCGGGCCGCGCCCGCCCCCGCGTCGGCCTCCGCTCCATCGCCGACCCAGCCGGAGTGCCACTGCTCGCCGGATCAGTACCAGAGCATAATCGTCATCAACGGTCAGCGCCAGCTGGTGCCGGGCGCGCAGGTCTACATAGACGGCCAGTACGTCGGGACGACCGGCTCCTCCCTCACCGATATGGGCATGATCTCCAACGGGTTCACGCCGTGCACTTGGCACGACGTGACCGTCGTGGCGTGCGACGGGACGACCGCGAGCGCGCGGCTGGGCTACTTCTGCTACCCGGGCAACATGTACGTCTGGAACGTGATCACCGTGCCCACCGACAACTGCGGCGGGCCCATGGGCTACGCGGGCCCATAGGCACGCGATCCCCATCCGGTGGTATTCCTTAAATAAAGGAAATGCCGAGCGCCCATCGTGGCGGACACCGGCGACGTCATACTGGGGGTCGTGGCCCTCGCGGCGGCGGGGGCCGTGGGCTACTACGTCTACAAGCAGTGGAGCAGCGGCAGCAGCAGAGCTCGTCCGGGGCCGCCTCCGCCTCGGCGCCAAGCGCGGCCACGTCTGGGCCGACGCCGCAGCCGGGCGTGCAGCCGACGCCCTCCTACTCCGTCACCTTCAACGAGAGCGGCCTGCCGCTGGGCTGGACGTGGTGCGTGAACCTCGGCGGGGCGCAGCAGTGCAACACGGTCAAGGGCATATTCGGCGGCTACAACATCACCTTCGACGACGTCTCGCCGAACACCTACTACTTCACGATACCGTCGCAGGGCTCCTACGTGCCGAGCCCCGCCAGCGGCTACGTGACGGTCTCCGACTCGGATCAGAACCCGGTCGTGCGCGTGGTCTTCTCGCAGGTGCCCGGGGGAGGCGGCGGGACCTCCGCTCCCCCGCAGGAGTTCACGGTCACCTTCAGGGAGAGCGGCCTGCCCGACGGCACGACCTGGTACGTGACGGTCGCGGGGCAGGACCACTACGCGGTGGCGCCTGACCCGATCGTCGTCCGGATCACGGGGGCCACCGCGCCGGTCTCCTGGAGCGCGCCGGTTCTCTACGGCGGCATGAACGTCCTCGGCCTCTACACGTGGAAGTGGGTGCCGAACCCCGACCACGGCACGGTCGGGCAGACCGAGACGATCAACATAACCTACACAGGGACGTACAACGTCTGAGCCGGGCCCTCGACCGCACTCGGTCACGATCGTGAGGCCTAGGTCCCGGAGGGCCCAGTCCCAGTAGAGGTACGGGCCGGGGGCGGGCGGCATTATGATCTTCAGGCCGCCCCTGCACTCGCAATCACGATCGCGCGTCATCCTGAATGGGGTGGGCATGGCCGGAGATAAACTTTATGTCATAAAGGTGAAATAGGGGCGCCGAGCATGTGGACGCCATGCCGGATCCGGGGCGCGGTGAAGGTGTGCGCGTGCTCGTGGCCAGGGTCTGGACCGCGAAGATCAAGCTGAGCGGCCGGGCCTACAGGAGCTACAGGATAACATTGCCCGCGAAGCTCGTGGATGAGATGGGGCTGAAGGAGGGCGACCACGTGCTCGTGTTCATCAAGAGGGCGAGCTGGTACCATCTCGTGGACTGGAGCGAGGATCCCGATGCGGTCAATGAGCTGCCGGAGGCAATCAGGCGCGAGGTATCCGCCGTGGAGGCAATAAGGAGGGCCGGAGCGGTCACCGCCCCTGCTCAGGATCCTCCTCCTCGTCGAGGTCCTTCCTCGCGCTCGCTATCTCCCTGACCAGCTCGGCCGCCTCGCCCGCCGGCCCCGCTATGTCCTCGTGCCCGAGGGCGCGCGCGAGCACGGCCACGCTCCTGAACAGGACCGCGGCGAAGTGCCCGTCCTCGTGCTCCTTCCACGCCCACGCCGCGGCCGACGCCACCTCGAGCAGCGCGAGCCGCGCGTCCCACTCCCGCGCCCCCGCCAGGTGCTCTGCGTAGGCCCTCCCGTGCAGGTGCTGCAGCGTGACGATGTGGTGCTCCAGCAGATCCTCCGCGCCGGGGCGCGCCCGCCCTCCCCTCAGTGCGCTCACTGCGTCGAACGTGTCATCTATGAATATCGGGATGCCCATCCTGACTTGCGCCTGCGCGAGATATCCGACCGCCTCCTCTGGATTCACATCGGTCTTCCCGGTCCATGCGACGCTCAGTATGAACCCCTTCCCGCGGGCCTCCCGCGCAGCCCTCGTCCAGATTTCGAGGGCCTCCCTGGCGTCCGCATCGACCGTGACCGTGACGGAGGGCCCGAAGCGGTCCAGGGGCGGCCCGACCGGCTCGACCTCCACGTTGACCACGTTCCCGCCGGCCGCCCTCACTATGCGCGCGGCCTCCACCATGATCTCCTTCGTCGCGTCGCTCACCCTCTCCACCCCCTGACCGACCAGAGAGGATGGAGCCCGATTACAGGTATGGGGATGCGAATGTCGGCCTGCTGATGCCGGGGTTCGGCCTCCCTGCAGCCGGTCGGGCCCAGGACGCCCAGCCTCCCGATGAGCGCCTCCCTCATCCACTCGTGGATCCCGCGCATGCGATCCGCCAGGTCGTCCTCCCCGAGCCTCCGCGCGAGCAGCTCCAGATCCGCGAGTGCCCAGCACGCGTCGACGAGCTTGCCCACGGCCTCGTCCCGCCGGTAGTCATCGCCGCCCCTCGGCCCCAGCTCCCTGAGGTCCTCCAGCCCCCACTCCCATGCCCACCTCACGGTGTCCGCGAGCCATATCAGCGAGCGCCTGACCGGGTGCTCCGCGTCGTACGGCGGCAAACAAATCCCCCTGAACAGCTCCGTTAGCTCCGCGTCCAGCCCATCGAGCTCCCGTTCCCAGTCGCTCATGCTCCTCCCCCCAGCAGTGATCGCCCATCACCGACACGGTGATGCGGTTGCCGTAGTCGTCGAGGAACCGGACCTTGATCGTCGGGTGGCCCGAGCGGCGGCTCACCCTTATGTTCGTCAGCCTCCACGTGGAGGCGTCGCCGTCGTAGCGCGCTGGAAGGAACCCCTTCACCTCGTAGCGCCCGCCCCTGATGCACTCCAGCAGCCTCCAGCCGTCCTCGTCCTTCACCAAGTCCTCCCAGTACTCGGCTATCGCCATGAGGGCGCGCGCGATCGCCGCCTTGTGCCTGACCTCCCTCATCGCCCTCCTCCGCCATATCTCCTGCCCGTCCGCCCCGCTCATGCGCCTCCCTCCCTCAGCCCCCTCCCCAGCCTCAGCCCCGCGACCTCCTCCTCGACCCGCTCCAGCCTCTCCTCTAGGTCCAGCACGACCTCCTCCAGCGTCGCCAGCCTCTCCTCCAGCCTCCTCACGCGCTCATCGCTGCTCCCGCTGCTCATGCCTCCCTCCCCTCCTCCCGCACTTCTTGTTCCACGGGTGCCTCGCGCACCTGGAGCGCCTCCTCTCCTCGCTCCCCTTCCCTCCCATGCCTCTCCCACCCCACGAGCCAGTAGCCGCACCGCGGGCACCGCTTGGGGCTCGCGACCCTAGGCTCCCACTCGTACCCGCAGTGCGGGCACCTCATCCTCCTGCGCTCAGCGCTCATCGACGACGACATCAGCAGGAGGCGGTATTAAGCCTTCCGGTTCGGGTCGGATGAAGTGAGAGAAAAAGGGGAGGTGGAAGGGGGAGCCGAGCCGGTCGATCAGGCCTGAGCGACAGCCCTTTCTGGCTTAATCCTCTCCTTGTAGTTCTTCGAGGACAGCGCGTCGAGCATCTGCACCCTGAGCTCCTCCTTGAATACCTTTATGGGTACAGCCTTGTGTTCCACGTACTTGACGTTACCATTCTCGTCGACCACGTAGCGCCCCACAATGTGGTAGGCTTTCTTGACGCCTGCATTATGGGCCGCTATGGCCGGCTTCTTGTTACGTATTATCTCGTTGACCTTCTTCACGCGCTCGCTGATGTGATGGGTATGCCTCTGCCTTATGACGAACTCGTCGAGGCTCGGCTTGTAGTACGGCATCCAAGGTATTGCCTTGAATCCCATTTCCTCTCGCCTCACCACCCCATGGCCATGGGACATATTTAAATTGTTCACGTGGCGTTAATTGAATGCATTGGCTGCATTATCACAATGCATGTTTATTAGGCCGCGGCGGCGATAGCGCGCACGTGCCCCGCGAGGCGAAGCGCGACAGGTGGACCACGATATCCGTGCGCATGAGCACCTATCGCATGCTGCTGGAGGTGCAGGGCGCGATGCAGCTGGTCGACGGGCGCCGCTACACCCTCGACGACGTGCTGAGGAGGATGGCGCGCGCCGTGACGATAGAGATCTCGCGCGCGGTGGACGCGGTAAAGGATAAAGCGATCAGGGAGGCTGAGGAGGATCGTGGGCTGGGGCGAGGAGGAAGAGGAGGAGAGGATCCGCCGCATCGAGGCCGTGGACAGGCTGCTGGCGCGCGCGCAGCGGCTCATAGCCTACAAGTACACCTTCTTCAGCCGCCGCACCTACCTCGTGGGGCGCATCGACGAGAAGCTGGACAGGATAGCCGACGAGCTCGGCATGTACGGGGTGGACGGGCGTAGGCTCATAAGGGAGATGGAGGAGCGGCTCAAAGTGAAGTACAGGTGGAGGTAGATGCCGGACCGCAGGACCCACAACCGCGCGGCCCGGATCCTGCTCGGCGTCAGGGAGAGGGACGCCGACCGCGTGAACTCGCTGATCGATCACAGGCTGGCGCTCGCGCTCCTCGGCCCGGAGCACAGGAGGTTCGGCCACGACCTCCTCGGGGCGGCGCTCGTGGCGCTGACCTCCCCCAACCCGCACGAGGACCTGAAGATCTGGGCCCTGCACGTGCTGCTCGACAGGGCCCCGCGTAAACTCCAGCGCCTGCTCGCGCTCCTCCTCGCCTAGGGCACGCCGCTCCAGCCGCTGAACTGGTAGCCGCTGGCCGGGTTGGCCTGCAGCTTCACGTACGCGCCGACCGGCACGGCCCAGCTGCCGGACTGCCCGGCGCTCACCGTGCCGACCTGGCTCCACGCACTGCCGTCCGGCGAGACGTAGACCGTAACGCTCCCGCCCTGCGTCGCGCTGACCGTGAGCGTCGCCGTCTCCGTGAGGTGTATCGTCACGGTCGTCGGCCCGGATATGTACGTCGACGTCCCGCCACTTATGTACCCGCTCGCCGATGCGCTGAAGTTGTAGGTGTAGCCCGGCTGCAGGTTCGGGGTCACCTGCCCCGAGCTGTTCGTCGTCGCGCTGATGGGCGAGACGAGCGGCCCGCCACTGATCGTCACGGTGGCGTTCGGCACCGGGTTGCCGAACTGGTCCACGACCTGCACCGTCACCTGTACAGTTGCGGGGAGGAAGCTCGCGGTGATGCTCACTCCTTGGGCGGGCATCTGGAACGTGACCGGGTTCTGGGTCGAGCTCACGGTCGCGGGATGGACCCCCCGATATTTAAGCTCCGCCACGGAGCAGCTGTATCGGCTCCTCCAAGTTGCGCTGTATGCAGTAGCGTATCGTCCTCTTCATGTCGCGCCACGCCTTATCGCACGTGCTCGGGTCCGGGCAGTCCCTGTCCCTGTAGAGCCAGTACTCGCGCTCCTCCTCATCATATGCCCGCCAGGGGGGCTCCATGTCGTCGAGGCGGCGCTCGAAGTCGTCCAGCAGGTAGCGCATGAGCTTGCCGCAGTCCTCGTCGAAGTCACAGTAGACGATGTAGGAGGTGTAGAGGCGGTGGACGCAGTCGCGGACCAAGCGGATGCGCTCGGCGTATTCGTTGCTCATCGGTCGGTCACCTCCGGCATGTTAAGCATAGCCTTCACCGTACTCCTCCTCCCTCGGGCATTCGTCCGAGAACTGGCCCTCCATGGATTTCCACATCTCGCCCTCCTCCGTCCCCTCCAGCCCGTAGTACAGGATTTTCCGGCCATATTTCTTCAGCTCGTGCAGGACATCCATCATCTCATCCTCTGTGCGGAACACGTAGACGAACACCTTCCCCTCTCTATCGCAACCCGCTAACATGTACGGATAGTAGCCGGGGATCTGGAGCGGCTCCCTGCGCCTCCGGCCGGCGAAGGGGATGGTCATCCCCCTCCTGTCCGTGATACCCTCCGGCGTTACCTGCCTAGGACCCGGGCTCGGGGGGCGCGCCCTCTCCTGCGGCTGCGGCGGAGGCTGCGGCTTGGTCCTCGCCACGGGCAGTTGCAGCGGGTGCTTCGAGAACTCCTCATAGAGGCGGTCCGCGCACTCCTCCAGATCCTCCAGCGTCTCGGCCCTCTCGGCGCACTCGACCGTGAAGCGCTCGTACTCTATCGGCCTGAGCCTGCGGCGCAGCCTCCCCTCCAGCCTCCTGAGGACGGCCTCTATCTCCTTCTCGCTGGGGCGCTGGGGCCGGGGCTGAGGCGGGGGCTGAGCTGGAGGGGCCTGCGGCGGGGGCTGCGGGGCCGGGGCGGGCGGCTGCTCGGGCAGGTTCAGCGCGCCCAGTATGCCCTGTATCTGCCTCTCGGTGAGGCCCCGCTTCAGGAGCGCCTCCCGCAGGTTCCTAGCGATGTCCCCCGGCCTGTAGCCCGCGTTAAGCGCCGCCTCTATGCTCCTCGCGACCTCCTCCAGTATCTCCCGGCGCGCCCGCTCCTCCGGCTCCTCCGGGCGCCACCTGAAGACCGGGTACTCCCGCTCGAACCTCTCCAAGTTCTCGGCGAGCGTGAGCGACGAGTCGGCCAGGCCCTCCCAGTCGATGACCCCGATCGGCGCGCCCGGGTTCCACTCCCTGAAGTAGTACTGGAGGCACCTGATGAGGCGCTCCCTCGGGAGCCGGGCGCTGTACGGGCACGGGCCGGCCGACGACACGCGACGCTCCGCGCCCCGGCTATATAAGCGTCGCCACTACCTGATGATGGCCACTATCACCGAGGCGAGCGCCGCCAGCCCGGATATGAGCCCGGCCACGGCGGCGACCTGATACCACTTGAACCGGGAACTGATCTGATTCGACCTCAGCTGGGTCTCGACCGCCGTGAGCCTCTGCGCGAGCTCGGAGTACCTGTCGGCCATCGCGTCCAGCTTCGTCTCGATCCTCTCCAGCCTGTTCAGTATCTGGGCGATGTCCCCGTCGTCCACGCCTGCCGAAACGCCAACGGGAGTATATAAGCGTCGCCACGCCCCTACGCCATCCCAACGCGGTAGCATGCGCGGAGCTGATACGCCACGCTCACCGTCGCCCCGCAGGAGGCCGCCCCGCTGAGGCTGGGCTGGCCGTTCGGGTAGTAGTAGCAGGTCTGGGTGCCCGTGCTGACGACGACCTGGTTGATCGTGTAGCTGATGGCTTGGCCGGGGCTGCACTGCACGTTGATGCTCTGGCCGGACGGCGCGCTGTAGGTGGATCCGCCGACCGTCACGGACCACGAC
>Ga0080005_131593_pt1 | contig 14193 bp, 11 predicted proteins | sample JossMetagenome_2_FD_69208 | JGI IMG/M metagenome (GOLD analysis project Ga0080005, IMG submission 69208) | Hot spring sediment microbial communities from Joseph's Coat, Yellowstone National Park, USA - JC3_ASED (SPADES assembly) (version 2) | ecosystem: Environmental > Aquatic > Thermal springs >... | reverse complement strand
AAAATCCCAAGAAGGCAACCCAACCCCTTATCCACCACCTCAATTCGCCCCCTCACCAACCGCCCTCAATAGGGCTAGTCCCTTACTGCTTAGCCTAACAGTCAAGTCCATCGGGTTGTAGACCAAGTAACCCATGGACACAGCCCTAACCACAGCCTCAGAGCCAACTAGGTCACTGAGTGCCTTCAGCGTTGATACGCCTCCCAACTCAAGTCCTAAAGCCCTCACCACGTTTAGGACAGCCTTATCGATTTTCGGCTCGGCTACCGAGGGCTCAGCCCTTAGGCTTGTTTGTTGGAGAGTCGGCGTCCTATAGCTCTCGCCAACGACCTCGACCTTGTTTGTGAAGTCTGTCGAGCCAGACAACATATCGACTCTAGGTAGCCTAATCATTCTCCTAATCACCTCATCGAACACGTATATTCGATTAACATCGAGCACCGAGGTGTGGATTGTAAGCCTAAGCCCAAGAGCCCTAGCCTGGGCTAGTACATCGGTGATTTGCGGCCACAAATCGCTGTACAGCTCAACCTCGAAGTTGGGGTTGTTGAATGCCAATGTTAGCCCAATCAATGTGCTCACCGGCTCGATGATTGGTGTGGGTACAGTGACAATGGCTTTGTCAGGTAGTGCATCATCTATGAAGTTAATGTAGCCGGAGAACCAACTGCACTGCATACAGTACTCGAAGACGTCACTGAGCCTCTTCACATTCGAAGCATCGAACTGGATACCCAACGCACTAAACAACCTATTAATTACTAATTTAGTGAGGGGCTTAAGCTCCATGTCAGGCACGCCCTTTAGCCTGATTGAACCGTCGTACTCCTTGAACGTGATGGCTGGAGCACCGCTAACACCCCCGTAGTCCAGCCTACCAATCACGAGCCTAATCATCGATTACTGAGACCTAGCTTTTAAAGGTGGTGGATTAACGTGTTGAGGTGCCTACGATAAAAACATAAATAATACTCGCACTGGACTCTCCGTAATGAGTGAGGGGTGTAGTATTTTGGGGTTCAATCATAAGTGCTGTTGTGATAGCGATTGTAACGCCAATCATTGAGTACTTGATTAGGTACTTACTACATTATTGGGCACATCCGCAGGAGGCAATAATAGCAGTAATAATAGCAATGGGGCTTGGCATGATGGTGGGGGCTGTAATAGCTTACATTTGGTCTCAACGTGGTGTAATAAAGATTTAGTCGTTAACGTATTGACTACTACGTGTTTTCCGCAACGCACGTAACGTATTGGCGTGCCTTCTCGGGGCTTTCGTAACGCCCCGCAACGCATTGGCTGTGATCGGTTTTCCGTAACGTATTGGGCCTTTTAACCCTGGCCTAGTTATTGCATGGTTAGGCACAGGACGATTACCGTGAGTGAGGACGTCTACAGGAGGTTAAGCAGGTTAGCTGCCGAGAGGAATAAGTCCATGAACGACATAATCGAGGAGCTCCTAGACAACCACGAGGGTGGGGTTGGTAATGGAGTGGTTGAGAGGCTCGATAGGATCGAGTCCATGCTCAGGGACTGCCTAGGTAGGCTCGGCGTTAGGCAGTCGGCCGAGAGTAAGCCCGTTGGGGCTGAGTCTATGCAAACCGAGGCTGTGTCTGTTGAGTCTAAGAATGAGGCTGGTGACTCGTTGTTTGGTGACAACCCTTGGGTCCAGATACTGAGGGTTAGGTATGGATCCCAAAACCCGTGAGACCTACTCAAGGTGCTTAGTTAAGGTTTCCAGAGGTTTCTGTCTGGAGTTCAGGATTTTAGTCAAGCATTATTGGTCTCCTCGGCACGAGGAGCTTAGGAGTTGGTACATCAAATTTGCACCTAGGGTGTGTTGTGTGTAGGTGTGGCTAGAGACGGTTGGGGTGTTTGCATGCATCCTTACCGATATGCCTCATGTATTCTGAATCCATGCACACCATCATTGCTTTGCACGGCTTCACGAAACCCCATTACCACCCAATTAGAACAACAACCCAACCCCACCATAAGCACTATTGGAATGGGGAGTAAGCCGTGCAATGCCCATCCCAACAATAATAATCCAAAACGAGTGATAAAACTTAAAAAAGCAATCAAAAATCTGGGTTATGCCTACCAAACATAGACTAATGATTGCGGTCTCGGTAATACTACTAGCAGCGGTGCTGGTAATCGTGGGTGCAATAACCAAGGCACAAACAAGCCAACTCTATACACAGGTAATCATGAACCTACTCAACGGCCAACAATACTTCGGAGTACCACACGTGTACCAAGGCGACAATGGGGGTACACCAACGAAATCGTATCCTAAATACTACGGACCATCGACAGCGAGCCAGTACTGGGGCTCAACCAACATAAACCAGCCGGTGCTTGAGTTAGTCCAAGCCCAACAAGGTGTAGCCGGTGCCATGTTCTGGAGCGAGACCTACATTGGAGGCCCGGTGAAGATAACAATCATTGGCACATTCTCAAGTGGTTGGCCACCTGGGCAGTTCGCTGATGGCTTCGATATATACTTGTTCTTGAAGCCTACGATGTGGAGCGTGAGCCCACAGTACAACTATTCGATAAGCTATATTTCAACAAGCAGGTTGCAAGGAGTAAAAGTGTATCTCGGTGGTGACGAAATTATACCACAGAGTTCCACGCCTTGCTTAATCGTTCAGTGGGATCCGTTCCTGGAGCCGATATACGGCGTCTCTGGGCAGTGGAACGTAGTCATTCTGAGCAATATTAACGGCAATAATCCAAGCGTTGTTGCTGGCTGGAGTGGCATTGGTACAGGATTCATCTATCCTAACCCAGGTGATCTGATAAATGTAACCGTGACTTACAACCCAAGTACAAACACACTCAGTGGCGTTGTTACAGACCTAAATACTGGGCAATCAGTAAGCTTCACACAGAGCCTAAGTGGTTATTTCACACCGCCGAGTAGCGGAAACTACGTATTCGGTATAGGTGCAGGTACAGGTTGGGGCTATGCTAATTGGGCTTTGTTGTATGTGGCTATGACCTATATCCCGCCTCCGGCTCCTACTCCGCCTCCTCCGTCTCCCTTGTATGTACGTGTCGTGGCTCCGAGTTTTGCCACTTGGACTATTTATGCCAATGCCTCAACTGGTTGGTACGCGTACTATAGTGGCACTGGTTCCGGTCAGTTTGGTCCTGCTTTTCCTGGTTGGCCTGGTACCAGTGTTTCCCTAAATGTTTCCTCGATCAAGGACTGCCCAGTTCCTTCAATAACCTATGAGCCTTCTAACGAGGTTACCTTAAATAACGGCAGTAATTACGTGACTGTCCTGATTAGTTGTGGATCAATGGTTGATGTTGGTTTGAATATGAGTTATGGTGGTGGTTTGATAATGCTCATAAACAAACCCGGACTACCAATGACCTCGCTAATACTCAATGGACCAGTGAGTAGGAGCCTCACGCTGCCAGTGAACACAACAATAACACTCATAATATGGCCATACAACGACTACACACTGGCTGGACTTAACGTTAACAACAAAACCATAAACTACATAGAGACACCGTGGGGCTCATACATAGCCACAATAACAATAACAAACCAAACAACAATAACAATAACATACAAACAAAAATAAAAAACAAAAACAAAACACACCCCATCAAAACCAACAAGCCCCCAATTAACTCCACCACGACAAACCCCCACACACCAAACACCACCGGCCTCCAAGGCATGAGGAACTTAGGAACTGGTACCTAAGGTTTGCACCTAGTTGCTCAGTGTCCTGTAGGTGATTATACCTAGTGATGCCGAAAGATTCAGATTGAGGCTGGAAGTTACCTCACCCTCAGATGTGGTGTTCACGGTGAGTCACGGCTTGAAAGGTTTAAAAGGCCAAGGGGCCGTTATGAGTTGATGAGTTACGGGAACGATTTAGTTAGTATGGCGGCTATAGCTATAGCCGCGACCTTCCTCCTCTTAGTGGTAGTTGTGCCGTCAATGATCAAGTATTTTTCACAGACACCGTTAAGTCCAGTGGTTCCTTGGCTTAAATATTGTGAGAGGTTTGGTTGGTTTATGGTAATTGCAATAATGATAATAGTGATTCCGATTCTGGCTGCTGACGGCGTAATCTCATTAATTCGTCGATTTAGAAGCACATCAGATTGGTGAGCTAACAACTAGTGCAGGCTTTGATCAATAGGGCCCGCCTATCCCCGCGCTAGTCTCATCAAGGCATTCACTGTTTCGAGTTGCTCGGTTAATTCATCGAGCCTTCTAACGTCCATTGCCAATTCCTCCCCCTCCCTAGCCGCCTGCCTGAGGTTCTCGATAGCGTTTCTGAGTTGCCTAACTGCGTTGTCCAGATTCCCCCTCCCCAACTCGTCACGTGCCAACCCAAGCATTGCCCTCACCAACTGGTCATTTCCCAACTCACCGATCATTTCGTTAACCCTCCTGGTTAATGCATCAACCAACTCGACCCTAACCGGCTCGATCAACCTATCGAGCATTGGTAGCCTGCCCCTAATCAACTCCCTCATCTCCGCCACGTCATCGATGCTCACCCAACCCTCCTCCTCACCCTCGCCAGCCCTGCCCATCCTCCTCTTCATCCCCTCTATCTTCAAGGCGACGCCCTTCACGTACGCCTCATACACATCCCTTGGGTCTCTAGCCGTGTCTATGAAGTCCCTAAGCTTGTTCGGCAGTGAGTTGTAGATTCTCTCCCTCTCCTCGCTTGGGAGTGTGTCTAGGAATGCCTTGAACGCGTTTGCCCAGTGGGTCAATGCCTTGAGCGTATTCTCATACTCCTTCTTTAGCTCATTAAGCTCCTCCCTTAGCTTTGCCTTTTCTCCCTCGTCCTTGGCATCCTTAAGTTGTGCATTCACCTCGTCCATCCTCTCCTCAATCCTCTCTTTTTCGTCGAGCAACCCTCCCCAGTCGAGCCTTGCCGGGTCTATGCCCACTGCGTGCAGTGTATTCAATGCCTCCGCCTCCGGCGTCAGTGCCTTGTAGAGTGAGGTGTAGTAAAGCGCGTCACCGGGGCTTCGCACGAACCAGCCGTGCCACCTATCGGCGTAGTAGTTGGTCAACCAAGCCGTTAGTAGCAGCGATAGCCCTGGGTCGCCGAGCACCTCCTTGGGCGTTTGCAAATCAATCCTTACGTCCATGTTGAGCGGTTCTCTGAGGACTACCCTACCTCCACCAACATCCCTAAACTCGCCGAGGAGCTCTGGGTTGGTAATCCTCTCCCTGGGCATTGGGAGTGTTGACATGGTGACCCTCCTAACGAAGTCCCCAAGCTCCTTGACCTCCCTCTCTATCTCGCCTATCCTCTTGTCGATGCCGAACTCCTTAATGATTTCATCGGCGTGGTGCCTAACCGCAACTAGGTACCTAGCCGCCTCAACCTCCTCATTTACTCGCCTATTGATCAGTGGCTTGAGCCGAGTTATGATTTCATTCGCCGCGTCCCTATCGATCATGCCCCTCGCGTTAAAGACCTCCCTAACCACCCTCTCGCCCTCTGGGCCTATGAACTCGATGAACCTCTGGATGACTGGGTGTTCCATGGAGACTACGGCCTCGTTCCTCCTCGCCAACTCCATGAACTCGCGGAGTGCGGATATCCTGTACATGATCTCGTTCAGTAATTCCTCCCTCGTTGTGTACAGCGTTACGTCCGCCATCACCTCCCAGCCAGCCCTCTGGGTGGCCTTGCGTAGGGCGCTTATGCGCGCCTCGTTGGTGTACCTAACAATCTCCGGCTTGAGTTCGTGGAGGATTGCCTTGAGTGAGTTCTCGTTTATCTCGCCCCACGTGTTGAACACACTATCAATCAATTCCCTAGCCCTTGGCCCTAGGGCGTTGGCGAAGTTCTGGATGACCGGGTGGTTCCTGTCCGTGATCCTCCCCTCAGCTTGTACAGCCCTTACGAAGCCCCTAATTGGTTCAAGTCCCTCTTCGAACCTCCTCGAGAACTCGCCCACTAGGTTTGCCTTCTTTAACCCCTCCATCACGTGCTCCCCACTCGGCGCCTTGACCAGGGCTATCATTGTGAAGAGCCGCGCCCTCTCTATAAGCTTACCCAGGACTTCACCAACATCGCCTTTATAACCACTGAACGACTTAAGTGACTCGAGTATGAAGGATAGCCTAAGGTCATGAACGAACACATGTGCTTCATTACCGATGCGTTTTATTGCGAAGCCCTCCCAATTCTTGAGCGCCCTCACAACCTCGCTTAGGTTCTCTTCGACTGTTCGCACCTTCACTCGGAGTGGCACGATGAGTCTCCCGCCAACTGCCTTGGCTAGGGCTATTGCGTCCGCCCTAGTATCATTGCCGGTCTCGAAGTAGTGCCTAACGAGCCCCACGGCTGGGTGGTTCTTCCCAAGCAATTCCTCGAGCGTTACAATTACCTCTGCTTGGGTGGCTTGCCTCGTGATTCTGGCGAGTGATGGGGCTAACCTCCTCAACTCCCTAGGCCACTCCATGAGTGATTGGGGCGAGAGCCTATACACAACTAAGCCTCCATGCTCCTCCTTAGCCAGGGATTGGGTGAGCGGTGTTGGGCTCTCCCCGAGCTTGCTGAGTTCACGCCTGGTGTATTGGAACAACAAACCTCTCCTGCTTAGGTTTTCGATCTTTCCGTAGTCCCTAACGAACCTTGTGGCGGCTGCCGAGTACCTGTACAGCCGGGCTTTCCTCCTAAGGCCTGCTTTCTCGTACAACCGACGCCTCTCCTCTAGGCGTGTCTCTACCTCGCTTAGGCCGTAGTACCACGGGTGCATCACGATCCTCACAGCCCTCGCCGCTGTTGGGCTTGTGACGTGCTCCAGGACTTGTTTGACAACCCTGTGGTAGACTACCCACGACCCAAGGTACTCATGGAGGGCTTGCCTGGCCTTACTGACGGCATTAGATGGTGCACTCAATGCCTTGGCTAGTCTTGGGTGTTTGTTTGAGAGGGCTTGGTAGGTGCCCTGGAGTCTCGACCCTACCGCCCTCGTGAGTTTTCGGATAGCTCTTTGCATTAACCTCGAAACAGCCCTTATTTGCAGGTAGAGGATTAAGCTCAGCTCCATTATCACGCCCTGCATTATTGAGTAGACTGGGCTTAGGATTGTTGGTAGGCCGAAGAACCAAGCTGCTCCGTCCAACAAGCCGTAGATTATTGCTAGCTTGGCTAGCCACTGGGCTATTGGTATGCCGAGGAAGCCGAGGATTGGCTTAATGCCGGTGTTCCACCAGTTGATGATTAGTGGGTCGTTGCCGATTATTGCTGAGCTTATGATCCAGGCGTCGCTTGGGCTTATGAGGAAAGGCACTGATGCAAACCACGGGTTGTTCCCTACCCCGTGAATCACGATTGTGATTGGGACGACGACTGTGTAATTATTCCAATTAATACAGTTAATACTTAGTTTCATCTGCCTGTAGCCGTTTGGTTCTGGGTTCGGGAGTGCGTAGGTTGGTACCGACGCATTTGAGTAGATGAGCTTCTTCGAGACCTTGGTCTCGTTAATCAACTTATTCATGAAGGTCTCCATTGTGTTGAATTCCTGGGTTAGGTCGGCAACAGGGTACCTTCTCGAGTTTGTTAGGCTAAGTGTGCATGACCAACCGCCACCGCTCAACTGGCTTGGGTAGTTAATGCTCGACACCCAAAGCCATAAATCGGCTGATGCGGTGCCTGGGAGGCACACTCTATGGGGCCCGGTTCTTGTTGTGATGTTGACACAGTGCATTGGTGGTATGTTGATTGTTGCGTTGATTGTGACTGTGTTGTCCCCACTACTCACCGAGTAACTGCTTGGTGGGTTTAGCCACTCCCAAGCACCTGTATACCCGGTGCCGTTCGGCGATTCTTCCTCGATTAAGTTGAAGGGTGGCCCCTCGATTGTTACTACCTCTGCGAACGTCTCGTTACTGTTGAAGAGCTGTGAGTTGCATTGCCCAACCTCTGGGGGTTGGGTTATGTTCCTGTTGGGTGGCCAGTAGAGTAGGTTGCATTGGTGGTTTGGGTTCACGCTTAGCCACAGCAGTGTGACATTGTTGATTTGTGGGTATGCGAATTGGTCTATGACTCCGACTGACGGCGTGAAGCCCATGAACCAAGAGATTGGTTGGGGCGCGTAGTAGCAAGCCCTTGGTCCGCAAATCATTGTTTGATTAACTAGGTTACCGCTCACGAGATATGGGTAGTCGCTCTCTAGGATTAGGAACCCTCTAATCGTTATATTTTGCGGTAAGTCGTGTTCAACAGCGGCTAGTGTCTGGTTTATCGAGTTTATCAACTGGGCTTGGGTGCTCAAGCCCAGCGTTGAGGCTGCCAGGGCTGTGAAGAACATTATGGCTAGGGTTAGGAGTAGTACTGCGGTGCCGGCTGGCCTCGTCCTCTCTGGAATGATGAGTGCAAGGGCTATGCCTAGGATTGCCGGCGCGATTGCCCATGAGAACCAAGCCAACCAAGCAATGGTGTGGAAGATGGCTAGTAGTACTTGGGCTGCGTGGTTTACTGTCTCAACAACAGCATCAATAGGATCCAGTACCCAGCCGAGGTTCATCAGCGTGTCCACGAGTTGTTGTATTGGGTATGAGCCGCCGAGGGTGCCTATCAACTCGAGAGTGTTTATAGCCGCCATCGCGCCGGCATCAATGAGCATGACCTTCGACGACCACCAGTAGACTGAGCCCCACTTGCCTTCGGCGCCCTCGGCATACCTCTGGAGGAGTTGGTAGGTGGTTGCGTTGCCGAAGCCTGGCGCCAAGTGGCTTAGGATCCATGGCAATACGAACGCAAAGATTACGGCTGTGCCCGCAAAGACCAACCTACGGATCTCTAACCCGCCCTTGATTATGCCGTAGATTATTACCAACAAAGCCTCAATGGCTACGAAGGTTTGGATTAGTCCTGGGTTTATTTGGATAATCATCAAACCACCCTGAACCCGAGGGGTGTTAGGGCGTCGTTTATGTACCTGCCGGCTATGCAACCGCCGTAGCTCCAGAATGGCTTTCCCTTACCTAGTTCCTTGATTTCCAGTATGCCTACCTGGACTGGTAGTGTTGATATTGGTACCTGCATGTCCAGTATGTCCTTAACCCTAATCATGTTGTCCATCATGGGCTTCTTGTAAAGCTTCAACAGGTTGGGAGCCTTCCCAAGCCTCATGACAACAAGACCAAAACCACTGTTAACCAAGTGGTCAACCATCTCCACAGCCTCATTCGGTGGCCAGAGAAAGAGGCGGTCCCAACAATACTCCCTATGAACCTTGGCCTTAACCAATACGTCGCTTTGATTGATTGGTGTAAGCGCCTTCCTGGGCAGTCCAAGTGGTGGGTTCTCGCTGGCTACCAATGCTTTACCCCTCATTATTAGGGCTACCTCGCCCAAGCCCAGCAACGCCCTCTCGCTACCTACCTTGCCGAGGTCTAACCCGCACACGAAGATTGGCCTCTTCCTAATCAGCCCAGCCCTCAACTGTAGGCAGTTTAGCATCGATTGGTTAGTTACTGGCTTAAAAGGCGTTTACGAAGCCAACCCCTCCTTTTTAAACCGGCTAGCTGGCTAATTGATGATTTGGAACAACTGGTTTAGGTTGTTTAGGAAAAAGGAGCCCTACGTGTCGCCTTTTTGGTCTGGTGCCCTTGGTTCTGGGCAGCCTCAACAAGGTGAGGAGATGCGTTATGTCGAGTCCGTTGAGTGTTTTGGTGACTTGGGTGAGGATTTGCTTCAGGTGATGGTTGATAATGAGAGCCACTTGGTTGTCTATGGAGCGATGGGTACTGGCAAGACTACGCTGATGAAGTCCTGCCTGCGCAAGGTGCCGCCCGGCTACTCGGCGTTGGTGTTCGATGTTGGTGGTGGTTATGAGGGCTTCACAGACTACCACGCACTATACCCAATAAACCCGGTTGAGCTCGTGCCCCACGCGTTGCACAGTGTCGTCGATGAGGTTCTGAAGATCGCTGGGGTCTCTGAGGCCCTATCATCGCCGATGATCTACAACGCGATTAGGTGCATGACCTGGCTGACAGGCTCGCCAAGTCCCTTCGGCCCGCCGCAGAGCTTCGACACAAGGAGGTTCAGTAGGGATTTCTCTGGCTTGTTTAGGCTTTGTGGGGCTTTGGTTGAGGAGGGTGTTGTGGCTAGTGATGATGCTAACTCGATAAAGGCACTACTGAGGAGACTCTTCGACATGCACCACTGGGCCATTAACTCGCCAGAGACCCACCCGCTGGTTAAGAAATTCCTAAGCGGCGGGCTTAGGGGTAGGAGTGTGGGTATTGACCTTAGGCCGTTTAGGTTTGATATCCAGAGGTGGTTCTACATAATAGCCCTACTCAAGGCCATCGAGTTGTCTGACTTAACAAACGTGATAATAGTCATCGATGAGGCCCACCTATTCCTGCACAGTCCGGCTTCGACGCTGAGTAGCCTGGTTAGGGTTGGTAGGAATAGGAGGGTCTACTTCGCCCTAATATCCCAAGCCCCGCAGGACTTCCCATCGAGCATATGGAGCACGGACAAGGTGTTCATAGAGTTCCCGATACCCTTCATAAGCTTCATGGATGTCCTCAGGAGGAGGCCCAGTTACAAGTACGCGGTTGGCGAGGAGGATGTGCCCGGAATAAGGACGAAGGGCGAGCTCGAGGAGCACTGGAGGGACATACACACGGCAATGGCTATAATAAAGCCGACAACGCCGAAGATGAAGGAGTGCTTAGGCGCCGGCATGACAATGATGCCCGTGAAGGTAAACGTGAACATACCACCAAACCCAAACGCCGTCACGCTGAGGAAGTGCGCTGAAAAATACGGCGTGCCTATTGAGTTAGTTTGGGGGAGGGGGTTTGGTTGGGGTGAGGGGGTGAGGGCTGTATGGGAGTGCATTGGGAGCCCATAGTCATGTACCCGAGGGATGTGAGGAGCTTCTACTTGGTTGGGCTTGAGACAAGGGTGCCAATTGGTGTCTTTAGTGTTGATCTTGAGGAGCGGGTTGATAATCGCCTCATCATTGGGGTTAAACCGATCAAATGGGGCTACACAACACTCTCGGCACTTAGGGACTTCCTGGCCGGCGAGAACTCGAAAGGGATTAAGACCCAAGCCCACATGGCATTCCCGGCCGAGCTTGGGCACTCACTCTACTTCATACTTAGGAGACTTGGCTTTAGGACCTGGTGGTTCAAGATGGTTAATGCAGACCCAACAATTGTCCCGCTAAAGGCAGGCAATGACTACGAGGTGCTCAGGAACATTGCCTACCTGCACGCCATACACAAACTAATCGTTATCGACAAGCTCAAGAAGCCGCTGCGGATTAGGCACAAGACGGCAACGCCGATTACGCACGCAATACTAATGAAAAGCGGTTACAACCACAACAAACACCCAACACAACAACACGTACCAAAGCAAATAATGGAGAAACTACCGAAAATAACACTAACATAAAGCAGAACTCCAAAATAAGCCACTAGAAACGCTTCTAGCTAACGAAAGCACGCGTCATAGTTAATAAAAAGGATGTAGTCTTCTAAAACCCCGTTGAGAGAGGTGTCGTTAGGGTGTTGAAGAGGGGGTTGAAGTACTACACGTCAATACCTCCAGAGGTACTTGAGGAGTTAAATAGAACCACGACGAAGGTACTTGTTAAGGGGTGTTTGTGTCTTTCCTATGCCCCTGGCTTTTAAGACCCGTGGAATCGTGAGCCCTAGGCGACTAGCGGGGACTACTACAATGAGAGGGTTCAGGAGGATCGCCAAGAAGGAGACGGTGTAAGGCACACGAATACAACTCGCCGTCCTCGGAGGGACGGTAACTATTGTTATTATTTCCTTAAGTGCCTTATTAATCATCCTGAGCAATCAATTACTGATGGGTAGTAGGGGTTCGCTATCGACGATATTGGCTGGAGTATTTGTGTTAATGGCATTAATTATTGGAGTATTTATTGGTACAACTGCGCTTTCCATGGTGACTACGCTGGGCAGCATAACGGCGAACCACGTTAGGGAGGTTGGTGTTGAGTCCGCAATGTACAGCGGCTTAATAACCCAGGGTAACGAGTTAATCAGCACCAGGGGACCCATAACAATAATAGGCGCAGTGACGCCAAAGGGCTTCACCTGGGTCAACGAGACGACGCAGTACTACGTTGCGAACACCACGGAGCCCGAACTACTACTAACGAGCGTAGGCCCAGTCCTACTGGACCCAGTGGAAATGAACATAAACAATCCACCAGGGCAAGACCTCGCTGAGCAAGCCGCCGCATATCTCTATCACTGGGTTGCCGTTGGCGTAAACGGCCTTAATTTCCCCGCCTATGGAGCTACGCAGGGTTACGTGGGTGTCATCATAGAATTAGGAGGTAATTATTACCTACTCTCCATGGGATGGGGAGGATTTCCTGCAATAACCAATATGAAGCAAATAAATCCAATAGGCGCCATAGGAGTCCCCTTCCTAATCGGCCCCCTGAACAACACGAACTCCGTAATACTGGGAGATTATGGCTATGGACACGCCGGATGCGCCTACGTATACCCACTCAACTGCCCACCAACACCACCAGGAGGCTCGAACGACTACTTCAGAGGCCCTATACCCACAGTCACCCTAAACCAAGGCAACATAGCAATAACAATACCCCAGGGAGACCAATTCACAAACCTCGGGCCGCATCCCGACTACCCAACAGAGGCTGTGGTGTACTTATTTACACAGGACGCCCAATTCTATGAGTACCTAGTGGTATTTAACGTAAGTGGTGTAATTACATACTACCCATATAAACCGCAAGGCAACTACCAAATATTACCAATAAACGTAGAAAGCAACGGCGCGTTAAACGAACCAATAATGATAGACATACCGCAACTATCAACCAATGACTACTACATAATATTAGTAGTATGGGCAAACAATAGCGAATTCCCAGCATGGTTCGCATGGCACATAGTCAATAACACAGTGAACTGGCCACAGTGGCTCTCAAACCAAATAACAAATATCATAGAGCCACAGCAATACAACAACCCCAAATAATTAAATAAAAATAAAAACTAATTACCTATTACCTAATAAAAACCATTGTACTCGACATCGTCTTGATTCGTGTTCGTAGGGCTTGCATCAAAAAGGACCGGTGTATGCGAGTTTTGTTATGTGTCAGGGCTTTGCGGCTTGTATACGCTCCAATGCTAAGGGTGGCTATATAGTGCTTTATACCCGAACTGTCTAATGCCGCCCATAGTGTTTTATGTTTGCTGGGATTTGCCTTATTGAGGTTGATAATTCAGGGGATAATGAGTGTGGCGCGTGTAAGTAAGGGTTGTGAACCTCCATATTATGGCAATAGTTATGTAGTGCGTATAAACTTGACTAGCCATTAAAATTAATAATTAATTACAACATAATTATCTCGTATGAACGAGGTTTGTTACCTGGATTACAGGAGTAACCCGAGGGCATATGTATATGCTAAGGTCCTCGATGGCCTAACTGAGGCAAGGCTAGCGCTTGAGATGTTAAGTAGGGGTTTGCTTCAGAATGCCGCTGCGAAGGCATTCATGAGCATTAAGTCAATAGTTAGTGCGTTGATTGTTAGTAATTTTGGTAAGTTAGTCGAGATCGTGGATGGAAGGAGGAGGGTTTGGTATGAGGGCGTTGGTTACTCGGCACCAACCACTGGGTTGATTGGCATATCGAGGGATTTGGGGAGGATTGGTATTGACGTTGATAAAGTGGTGAGGATTGCGCTATCGCTACATAGGTTCTCCTACAATGGCCTGAATCCAAACCTAGTCGATTATGGGGATTTGGATGAGGTTAGGGACGACATTATCGAAGTGATTAGGTGGGTTACGGAAATAAAGGGCTTGTTCAGGGACGTTTGGGACGAGGGGTTAGGTAGGGAGCTTGAGGAGTTGAGGGCATTACTCAATAGGCAGGGCATTAGTGGTTGAGCCGCGTCATTGCTGGCCCTGTTGCTCCGACTCCTCCGCCTTCCTCCTAATCGCAGCGCCGACCAGGATGCTGGCGTATATGTGCAGTTTCCAGGCCTCCGGGTACTCACCATACTCCCTAACCACCTTCCTAGCCAACTCCCTCAGTTCCAACGCCTCCTCGAGCGTGACCTTGTCGGGATCCTTATCGAGTAATTCCTTCAACCTCTCCCACTCCTCCTTCGTCAACG
>Ga0080005_109622_pt1 | contig 14205 bp, 19 predicted proteins | sample JossMetagenome_2_FD_69208 | JGI IMG/M metagenome (GOLD analysis project Ga0080005, IMG submission 69208) | Hot spring sediment microbial communities from Joseph's Coat, Yellowstone National Park, USA - JC3_ASED (SPADES assembly) (version 2) | ecosystem: Environmental > Aquatic > Thermal springs >... | reverse complement strand
CCGTTAAAAATAAAATCAAAAGCGAAAATTTAATCTAATGAGAATTAGCGAGCAAATTTTTCCAAGAGTAGTGGCTTTAATAGTTAGTACTGATGAAAATGGTAAGGAAAATGTAATGACTACCAGCTTCTTGATGCCAATAAGCTTTAATCCAAAATATGTTGCTTTAGCAATAGCAGAAGAGAGGCTAACATTTGAAAATATAAAGAAGACAAGAGAGTTTACACTCAATATTTGTAGCAAAGAGATGAAGGAAAAAGCAATAATTTGCGGAAGTATTTCTGGTAGGGATAAAGATAAGTTTGAATTAACCAAACTCGAGAAAGAGAAATCGAAAATAGTCAAGCCAAGTTTAATAAAGGAATCTCCAATAAGCTTTGAGTGTAAAATGGAGTTTATGGAAAAATTTGGGGATCATTGGCTGATTGTTGGAAGGGTTGTAGAAGAACATGTACGAAAAGAAAATTTTTCGCCTTTACTTCATAAATCAAAGGATCAATTCTTTTATCTTTAGTGTTTGTATTTTAATGTAGTTAGAAACTATAGATTTATAAAGCTTTTTAAATAGCTTTTTAAATACTATTTAGGTGAAAAAAACATGAAAAAAGCTATTAGCTCCTTTGTGGCTACAGTTCTTTTAATTGGTTTCACAGTAGCTGTTGGAGCAATTCTTTCAGTATGGTTCACAACATTCACAAGAACACAAACAGCAGCTGTACAAAGTGGAGCAACGTGTGCATCAAATCCATTATACGTAAGAGCGATCGGATTAAGTGGTGGTACTCTTACATTACTGATTAGCAATGGTGGTTCTGATAACGTAACAGTTACGTCTCTCATAGTAACCTGCGGTGGTAATTTAGTTAGTTCTTCGAATCCTAATCTTCTAGTTACTTCAAATAACCAAAGCACAACAACTATCACAGGATTATCTGGATGTACTCAGTCAAATCTTGGTATAAGTCTGATTGCAACGTGTGGAAAGGGTGGAACAACATCTACAGCTTGCCCAGAAGGAACATGTTTTAGTTAAGGTGAAACTATGAAAAAAGCTATTAGCTCCTTTGTGGCTACAGTTCTTTTAATTGGTTTCACAGTAGCTGTTGGAGCAATTCTTTCAGTATGGTTCACAACATTCACAAGAACACAAACAACAAGCATATCGGGTTCAGCCGCATGCCACGCAGCAAATGTAAAAATTTTTTCCAACGTTACGACAACGAGTAGCAGCGCAGTTAGAGTGTATGTCACTAACTTAAGAAGTGATATGAGTATTACAGTTACAGGAATAGTGGTTTCCTGTGGTACATCATCTAGCTCATCAGCAACAACATTGCCTCTCACAATTAATGCTGGACAAACAGGCTATTCAGATGTTAGTGGGTTGCAAGGATGTACGAGCAGTAATACTCGAATAGATATTACAGGGAATTGTAGCACGGGTGGTTCTTTCATAGCATTCTGTCCAACAGGAGGTTGCGGGGTGTATTAGTTTTTTCTTTTTTAGCTTTTTTCTTTTGTTTCTTCTATTATCTTTCTAATTTGTACTCTCAAAACATCTGGAATTTCTAGAAACTCTGGATTTAAAAATCCACCAACTATCAAATTTGTTGCTTCACCCTCATTCAAACCTCTTGACATTAAATACCAAAGTTCTTCATCTTTTATCTTACCTACAGAAGCTTCATGAGTTAATTCACTCTTTTTATTCTTCGAAATTAACTCTGGGATAGTATCTATTTCTGATTTTCCAGAAACCAATAAACCTCTACATTCTATATGACCTTTAGAATCCTCTCCCTCTGCCACTATCTTACCTCTAGATATTATTTTAGAGCTGTCCCTAGCTACTATTCTGCTTTCAATCAATCCGCTACTATTAGAACCTTTGAGTATTATTTCACCACCCACATCAACAAAACTATTTTTTCTCCCAAGTAATAGACTCTTTAAAATTGCTTTACTATTTCTTGAAGCCAAAATCTTTGGTGATGTTTCTAATTTTCTTGTTGGTGTTAAAAGAATGTAATTGCTAACAAAAGTGGAATTTTCCTCCAAAATAGCTCCAGTTCTAGGAAAAACTTCAGTATCTTCATTCCATGCATGAATCATTGTAAAGTTCACTTTAGAATTTTTCTTTAGGAAAAACTCTGAAATTCCTATATGTTTGCCTGCAGTATGTCTAGCCACTGTACAACCGGTAATTATATTCACTTCGCTTCCTTCTTCAGCAATAATTATATTGTGTACATTTTGAATAAGCTCGTTGGTATTCAAATACAAACAAGCTTGTATAGGAATTTGAACCTTAACATTCTTTCTAGCTCTAATGAAATAGCCATTGAAATCGTTAGCAAAAGAATATCTTGTGTATTCGTCTTTATCTTTATCCACAAGTTTCCAAAAATACGATTTTAACCAAGGATATTTTTTGAGAGCATCTCTCGTATTCAATATCTCCAAACCTTCGATGTTAGAATATTGAACCAAAGGATTGTAATCTAATTGCAAATATTTGGGGCTTTGCTTGTCTAAATCTATTCCAACTTTTTTAACATTTTTCTTTATTTCTTTCTCAACTTGCATTTTTCACACCACTCATAGCCCTTTTCTCTTATTGTTTTCCAAATTTTTTTATAATCCCCACTGCAAACAATTTCTCCATTCAACATAACACTAGCTATCTTAGGTTTTAGATAGTTAAGTATTTCTCCATGATGCGTCACAACTAAGACAGAAATTTTATTTTTTTGGATATACTCAGCTAGTTTTTTGCCAATAAATTTTAAGCTTTCAACATCAACTCCACTATCTATCTCATCTAAAAGTAAAAGCTTTGGCTTGAGTGCAAAAATTTGAGCAACTTCAAATTTTTTTCTTTCTCCACCAGAAAAACCAACGTTAACCTCCCTTTCCAAAAAATTGCTATTCAAGCCAGAAAATTCTAGAACATTTTTTCCCTCATCAGTAAAAAGTTTAATAAAATCTTTGACCTTTAAACCTCTAATGGATGGTGGATTTTGAAATGCACAGAAAATTCCCAGTTTTGCTCTTTTGTAAATTGGTAATTTTGTTATGTCTTTTCCATCAAATGTTATCCTTCCTTCAATAATTTTGTAAGATGGAATTCCAATAATTGAGGAAATTAAACTTGTTTTTCCTGAACCATTTGGACCAAATACTACATGAATCTCTCCTCTTTTCAAAGAAAGACTAATTCCATCTAAAACAATTCCATTTCCAACTTTAACTTTCAGATTTTTTATTTCAAGAATCGCCATTAAATCAATTGCCAAAACTAGTATTAATGTTTTACTGAGCTTTAATTTTCTTGAAAAGAATTTCTCCTTTCTTTGGCTTCCACTTAAACTCTCTAAACTTACAATCATTAAATCCTTGTTTTTCTTTAATCCCCAACATCTTTCTGATTTTCTCTGCTGTATATGGCAAAAATGGATAAAGCAAAATTGAAAGAATTCTCAAACTTTCAAGCAAATTGTAAAGAGCATTTGATAGCTCTTCTCCTTCTAATTTCCAAACTTCTTTTTCATTGATGTATCTATTGCAAGCTTTTACAAAATTCCATATTTCAGTTAAAGCTAAATCAACTCTAAAGTTTTCCATATGCTTATCAATTTCCTCTAGCTTCAATTCTTTTTCTAATTCTGGCTTTCCTTTAATTTTTCCGCTAAATCTCTCTGCAAGAGTTAAAACTCTATTCACCAAATTTCCTAATTCATCAGCCAACTCATTATTCAATCTTTCAACCAAAGCCTCTTCACTGAAATCTCCATCTTCTCCGAAAGGTACTTGTCTTATCAAAAAGTATCTTATTGCATCAAGCGGATATTTTTCTGCTAATTTTACAGGGTCAATAACATTACCTAAACTTTTACTCATTTTTTCTCCTTTAACAGTCCAAAACCCATGAGCGTAAACATGTTTAGGTAATGGCAAACCTGCTGACATTAACATGGCTGGCCAAATAGCACAGTGGAATTTTATTATATCTTTTCCAACCAAGTGAACATCTGCCGGCCAAAATTTCTTAAACTTTTCTTCATCATAACCAAAGCCAATTCCACTCAAATAATTTATTAAAGCATCAAACCAGACATAAACAACTTGAGATGGATCGTTTGGAAATGGAATTCCCCATTTTTGAGATTGCCTTGAAATACTTATATCACCAAAGCCTGTGTTAATGTAATTTAACACTTCGTTCTTTCTTGCTTCTGGTTGAATGAAATCTGGATGTTTTTCTATATAATCCAACAAAGCTTGTTTGTATTTACTTGCTGCAAAAAACCAATTTTCTTCTTCAAGTAAAATTGGCTCTTTTTTATGTATTGGACATTTTCCATCTATTAAATCGCTTTTCGTTAAAAATGCCTCACAATCAACACAATAATAACCAACATACTTTCCTTTGTAAATATCTCCTTTTTCCATTACTCTTTTGAAAAATTCATAAACAGCTTTTTTGTGTCTTTCTTCTGTTGTCCTTATAAAATCGTCAAAACTTATATTGAGTTTCTCCCAAGTTTCTCTCCATTGAGTTGCCATTTCATCTACATATTGCTTAACGTCTTTACCCACTTTTTCTGCAGCCTTAACATTTTTTTGGCTGTTTTCATCAGTACCAGTCAAAAAGAAAACATCTTCCCCTTTTAATCGATGCCATCTGGCAAGAATATCTGCAACCAAAGTTGTATAAAAATGACCTAAATGGGGCTTATCGTTTACATAATAAATTGGTGTTGTGATGTAAAACTTTGCGAGTTTTATCACCCCTATGATTAGTAATTTATGTATTAAAATTTTTAAATTTTTCGCTATAGATAGCTCAACAAATCTCTTAGAGAATTCAATACCATATTTGGTTTAATTTTTTTATCTGGTTTTTTATCTACTCCTTCTTTTACAAAAACCGAGAAAAATCCTGCTTTATTTGCAAATTCTATATCTGCTTTATTCTCATCTCCAAAATAAATAACTTTGCCTTCTACAACCTTCCTAACCTCTTTTAGCATGAAATCCGAGGGCTTTCCTAGCATTATAGCCCTTTTACCAGAGCAATACTCTAGACCAGCTGTTATAAGACCTGTTCCTGGAACTATTTCACTTTTAAATATCCAGAGTTTTCCGTAAGCTGTAGTATAAAACTTTGAATTTTCTTTCAAAAGTATTTTTAGTGCAACACTCGCTTTATTATAATTGAAGTCAGTATCATGTCCTACTACAACAAAATTTGCATCCTCATTTTTACGAATTCTAACTCCGTTTTTCTTTAATTCTTCTTCTAAACCTTTTCCAATTGGAAAAACTAGCTTGTTTTTTAAAACCTTAGCAGCTACATAACTACTTGTTATAATTTGTTCTTTTCTCACAAAAATTCCATTTTTCTTAAAAATTTCAACAATACCTTCTCTATCTAAATAAGTGAAGTTAGAAACAAATATAACCCTCTTGCCATGCTCAATAAGTTTTTCATAAATTTCTTTGGCTCCATCAACTAGCTTAGGATACCACCAGAATGTTCCGTCTAAATCGAAAACAAAGGTGTCAAAACTTTTTATTAAATCTCTCTTATGCATTAAGAATATTACTTAGAGAAAAAATAAAATTAACCCCCATCCCGTTCTTCTGTATCATCGCAAGCATAAGCGTCTCCACAGAGGCTTTAGAGATGGGGGATATATAAATTTGAAATATGGTAAAAAATTTTTGATTTATGAGAAGAAGAAATCTATGTATTCTTGTTTCTTTTCTTTGAAATCTTTTATTTCTTCTTCAAGTGTTACATCTTTAGAAGCTTTAACGCTTCTCCTTCTCACTTTAATCAAAACAGGAAAGTTGACAGCTTCACCAACTATGAAAGCTTCACCAACCTTTAAACCTGATATTGCCTTTGATATCTCACTTGTTATGCCCTCACTACTTTCCTCTATATGCTGCAAATCGTACGGATTAGTTATTCTTAAAATAATATGAGTGTTGCATTGACTTAAAGCTGTTGTCGATAGTTTTATAGGCCTTTGGCTAATTAAAACTAAACTAGCAAAAAACTTTCTACCTTCTCTGGCTATTTGTTCTATAACACCTCTAGAAATTGCCATACTAACTTCCTCTCTTTCTGGAGCAAATTGATGTGCTTCCTCGATTACAATTATAAAAGGTGGTATCATCTTCGCTCTTCTTGCCTCGAACAAACTTCTCGCTATTCTCGTTACAACAATTTGTTTTTCTTTTAAATGAACGAAAGATGACAAGTCTATAACACTTAATCCAGAAACTCTTGCTAGCTCCTGTAGAGATGGTTTATCAACATTAGAAAATAATCCGCTCGAGTTTAAGTCTTCTAACCAAGAAACTAAGGCATCTTTTACGTTTTGCTTTATGTCATAATTTTCTACTTCTTTAATCAAATCATTCAAATCATAAACTTTCTTTTTCTCTCTAAGTTTGTCGATTATTTTAGCCAAATCTCTTCTTTGAGCTGCAGACATTTCTGGAATTAATTCTGCAAAGGAATTAGATGAAATCTTGTACGTTGCAAAACTTATGTTATCTTTGTTCCAAACTTTTGTTTTATGAGAGAATCTTTCATCTTGGGAAAAAACTGTGTATTCTCCGTGAGGATCAATAACTATAACTGCTGGAGAATCTTCTCTAGAAAGCAATTCTTCTATCAAAACATTGCTAAGATGAGATTTTCCGCTACCAGAAATTCCTAATATTGCTAAATGTTTTTTAAACAATCTTGTTATGTTTAACTTTGCCTCTAAATTATGATGTTCAACAATACCAACGCTTAAGCCATTATCATCAAAACCAAAAACTCTTTTCAAAACATCATTTTCAGCAAGATAAACTTTTGTTGAAGGAGATGGAGGTATTGTTACCCTTTTTTCTTCACCATCAACAAAAACTCCAAGAGGCCTAACTTTTGCTATCAAATATTCCCATCTATCTACAGGAAATTGTTCATTTAAATTTCTCCCATAATTTTCAAACTCGCTAACTGTTTCTGGGTTTGAAAAATATTTGTTTGCTTTTTCTAATTCCTCAATTCTCCCAACCAACAAACCTTCTTTTGTTTGTAATTGAACGTATTGATGCTTTTTTACTTCTACTCCTTTCTTCACAACAAACCAGAATTGGCTTGTTGATGGGCCTTCTAATGATATTACAGCTCCTACTTCCATACAATGATGATTGACTTTTTAAATAAATAAAGATGAAAGACAAAATCTCAAATATGTTTCCAGAGGAAGTTTTAACAAAAACGAAAAAGGGAAACATAGAAGTTAGAAACCTTATAGCAAGGGGAAAATTTGTCTGGTATGATTATAGAGATCCAAAAACTTTTGAAAAAGTAGAAAATGGTAAAAGTAGAATCTTTCTGAAGGATGATGAAGGAAATGTTTACAGTTATTTTGTTATTCCTTTAAAAGATGGAAGACTTTTGTTAATAGAGGCAGATAAGGAAGAAGATAAAAAAGTTTGGAATGATAGAACTAAAAAGGCAGAAGATTTATGGCTCTAAAGGAAATAGAAAAGAAAGCAAGAAAACTTTTTAGAGAGGGAAGAGTTAGATTAGATTTTGAAAGCGAAAAAAGGATTTATTTTACAGTTTATAGTAGAGAAGTTCATTCTGTTATTTTTGATAAAGAAAAGAACGAATTTAAATGTGATTGTAAGTATTTCTCGGTAAAACAAAGAGAGTGTTCACATATAAAAGCATGTAAACTTTTGCTAAAAGATTTAGAGAAGAAAAAGCAATGAATTTATGATAGTTTGGATAATCTTGCTATTAGTTTCGCTTTATCTACTTTATAAAGTCGGTGAGAAAACTGAAGAAGAACTTGTAAAATTTGCCGAATATTCTGGAATAACTCATTTAGCTGTAGGTTTTATTTTTCTGGCTGTTGCGACTTCCCTACCAGAATTATCAATTTCTATTAGTTCGACATTAGTTGGCAATCAAGAAATTTCAGCAGGAGTATCAGTTGGGAATGTTCTTTACGATCTCCTCCTAATACTACCAATAGTTGGAATATGGTATGGCATTAAAATAGACGATGAAAATTTTAGGAAAATTAAATTGCTCTCTATAATCACACTATTGGCATTATTCCCAATTCTATTGATGAAATCGGTTCCAAGAACTTATGGAATGTTTCTTGTTATCTCTTTTGTAATTCTTTCAACATATCTTCTACAAGAGAGGACAAAAAGATATAGATTTCACACGAGAGAGGAAAAAATTAGAAATAGATTAAATTTAGGAATATTATTAGTAGCTATTTCTTTTCTTTCTTTTGTAATTAATCTATCAGCAAAAAAGATTGCTGAAGTTACAAACATTTCAATGCTTATAATAGGGTCTCTAATCATTTCCATTTTTACAAGCTCTCCAGAGCTCTTTACGTGCTTACCTGCCGCAAAAAGAAGGAACTATGATATTGTCGTGGGAACATTATATGGAACTCTGATTTTTGATACGATGTTTGTCTTAGGAGCAACTTCTATTATAACGCCAATAACAATTTCTAATATCAATCAATTTCTCTTACTTTATTTCTTTCTTTTCACCTCTTTAATCTCAATAATTCTCATGCTTGTGAGAAAGAGGGAGATTGGAATCGATTCTTCTATTTTCTTGCTCATGATTTTTGCTCTTTGGATATTTTTATCAATTTTGACTGGAATATAAGTTATGATTGAATTAGATGGGGCTATAGGTTACGGACAAGTTTTAAGAACAGCAATTGCTTTATCTGCTTTAACCTTACAACCAATAAGAATCTTTAACATAAGAATAAACCGACCTAATCCTGGTTTAAGACCTCAACATTTAACTGGAGTTCTAGAAGCTGCAAAACTTTGTCATGCTGAAGTCAAAAATGCAAAAATCGGTTCTACTGAAATAACATTCATACCAAAAAGATTGGATATTCCTGACAGAATAATAATTGATATAAAAACAGCTGGCAGCATAACTCTCCTATTACAAACAATATTACCAATTTTGATATTCTCTAATAAAAAAGTTTCTCTAACAATTTTTGGAGGAACTGATGTTCCAGGTTCACCAACGATAAATTATTACAAAAAGGTTTTTGCTTACTACCTTGAAAAATTTGGAGTAAGTCTTAAGATTAATGTGGAAAGGTATGGATTTTATCCTAAGGGTGGAGGAAAAGTAAATGTAGAAGTTGATGGTGTAAAAAATTTAAATTCTGTTAGATTTGTGGAAAGAGGAGAATTGAAGGAAATCTCTGCTTTTAGTATCGCTAGTAAAGAACTTCAAAAGGCAAAAGTTGCTGAAAGACAACTCTCTGGTTTAGAATCGGTTTTGGAAAAAATAAGCGGAAGCTATCAGTATGTAGATACTTTAAGTATTGGAACATCTTTGCTAGCAATAGCCGAATATGAAAATTGTGTTCTTGGTAAAGATGGCTTAGGTGAAAAGGGTAAAAGAGCGGAAGATATTGGAAGGGAAGTTGGAATAGAATTGAAAAAAAGTATTGAAAGCAATGCTTGTTTAGATAAATTTATGGCAGATCAGATATTAATCTTTGCTGCATTGGCAAAAGGAACCTCAGAATTTACAATCGAGGAGTTTACAGATCATGTAAACACAAACATGATAACTTGTGAAAAGCTTCTTAATGTGAGATTCGTGAAAGAAGGGAATAAGGTTAAAGTTGATGGAATAGGATTTTACCTATGAATTTATTTCTTAAAGATGCGGGGGGTGGGATTTGAACCCACGAAGGGACTAACCCACCAGCACCTCAAGCTGGCGCCATTGACCAGGCTAGGCGACCCCCGCAATAGAGAATTTTTAATCTTACAAATAAAATTTTCAACTCTCTTGCTTTTTGTTTAAATATATCCAAATCTCTTTGAAAAAATCCGGTTGCTCTGTTTTAATTTCCTTATTTTTTTCTAAGTGAAGTATGGGCAAAAAGTTTTTGACTATCTCACTTCTTTCCCATTTTTCGACTATATCCCTAAACTCTACTTTACTCTTTTTGAAATAAAGATCTTCTATTTTTTGCAAAACTTTTTGAATTCTTGTCTCTATATCCTCTTCCTCCAAATTTATTTCTTTTTGTAATCTTTGCGATAATATGTTTCTTCTAGCCTTTTTCTTTTGCTCGATCTCCATTGCTCTTTTCAAAGCAATTATAAGCTCCTCTAAAGTTATCTGTCTTCTTGGTATCCTTTTTATAGGATACGAAAGCTTTAACATTTCTGGTTTAACATCAAGAAATTCTGGTATCTCTTCTTCTTTTTCTTCCATCTTTTCTTCTTCCTTCATCATTAGATATTCTGCCTTCATTCTAAGCAAAATTGAAGCAATAAAAACAACTTTTGCAGGAATTCTGAAATCTAGTTCTTTAGCCTTTTTCAAGAAATTTATAAAACCGTCGCAGAGTTTTACAATCTCAACATTCCAAGGGTCGATTTTTTCGATGTTAACAATGTAGTATATTATCTCTTCCCAACTTTCCTTCTCAATTATAACCTTCAATAAATTTTCTTCTGAAACCTGAACTTCGCTTGATTCACTCATTTGAAAAATTGTTTTTTGAGTTTATAGGATAAAAATTAGAATGATATCGCAAATATTTTTGGCGATATTGACAATAATCTTACTCAAGGCTTGGTTCGATTTAATAAGAGGAGAAGCTATATTTGTTCCTCTTCCAAAAAATACGATAAGAAAAATTTTGAGAATGGCAAAAGTTAACAAAAAGGATTTAGTTTTTGATCTAGGTTCTGGAGATGGAAGAGTATTAATTATTGCTGCAAAAGAGTTTGGAGCAAGAGCTATAGGAATTGAAAAAAGTTGGATTTTATGTAAAATTGCTGAGTGGAAAATAAAAAAAGAAGGGCTTGAAGACAAGGTTAGGATAATAAATGGAAATTTCTTTAAGAAAAATTTAAAAAACGCTACAGTAGTATTTGCTTATCTCTCAAAAAAGGTTAACCAAAAACTTGAACCAAAGCTAAAAAAAGAATTAAAAAGAGGTACTAGAGTTGTTTCTGCGTCTCACGAGTTTAAAAATCTAAAATTGGTAAAAAAATTCAAAACTGGGCATTTTTATTCATACTTATACATCATTTAAATCAAAAAATCAATAAGTCTTATGGAAGTTGAGGGCAAAACTTTGAAAGAGCTTCTAAACAATCTGATATCAAAAATAAATGATAATATTAAATTCTCTGGAAACTCTGAAAATTTTTCAACAAAGTTTGAAGTAAAAGGAAAGAATATGGAAGAAGCGATAGAAAGATTTTCTAAAAAAATAATCGATTATTACCAAAAGAAAAAAGCAATTTTCGAAGAATTAGAAATTGAAATCGTTCCTGGTAAAAAATGGATACTGAAATGCTCTCTAAAAGGAAAAACTTATGAAAATATTGATGTGAAAATAAAAGCGCTAAAGATAGTGAAATTGGAAGAAACAATAGAAGGTTGGAAGCTTTCTTTTTCAGTGGAATAAGAATTTAAGGATAATTAAAGAAACTCCTATGCCAACTAATATGTAAACCAATTGTTCTGGCTTTATCTTAATTTTGCTATCTTCCTCTTCTCCATATCTTATTAATCCACCTATACCAAGAGGCAAGTAAGTTTTCTCTTTCTTCGACATAATTTTAATTAAATTAAAAAGATAAAAGCTTAAGATAATTTATGAAAAACAAGATTGTAGAAATCTTAAAATCCCTTGGATATGAAGTTAGCGAAAAAGAAATTGAAGAGCCACCAAAAAAAGAACTTGGTGACTATTCTTTTCCTTGCTTCAATTTAGCTAAGAAAATGAATGCTAATCCAATAGAGTTAGCAAAAGATATAACAAAAAGAATTCCGGTAGATAGGTATCCATTTCTTCTGAAAGTTGAAGCAGTAAATGGATATGTGAATTTTTTCATTTATTGGGAAAAGGTTTCAGCTGAAATTTTAGAGAAAATGTTAAATCTGAAAAAACTTGATTTGGGAAAAAAGCAAAGGGTTATGATAGAATTTTCTCAACCAAATCCTGTCCATTCTATGCACATAGGTCATGGGAGAGGAACATTCATAGGAGATTCTCTTTCAAGAATATATGAGTTTTCAAATTTTGATGTAATAAGAGCGAACTTGATGAATGATACTGGATTTCAAGTTGCAAAGTTAGTAACCGCATATCTTCTTTGGTATAATGGAAAAAGACCAGATAAAAAACCAGATTACTGGCTTTGGGAAATTTATGTCAGATTTCATGAAGAGGCAAAAAAAGATCCAAGCCTAGAAGAAAAAGCTAGAGAAACTCTGAAGAAGTATGAAATAGAAAAAGATAGAGAAATAGTTAAAGTTTGGAATAAGATCATAAAATGGTGTGTGAAAGGATTTAAGGAAACTTATAAAAAACTTAAGATAAAGTTTGATGTTTGGTTTTATGAGCATGAACATAGAGAGTTTGGCAAAGAATTGGTATATCAAGCTTTGGCAAAAAATTTGGCATTCAAAAGTGAAGAGGGAACAATAATTGCAAAATTGGAAGACCATGGTTTGCCAAATTGTGTTATTTTAAGATCTGATGGAACTGGATTATACTTTACAAGCGATTTGGGTCTAACTGTACACAAATTTGAAAAATATAAGCTAGATAAGTCAATATGGGTAGTTTCAACACAACAATCTTTATACTTCAAACAACTTTTCAAGTTTTTAGAATTGCTTGGTTATGATTGGGCAAAAAATTGTTATCACTGCGCTTTTGAGCATGTTAATTTACCAGAAGGAAAGATGTCATCAAGGGAAGGAAAGGCTGTACTCTTAGACGAAGTTATTAATATGTTAGAGAAAAAAGCAAGAGAAGAGGTAGAAAAAAGAAATCCGAAAAAAAGTAAGCGCAAGATTGCGACAGTTGCGAAGAAAATAGCAATAGGTGCTTTGAAGTACTCTATACTTAAAATTCAGCCAGAGGATCAAATTATCTTTGAGTGGGAAAGGATGTTGAGATTAGAGGGGAACACTGGGCCATATATTCAATATGCTTGCACAAGATGTAAAGGAATTCTAAAAAAAGCAGGAAAGTTTGAGAGAAACTTCACTCCTAGAAAGCTTACTGAAGATGAAGCTGCACTAATAAAAAAGATAGGAGAATTTCCATACTTAATAGAAAAAATCGTCAGAGAAATGAAACCATACTATTTAGCAAACTATCTTTATGATTTGGCTACAATTTTCAACAATTTCTACGAAAAGGTTCCAGTAATGAAGGAAGAAGATAAGGATACTAGAAACTTCAGATTAACGCTTGTAGAAACAACAGAAAAAGTGTTATCACTTGGACTAAATTTGCTTGGAATAGAAGTACCAGAATTTATGTAAAATTTATGGCTCTCCAGGATGTTCCTTTAACCAGTTTTCCACAGCTTTCTTTATTGCTACTAACCTTGTTTCACCATTTGGAAGAGTTCTTCTTATTGTAACTGGAACCATTTTATTTCTGAATTCCTCTTTAGCGAGTTCAATTGAATCAGTTTTATCACTTTTAACCAAAACTGGTGCACCCAAAGCTATTTGCAAAGCCCTTGCACTTATTATTCTAGCAACCTCAAATCTTGTTAATCTATCTTCTGGCCACTCCATATCAATCGCCTATGGTTTAAACTGAGCAACTTTCTTAAATATATCTACATGCCCTAAGAACATTCTTCTACAACAATATCTTTTAACACCAAGCTCATCTAAAACTTTTGCAGGATCTTCTCCATTTTCAACTCTCTTCTTATATTCTTCCCATAAATGTCCTATAACTTTTCCGCATGTGAAACATCTAACTGGAAATAGTATACTTTCCACCTCCTAAGCAATAGAATTATTATTACTTAAATTTAAAAATCTTTAATTTTTATGGTCAAAACCAAAAGCAAAATAAAAAGTTCTAATAAAAATGGTCAAAATTTAAAGGAAAAGGTGCTAGAAGCATTAAAAGAAGTTGTTGACCCAGAAATAGGAGCAAATATAGTTGATTTAGGATTGATATACGATTTGACAATCGATGGAAATAAAGTGAAGGTTTTGATGACACTTACAAGTATAGGTTGTCCTCTTGGCGGGTTTCTAATCGAAGAAGTTGAATCTAAGCTTAAGGAAGCTGGATTTGAGAATGTTGAAATAAATCTAACTTTTGATCC
>Ga0080005_135229_pt1 | contig 14229 bp, 13 predicted proteins | sample JossMetagenome_2_FD_69208 | JGI IMG/M metagenome (GOLD analysis project Ga0080005, IMG submission 69208) | Hot spring sediment microbial communities from Joseph's Coat, Yellowstone National Park, USA - JC3_ASED (SPADES assembly) (version 2) | ecosystem: Environmental > Aquatic > Thermal springs >... | reverse complement strand
TAAAAAGGACTGGACCAACAAAATTATCGGCCCCGTAGCTCAGCCAGGATAGAGCGGCGGCCTCCTAAGCCGTAGGTCGTGGGTTCGAATCCCACCGGGGCCGCCAGTTTTTCCTTCTATCTCCCCTAACCGTGTTACAATTCGATGCACTCCCTGTTACAAAAACCTTAAATATGACTTTACACCAATGGGTGTAATGGTTGACTGCGAGCTCATAAACATCGAGAAAATCAGCAACGAGGAGAGGGTCAAAATAATCAACTACGTGATGGAGAAGAAAGGCGTTAGGGCCCGTGACTTGGGCGTGACCCTCAACCTGATATCCATGATACGCTCGGGTAAGAGGCGTGTTACCGAGGACCTACTATGCCGTGCACTGAAGTTCCTAAGCAATGAGGAGTTAGCCAAGCTCCTGGGGCAAATACCCGAGCTTGAGCCGGCAAGCATTGGTGACCTGGTCAAGGTCATAGCCAGGGCAAGGGCTGACCCAGAGTACAGGGATCTATTGCTCTCATACCTGGATAGGTACCTGGGTGACTACGTGAGGTCTATGGGTAATAAGTGGGCAGTGACTGAGCAAGACCTAGAGGATTTTGTCAAAGCCAAGAGGCTTGAGGGAGTTACCGAGAAGACCCTGAGGAACTACGTGCATTACCTCCGTGAAATGCTTGCTGAGCTTAATTGGGTGCTCACGCCTGACGGGATTCGCGAGTACCTAGCAGAGCTCAAGGAGGAGGGCGAGGAGCATGTGTTGCACCACCTAACCACAGCCCTCAAGTCCCTACTCAAAACCATACTTGAGCCCAAAGACCCATACCTCTTTGGACTACTCTACCACGCATTCAAGACATACAGGGCGAGAAGCAACAACAGGGTTAGATTACCCAGTATTGACCAGCTGAGACAGATATGGCAAAGTCTGCCAACTATTGAAAGCAAGTTTTATTTCGCACTCCTGGCTGAGACTGGGTTGAGACCGGGCGAGCCCTTCTTGTTAAGCATTGACGACTTGGATGTTGAACATGGTATGCTCAGGGTTAGTAAGATAACGCCTACTAAGCGCTCATTCATTGCCTTTATGAGACCTGAGTTTCTGGACTGGGTTAAGCAGGTATACCTCCCGCATAGGGAGGCGTGGGTTGAGGGAATGGCAAAGGCTTGGGAGGCTAGCAACTTCTTCAGCCAGGACGTGGTTGAGAAGGCTAAGCTTAGGCTAATACCCTTTGATCAATCCAGGTTGCGTAGGGAGATAAAGGACGCTGCAAGGCAAGTCCTGGGTAGGGAGTTCGAGCTCTATGAGCTTCGCAAGTTCTTCGCGACCTGGATGATAAGCCAGGGCGTTCCGGAGTCCATAGTAAACACCCTACAGGGACGTGCACCACCAAGTGAGTTCAGGGTCTTGATTGAGCACTACTGGTCTCCTCGCCACGAGGAGCTTAGGCAGTGGTACCTCAAGTATGCACCTAGAGTTTGTTGTTGATGGGTTTCGTTTCTTCCGTTTTGTCCTGGTAATATACTCACTCTACGTAGTAGTAGTCTATGCCCCAACCGTGCTTACCTTAACCTTCCCCTCCCTAGCCATATTATGTAAGATGAATGAAAATGCAAAGGCTAAGACGAAATCAAGTATAGGATTGTCATGCTTTAAGCTCAAGTTCTGCCTTATCTCCTCGGCGGCGTAGGCATTGTCCTTATGGCTCTCAAGGAATTTAATAATCATAACCTCAAGTTGATCGTATCCACTAAATCTCTTGGCATCCTCAACCTTAATCGGCATTAAACATCAACCAAATCCATAAATATAAATCTTTATCTATCGTAAACACGTACAGGGCGGGTTGTCACTGTTCGGCATCACAAACTATTTTGAGAAAGATGATGCCTACAAGGCACTTGTTAAGGTGACATTAATGATTATGGCTAGGGAGGGAAAAATAAAGGAGATTACCGTTAAGGACGAAACGTATTACTACGTAGAGTAACGCTACACATTGTTTTAACTAACCGATTCTTATTTATTTTAGAGTAGAACCCATGTATTATTGACAGGAAAAGCCTAAAAGACAGAGTACAAGAGAGAATAAATGGGGAGGGGCGGTCAGTTCGTAAGCGGGTCATCATCCATCAGGCCCGGTCGGTCATCACCGATCAGCCGCCCCGATGACCCATTACTTAAATTAATGTTTACGGCAATATTTTAAAGCTAACAGCCAGGGTACCCCTTCGTAATACTTTCCGTAGTAGTAATATATAGTGTAATAATATTCAATAAGTATTGTTATAATATAACGAACGCCAGATGATTAAGGTATGCGGTTTGAAGGGTATTACGAAGGAGGGGAGCTTGGGGTATTAGTGCGTGGGGGTATGTACCTTATGGTGATGTGGGTTTCGCCCTCAAAATCTATGAGGGTAAACACGTTGCTATTCTCACGAGCTAGGTCGGAGATAAGGGTCATGAAATCCCACTTGTCCTTCGGTACAGCATTAATATTGTAAGCCTTCGCAAAAAGCTCCGCAAGCGTTACGAAGTCGTCACCGTCAAGCTTAAGCATTAGCCTTGCAAGTCTCGTGAACATGCTAGGCTCCGTACTAAAATCGATAAGGCTGGGCATTGCATCCTTCAGCATTTTTAGGACACCAAGCTTAGTCCCAGGGATCTCATAAGCACCACTCCTGAGATTAACCGTAACATTCATCTCACGCACAATAGAGTTCCAGATAATAATGTACCTAGTCTCACCACATGATATAGGCTCATAAAACACCACAACACCATGTTCACCTAATAATCTCTCAATTATGTGTTTACGCGCCGCAAAAAACAATGGGCAGTAAAGATAACGCATAATATCATCCGCCAGTCTTTCCCTGCCTTTAACTTTGAATTCCTCAATTATTTCCTCAATATATCTTCTAGTCTCTTCTTTAATCGTAAAATCCTTATAAAAGTTATTGAAAAACTCATTAAAAACTTGTCCTTCATAAGAATGTAATATATTTTCTATTTTACTCAATATCTCGTTGAATATATTTATCAAATTTTGATTCTCTATCGTATATATGGGGTAAACCGTAACGTCACGATCGACTTTCATCATATAATACCCCTCCTCAGTCTTTGTTATTTTATACGTAGGCCTGTTTACTTGAACTAGGGTGGCTATAAGTGGTACACCAACCATTTTAGTGAGTAGGACGAGTTGGAGTGTGTATGTGAACATGTCTGGTGGTTTAAGGATCAACTTAATTACTTCTGACAGAGAAGCCTGGGAAATTAGGGACCCCTTAAACATCTTAAGTTGGCTTTCAGCATATAACACGTTTAATCCCTCACCCATAATTTAACCCCTGACTCTAAATACCCTCCCCCAGAGTTAAATACTTTGTTTCCATCGTTATTTCAACCCTCATTTCATCAAGTATAGAACCTACACCCAGAGAGCCCTCTTGCGTTAGGGTTAATTAAACTCCGAGCTAACGGTTACGCAAGGTGTTCCAGCATATTCAGTAGGTGAAAAAATTAAGGCCTATAAGGCCTAATTCCCCACACCAATAACCACCAATGTGTACTCCATGCATTGACCTGAGGGTTAATAACAACCAGGACACTCGATTCACAGGCTTGGGCTGACGAATTGCGAATCCACGGCTCCGAAGATTTTAAATACCCAGGGGATCGTGGAGGCAACGTAGGCAACACAAACGCAGTTCTACAAGGCGGTGCTTCACACCCTGCTGTTTGTTTCTGGCAACTTTCTCCGTTGTTTCTTACGTGGTTTCTTGCTCACGTTGTCAAAAAGAGCCGTGGCTTTCACGGCTGTTTTTGCCCATATAGGCAAAAATGTACGTCGGGTAAACCGTGCAGGTTGCCCATAGAGAAACAGGAGAGTAAGAGGCACAAAATCGTGTGTTTTTGTGGCTCCCCCTGCTGGGGTGGGTCCTGGGCTTTGTTTTACTTTTGGTTCTGCACTGATCGTTGTATGCCAGGGATTCGTTATTCCCCCTCGTGGTGTTTTGACAAATGTCTATACTTGTCGTTCCGTGTTACTTGCTCTTTGTCGCTATAGCCCTTGTTGTTTGTAAAATCCTCTCAACCCTAGCCCTGACCGCATCCTCACTCCTCCCTCTCCTTAATGAGACCGCTAAATACTTGGCGGCTTGCTCTGCCTTCCTTAGTGTGATTACGTCTATGTACTTCTCGATTAACTCCCTGACCCAGCTGGGCATCTCGGCATTAGCCACCTTGCCCATGAATGTCACTATCTCATCAACGCTTGGTTGTGGTACCTCAATGGGTACGAACCTATCCATCAATGGGGACCACCAGTTGCTTGCACGAAGCCTAGGGTTGAATGGGTTTGCGGCTGCAACAGCCCTAACCCAGGGAGCCTCAATAACCGTGGTCTTACCGCTCTTTGTTATTCTTAATTTACCACCGTGGTCTAAAAGCTGGAGGAGTGGGCTCAACGCCACGTTCTTAGCCTTGTCAACCTCATCGAGGAGTATGACATCGAAGCAACCAGCCTCAATTATTAGATCCTCAATTCCCGCCGCCGAAGCATCAGCCATGTTTATGTACAGCGGGTTGCTAGACGCCTCGTAGATCGCGTCGAGGATTAAGGTTTTGCCACTACCAGGGCCGCCAAGCAACATAACATGGTTCCCGGCCTCCAGGTTGATGGCAACCTCGTCAACGACATCCTTTAGGCTAGGTATTAGGCTGGAAACCCTATTTACGACGGAGTTGGCGATACTCCCTATGTCGGCTGGATTGCATACCCTGTTTCCGGCCTCTCCTCCCTCCTCGCTCATTACTTCCTCTACCACCCTGGCGACCTCGCTCACTGCCTCGCCGCAGGGCTTCCTCGCCACAACCCAAGTGTGGCTCCTCGACCTCTCAACCCTATAGCCAAGCCCAGCCAACCTCTCAAGCAGCCTACCATAATTACCAACACCAACCCTAAACCTAAGCCCCCTCACCTCAACCCAAGCCTCACCGCTGTCCTCCATGCACTGTAGCTCCTCACCCACCACCCCCACCCTCACTAATGTATCTGCCATAACCTTACCAAACCACGGCGAGAAAAGCTTATAAATAAGACCCCCAAATAGGACTTGAACCAATTGAATTGATAAATACATGAATTGAGTGAGGCTTGGCGATAAAAGCATGAATTGAAAAGGATGAAATTTAAATAGCGAGGATCATGAATTGATGAGCAAGCATAGTTTGATCAAGAGGCATGAATTGTTGGCCACTCGTAGCCTGACGATAGAGCATGAATTGAGGAGGACGCGTTTAACTTTCGAATATGCATGAATTGTCTTGCTTGCGCGCCCTGAGTTATGTCCATGAATTGTTGGATTTTGTTCATGAATTGGACGAGATACGTAAAACTTTGCTTAGCGCATGAATTGATCACCAAGCACAATTTGTGAGGAGGGCATGAATTGGGGGCACGGCACTAACTGTTGAGTACACATGATTTTTATAAATAAGATAATAAGAGTTAATGCCAGGTGCCCACACTACGGCTCAGAGGACTTAACACCGATTAAGACCTGGATGTTCAAGATTTATGTGGTGACAATGTACAAGTGCAATAAATGCGGTGGCAAGTTTAACTACTACAGGAACACCACGGGTAGGGGCAAGCCTAAATTCTACATTAGGGTTAAGCCTAGGCCGACCACAACTCGCTGATTGCCTTATCAACTGCCCTACATACATCATTACCGGCATCGCCCACGTCAATTGAGGTCCTATAACTGCGCCTCACTAACCCGTGTATCCACGGTAATTTCCTTAAGTCATCCTCAACCATTGACGATAATAATACCAGCATTTTCCTGGCCCTACTGATTGCCACGTTGAACCTCGCGTAGTTAGCGAGGGCCTTGTGGTACTTATCGGCTGTTATTGAGTAGATGATTATGTCCTTCTCACGCCCCTGGAAACTATCCACCGTACTCGAAACCCTAAGGTCGAGCAACGACTCAACACCCTCCTCATCAACAACACCCTCCGAGTCCTTACTCTCACTTGTGGAAACTAAGTAGGCAATGGCTGGTTCATCAAGGTGAAGTTTCTCAACGGCCTTTGCTATAAGTGTTGACTGGGCCCTGTACGTGCTTATTATCGCAATCTCATCTCTACCAACGCCGTACTCACGAAGCCTCCTGTAAATGGCCACGGCTAGGCATGCCTCATCACGGTTAATTGCGGAGTACGACGTATACTTACCCCTCTTCTCCTCAACCCACTCTGTGTGTCCATCAACATCAACCCAGAGGATCGGTGAACCACTGGTTAATGCCTCATCAATCACATCATTATACCTAGCCCTAAAGGTAATTGGATTACCCGAGTATGCAGTCCGCAACCTACCTTGGTAAAATGCCTCACTTATGTATTTGAAAATACCCTCAACACCCCTCCTCTGTACACTAAGCTGGATAACGGGTACCTCACCACTGCTAACGAGCAATTGGAGTATTGACTCAGCGCCCTCGGTGTGTTGCGGAGACCTAGTTATTGGCGGTAGTTGTCTCGTGTCGCCAAGTATCACCCTCCTGAGACCGTAATGGATGGATATTATGGCTATGCCCAGGGGCACCATCGACGCCTCATCGATGAATACGTAGTCAAACAACGGCCAGCGCCTTAACTCTTTTTTCGCGAAATCCTCAAGGCTGTAGACCATATCGAGCACGGCGAGCTTCGCGATGGTCATGCCGACAATAGCCTTCGACCTAAAGACGTCCCATAGGAAATTGCGCTTACCCTCCTCCTGCGTTGCAATCACCTCCTTAACCCTCTTACTAACCTTGGCTGGGTGGCCGACCCTAGCCATCGTACCCTTAACGCCTGGGCATAAATCCATAATCCTCTCCAGGGCATTGTCTATGGCTACGTTCGTGTGGGACGTTATCAGGACCCTATAACCAGCCCTAGCCAACTCACAGGCGGCAGCGGCGATAACCGTGGTCTTACCAGTGCCTGGAGGGCCCTCGACCGCCAGTAAGCCGTAGGGTTTCATATTGATTATCTCCCTCACGGTATTAACCTTCTCAGGGTCGAGGGAGTATTTGCCTAGGTCAGGATTGGGCATGAAGGATTGCGGGTTAGGTCTGCATGCTGTTACGCCATCAATAATGCCGTACAATGAGCAATCCCCGTTGCTGAGGTCTATCGACCCTTTAAGTATCCTTATGGCTGACTCATAGAGTATTGAGGGCTCAGCAAGCTTTATCTCACCATGACTGAGGCGCTTATTGGATTGTACATGGACTATTAACTGCCCATCAACGCAAAGCTCACCCCTCTTGTTCCTGCATTTATGCCTTCTCTCAATATCGACCTTAACCCCCTCAACAACACCAAGAGTATTCCCTATAAATACCGAGTCAAATGGCCTAAGCGAGGATGCGTACTCGCTCAGTAACTCAACATCCATGGTGACACGTGCTATGTGCGGGTCACCCTTAAGGATCTCCCAATGCGCAACATCACCATAGCCTATGGTCTTCCTATTATTCTCGGCAATGACCCTCTCATTCTCAAGCCAAACACTAACCATTTCAGGATCAACGGGTAATTCATAACTCGGCGGCCTAAACTCAGACTCTACATACCCACAGTTCGGGCAGTACCTGAAGAACAGGTTGTGCGAGTGAACTAGGTAGAGTTGGGAGTGGCACTTGGGGCATAGTTCGGGGCTACTTTTCAAGTCTGCAATAACGGTTGGTTTATTGGAATTGCCTGAGTACTTAATGATTGTTTTTGTTGGTATTACCTCCTCATAACCGCACCTGGGGCACCGATAAACTATACCACGCTCATCATTTTTAAATTCAAGTAAGGATTTGCATCTGGGGCAGAACCTTAATCCTCCAGGAACCTTAATAACATCCTTAACCATGGTATAGTAACTGAACGCTTAATATTTAAATATTCACCCACGGTAATTACCGAAATGGCTTCCACACGCGAGGTGGCTGTCCAAGATAGGCTTTACGGAATTATACAAAAACTAATCACCAACAAGAGGTTCGGCGGCCTTGAGCTAACTGTCGAGCGTGAGTACCCAATTGATAATAAGAGGGCAGACATCGTAGTGTTGATTAAGGATAGGCGAGTCCCAATACTCGTCATTGAGACGAAGAGGAAGTACGTGGAGAGGGGGACGTTTAGGATAGACCCTAGGATAACGCCGATAAGTAGGGCAGTGATTGGGCAGGCACTATGCTACGCCACCCTGATCAAGCATTCGCTTGGGCTTAAGGCCACGCCGTTCTTCGCCACCGCAAACATTGACGGAGTATTCGTATTCTCACCGATAGAGGACCCGAGCCATTTCGTTGATATGAATGCGTGTAGGGATGGTAGGTATGAGGATGTGATAAAGCCCGGTAGTTACAATGATCTGCTTAATGAGTACAGGTTCAGGAGTTACAGGCTCACAGAGTCCGAGGTCGAGGAGATAATCGATGATGTTGCTAATCTATGGATCAACATGGCAAATATTAGGCAGCTCAGGGTAAACCTGGGTAACTGGTTTATTGAGCAGTTGAGGCTCGGCTTCATAGAAGCCTTACTGGACACATACGGTGTTGGTGATTACCTCAGGAGCGAGCTTAATCGCGACTCAAATTACTGGCGTTACCTCGATAAGTTGGCAAGGGATTATGGGTATAAGAATGGGTTGGTGGACATAGTTGGTCAAAACCTCGAAAAGGTCGATGACCTGGCTAGGATGATGCTCTACGTCCTCATGAACAAAATCATATTCTACAAAATCCTTGAAAAGCACTACAAACTACCCATGCTGAAGCCGTTCTGCGAATCCATCAATTACTCCACGAGTAAGTACCTCGAGACCCTGAGGAATGACTACTTCAACAATGCCATAACCATTACCGAGGACTTCGAGCCAATATTCAGCACGGGACTCTTCGACGAGTTGAGGCTACCCGATGACCCCGAGGTTTGTAGGGTTATTGATGACTTAATAAACCTAATTGATGAGGTTGGTGCCGAGGGCATTGGTGATGTAATTGGGTATGTCTATGAGGAATTAATACCCGCCGAGGAGAGGCACAGGCTTGGGCAATTCTACACGCCACCAGCAGTGGCTAGGCTGATTGTGAAGTGGAGTGTGAGGAAGCCCACGGACGTGGTTCTAGACCCAGGGTGCGGCTCCGGCACATTCCTAATAGAGGCCTACTCAAGGCTGTATGGGTTGAAGACCGGGAAATCCATCAGAGAGAGTAGACCGAGTAAGGAGGTCCATGAGGCAATCCTAAACCAATTATACGGCATAGACATCAATCCATTCCCACTGCACCTAACTGCCGTGAACTTGGCAATGAGGAATGTTAGGAACCCGAGCTCCAACATGAACCTTGTACACCAGGACTTCTTCACAATACTACCTGGACAGCAAGTACTAGCACCTTACACGACGGTAACTGTTAGAGGGATAAGGCCTAGGCGAGTAGTGCTCCCAAGAAATTTCGATGCGGTGGTTGGAAACCCGCCATATACCAGGTGGACTGATTTATCGCCAAATGCGAGACAAGTAGTCATTAAGTCGATTTCGAGCTTTCTAGAAAAATATGACCTAAGGCCTAGGGAGGATGCGCCAGGCGCGTCACCGCAAATATACGTTTACTGGATTATGCATGCCACGAGGTTCCTAAATGATGGTGGTAGGTTGGGGATGATCATAAGCAACATGTGGATACAGACGGATTACGGCATTGAGCTCGGGAAATTCCTCCTCGATAATTACAAAATCAAGGCTTTAATAGATATATCGTACAGGCTATTCACAGCGTTGATAAGCACGGTGATAGTACTGGCCGAGAAATCAAGCAATGAGGTAGAGAGGGCGCGGAATAAGGTGCTCCTGGTCAGGGTACCACCAATTGATAGTAAGTTAAGCGACGTAGATGTTGAGAAGAGGCTAGAGGAGGTTTTCGATTGCCTCGCGAAAGCCATTGATGAGGGGGACTACGAGTTTAAGGAGGATAGGTTGAGGGAGTGTGGTAAGCTTGGCGTTTGGTACCGCTTCATCGAGCAGGGGCAAATACCCAGGGATAGGAAGTGGATTGGGTTATTCTTTGGCGGTAAGGACGTCATGAATAGGCTTGAGGAGTTGGCTAATGAGGGCAAATTGATGATTAGGGCTGGTGAGTGGTTTATGCCGTCTGAGGGTAATACGGTTTGGAGTATTAAATCTACAATGCATGGATTAGGTGCTAGTAAGTTCTTTTACCTTAGTGAGGGGATAGTGAAAGATTGGGGGCTACCTCAGGATTGCATTGCTGAGGCGATTACATCGGCGAAGTTTATAAGTACGTTCGTGTTCACGAGGGATGATTGGGAGAGGTTGAGGAATGAGGGTAAGAAAGTGTACATGTTCATGTGCCATAAACCTAGGCCTCAATTGCCGAAAGCCGTACAGGACTACATTAATTGGGGTGAGACAGAGTGCAAGACATCACCGAAGGGGGGCAAAAGTGCGATATGTTCGGAAACTACCGCGTGTAAAAAACGTGCAAAAACACGTGGGTTCTATGGTTGGTATGACTTGGGCGGTTACGTACCAACACCAATAATGGCAATCTACTATCCTAGGTACCATCCACAGCTCTTCCTGGCCAAAATGCCATTAGTTACTTATCATGACATAATAACGTTCATACCCAGGGTGAGGGTTAGGGTTGGTGGTTGGGTTTTCGACCCGGGTGAATATAAGAGCATTATTGATGAGATTAATAGCAATGTGGAGCTTGATGAGGTTGAGGTTAAGGCGTTGCTAGCTTACCTGAACTCAACGTTTAATTGGTTGTGGCTTGAGCAGAATGCGAGGTACATTGCTAAAGGCCCCCTGGGGCTAGAGGTTAGTATTGCCGAGAGGATGCCGATACTCAATGTCAAGGCTATTGATAGGGGCAGGGTCGAGGAGTTGGCCAGGCTCTTTGACAAGCTTGAGGCTGAGGCTAGGAAGTTCATGGGGCTTAAGCCGGTGACTAATGATCCACCTGGTGATGAGGAAGGTGAGGGAGAGGAGGAAGAGGGGGTTGGTGGGCCCAAGCTTGAGATGTTCAGGCGGTTGAGGCCCATCTTCAGGGAGATTGATTCTAAGATTGCGGAGTTGCTGGGCGTTGAGGTTGATGTTGATGCGTTGTGGGATCAGGCATGGGAGATGATGGAGAGGAGGGTCAGGGGTGCGGAGAGGGTGGCCAGGCCCGGCGCCCCACCCATGGCTGAGGAGAAACCGCGTGAGCGCGGTAGGAGACGTGGGAGGGGTGGTGGGTCGGCGTCAATAACCTCATTCCTCTAGGTAGTATTATTGCCCATCTTTAATCAATAGTTTTTAAATAGACGTACACGTTTAATTAAGCGATGGAGTGGATGGATGATTGGGGCTACTGGAACAATGTTGACGCCTTAATTCACATTATCGTATCGTTTATGCTAATGTTTGTTGTTGATAATTTCGCAGGATTCATAAGCACGTACGTACTCACAACGCTATACAACGCATTAAGCATGGTCCTGCATACACTACTTACGTACTACCCAGTTTTGGCATTTACGATCAATCTAGGGATTATTGCTACAGTAAATACTACGTTGATTGGTTTAACCAAGGTATATGATGCCTTAAGGCACGCCGATGATTACATGAGGATGACGTTTGTAATAGTTACGATAACCATAACATTAACCACCTCAATCCTCTGGACCTTAACCTTATAAAACATGTATGGAGTAAACAAGCAATGCCCTGGTTCATGTACAGGGACGACCTATTCGTCCCCATGGATATCAAGGCACTAACGATTAATGAAGCAGTCAGTGCTGGCTTGTCCATCGCTAGGGATGTGCTTGGTAGTGTCGATGAGTACTGCCTGTATGAGGGCGGTAACGAGGTCGTTATTGAGTATTGGAGGGGTAAGGAATTATCGGTAAAGCTCATTTACGCCAACGAGCCAGCGAAGGCATTGATGCGTTTCTATGATGCCGAGAGGTCTGGCTTAGTCAGGTGTTCCTCGGTCTCTTAATTACTTGGTCCATCAATGCCGCCGCTATTAACGCTTAAAGTTGGGCCTTGAGCTGGTTATGTAGTGAGCGGTGTGTTGAGGGCATTAACACGCATCGCCGTGCTCACAATCATATTCGCACTAGCCACATACACAGCCCTAACAATCCAAACCAACATTGGTGATTCACCAACCTTCAACAAAACCCTAGGCTTAGGCTCACCATTAATCATTGGTGGTGATAACCTCTACGTGAACCTAACTGCAATAATTACTGACGCGGTGCTGGTCGCAACAGCCTACCTAGTACTCGCCAGGGACAAACCGAGGGTTAATTTGACGAAGTACTCGCTGGGCATAATCACCGTTTACGCATTGATGGCTGCAGCCCTGTGCTTAATAATTACCGCTAAGCCAGCCCAAGCCTGCACTCCGCTGCCCACCAACATCGATAGCATAGCCACATTCACAGCCTCGATAGTCATCAGCTCAACAACGCCGCTGGTCTACGCCCGTGGGAAGAGGTGGAGAGTAAGTGATGATTGGAAACCGTTCCTATTCACACTCTATGCCTCACTAATTGTTGGGAGCCTAATCATTGACACAACCACAGCACTAACTCTTTTGACAATACCCCGGCTAGCGCCAGCATGCATGGGCTCAGTAACGATCGGAGCCTACGGACCAATCGACGGGCTAGTAACAGCACCACCACTAGGACTACTGGCTGGATACACCGTAATAAGTACGATCACGAATAAGCAATAAAGACAAGGCACAAGACCTAAGGTCCCAAAGCCCTAACCCCACGTACCCCTAGTCTCTCTGGTCTTCTTCTTAATACACCTCTCGGTGGTTGTGTGCTTGGTTGTTGTGGTGGTTGGTGTTGGGTGGGTTAGGTATTTATTGATGCGGCCTATAGCTTCGTGGTGCGTCTTGGGTTTGTTGTTGTTTCCCTACTTGCCGTGTTGCTGATCTACGCCGCCCTTTACTGGGCTTCGCTAGCCATAGTACCGAAACAGCTCATCACCTACTGGGCGTCAGTGAAGGCAATTGGGTTTAGGCCGGTCCTCAACATGCCCATGCTCATTATCTACCTAACCTCGCCGTTTAATGCCTATGAGTCGTTGATGTTTCACTACCCACCCTGGCTCTACTTCATTGAGTCCGTGGTCGTGCCCACGGTAATACTCGCCGCGGAGGTCATTATTGCACTGTGGGCGTCGGAGTACGTGTTGGGTAGGGAAATCCTTAGTGAGTCGTTTCTAACCCAATCCTCTGCCCTAGCCATAGCCTCATCGTACACGACATCGCTCATTGCCTGGGTTGGTGGTGGTAAACCGAGCATCGGCACATCAATATACACGGAGTACATGCTTGTAGCAACCGTTTATGTCACAGTAGTGTCTGCATGGGGCTTGCCCAGGAGGTTGGTGGTTTCGAGGGGTGTGCTTGCTAGGGTGTATGTAGGCGCTGTGATCACAGCAATCGCCATGCCCGCGTTGGTGGCTGCCTACCTAGCCACCGAGCTTTTGTTTAAACCACCAATACCAACAACACACATAGCAGGACTAATACCCACGGCAACCCTATTAGCGATACACCACAAACTCACAACTAAATGATGTGGCTTAAATAGGCGAAAAACTTCTCAAGGTCCCCACTGATTAAATTCCAGTATTAAATTAAATATTTGATATTATGTTCATGGTTTGCGCATTTACGCAGTTTTCACGTACGTGAAAACTGCGTAAATTATGTTTCTACGTTCGTGAAAAATTACGTGGGTTCGTACTGAAAAGTTTATAATGGTGTTTTAGACCTTATTTGCCTGGTGATGAGTATGAGGTCCGAAATCCTGCATATAAATGCCCCAAGTAGTACGCCGAGTAGTGCGGTGGTGCTGGGTGGTGGCGGGCCTGATTGTGGGTTTGGCGGTGTAGCCAGTAGCCCGGGTGTTGAGGGGTTCCTGTGGGGTGTGGCTGCGCGTGTGAGTTGGGCTGTGAATAATAATGAGGTTCCAAGCGATGTTGTGGAGAAGGCGAGGCAGGAGGTGAGTAAGAGTATTAGTTGTGAGGATTGCGCAAGTAGAGCAAGTAGAGGCTCCATCGATGTTTCGTGTTTCAGGAAGTGCGTTAAGATACCACCACCCGTTAAGTACGGGAATAATGG
>Ga0080005_127102_pt1 | contig 14248 bp, 9 predicted proteins | sample JossMetagenome_2_FD_69208 | JGI IMG/M metagenome (GOLD analysis project Ga0080005, IMG submission 69208) | Hot spring sediment microbial communities from Joseph's Coat, Yellowstone National Park, USA - JC3_ASED (SPADES assembly) (version 2) | ecosystem: Environmental > Aquatic > Thermal springs >... | reverse complement strand
CGTCCCCGAAGCTTATGAGAAGCCGAAGCAATTCCCGCAAGACTTGAAAGAACACCAAGTTATGTCAATAAGAGTGGAGTTCTTAACTTCGATCAGAGAGCATCTAGAGTATGGCGCGCACTGGGCTGTTCTACCTTTTCTCCACGGAAACCTCAAAGTACAACGTAGTTTCATGCTTTCTGCTTACCGTCTTCAAAGTGCTAGTGCACGCTAGCGCGCTAAAGTTTTATCCTACGAAATATATGATTGTTCTCAAAGAACTGATGGAAATATTAGATGTGTTGATGGACATTGTGGATGTTTAAGTGATGATGATGATTGCAGAAAATTTGATCCAAATTCTTATTGCGATCCAAATTCAAAAACTTGTAAAGCTATATGTTCTAAACCTTGTAGTTCAGATGATGATTGTAAAGGAAGTTTTGAAACAGCTTGCTGTAAAAATGGGCTTGCTGCTTATTGTGACCCAAAAACTAAAACCTGTGATTGTTATCTCTACTGTACAGAGGAGAAGGAATGTCAATCAGGATATTGTTGCTTGTATAGTATAAGTAAGGAATTACCAAAGGAATGTGTTCCTAGATGGAGTATTAGAAGCTATCAAGGAAAGTCTTATCTTTGCGATCCTCCAAACTGGATAAAAGAAGAAAATTCAAATAGTAAAAATCTAGTAGAAATTATTGTAGAGAAAATTGGATTTTTACTTCAACTTTTATTTTCCCATTTTAAATAAGTAAATTGGTCCCTTGCCAGTAATATACCAATAATCATAATCCCTTAGAGGTAACCAAATTTTAATATATTTTGCATTTGGCTCTATTGGATTTTTCATTCCATGTTCTATATCTTTTTTAACTCCTTCTATAGGAGAACCAATGATGGCAAAACCATTTCCAGGCAAGATTAAAACTTCTCCATATTTTCCTTCTCTTAAAGGTTTTAATAAATCTTCTGGCAAACCAAATATCGCATCTTCATAACCTGATGCAGGACATGGAGCATTAGTATAATGCTGATAATAAACTGAATGAAGGACATGGGGTATTCCAAAAGCTTTAAAAACTATTGGTGTATATACATTGTTTATTTTCATACGATCACCACCGAAATTCTTTACTCCATAGCCGTATATGAATTTTATCAAATCCCAATATTTAAAGTTTTTGCTAAAGTAGGAATTTATAGAATCATAATGATTGACAATATAATCATCAAGTTCTGGATCGGGAAGCTTAGCAATGTGCCCATACCATTCTGAAGAATCAAAACCTAGAAATTGTATTTGCATGTTCATTAGCCCATGTTCTCCTCTATCAGTAACCCATCCATAATAATGAACTTTTAAATCTTTCCTGCTTGAATAAGCATTAATAACATCATTGTAAACTCTTGGCATTTGCTGTATTGTATATATCATTCCATCTAATCCCTCATGATAAACATCTTTTCCTTTTAAATCCTCATCTATATCAGCAATACCTCTTCTATCTATGTAAATGTTCCAGAAAAACATTAAAGCAATTTTTAAATCATCTTCATTTGGTATCAATTTTCTTAATAGATTTGAATCATAAATTGGAAAAACAATCATTCTTCCGCTACTATTTCCAAATTGTGGGAAAGAGTCTCTATAATATCTCCATTGTGGAATAATAACTTTTTCCCAAATTATTTTATCAGTTGGTTTATAATATTCACCTCTTTCATGTAAAACTGGATTGTCTACTAAATCATACATGTTTTGCTGAACTTTTATACTTAAAGCTAAATAAGTCTCTGGATATCTAATTATTTCTGGATCGTATTTTAAATGCTCTACTAATGCCCAGGTGTCTCTTGGGATGTTTTTGCTTCCAATCTCATGTAGAGTTCCATTTATGTCTTTTACGGTTACTGGCTTGAAGTCGTATATTTCTGGGTTGATCATGGTGGCGTTGCCTAGTAGCCAGAGGTCTTGGTTGCTGTGCCTTGGGAGGCCTTCAGCGAGGGCGAGGGCGTAGTTGGCTACTACCTGGGCGAGTAGGGGGCTGGGGTTTTTCTCCTCGAAGCTTCCAGTGGAGGGGTTGAGCACCTTGACGTTCCTGGTGTAGCCGAGCTCGTGGAGGAGTGCGATGGCTCGGGCCAGGAGGGCTTCCTTGTGTTTGGCGGCCAAGATGCTCCTGTAGAGCTCCTTTAGGAGCTGGGGCTGGGACTCGTGTAGGCTGAGGGCTGTGTGGAAGAGGGTGTGGTTGCTCCCTGTGCTCCTGGCTAGCTCTGGGTACTCTTGGGCGAGGGCGCTTGTCCTGGCGAGCAGTGCTTCTAGGTGTGTGAGTTCCTCTGGTGTGACTCTCCCGTCCCTGGTGGCGTTTAGTACTGCTTGCCGGGCTACTGGTATTTCTAGTGCTTGCTTGCTCCGGGCTAGTAGCTCGACTAGCTGTTTTTCTAGCGGGTCTTGCTCCTGGTCCTCGTCGAGGGGTGCTACTAGGTACAAGTACTCCTCGAGCCCCAGCCGCCGGGCGTGCGTCTGGTTCGGGGTCTTGTCCCTGAGTGCCTCCCTTACGAGGTGCATAGCCACAGTGGCTAGTAGAAGGAGGAGGGTGGCTGCTAGGAGGGCTCGCAGGCCCCTGGGCGCCACCTCTACACCCCTCGATATGCCTGCCTACGGCCTTAAATCTTTTGCCTTTACGGGCACGTTATGCTACGAGGCGTTTAGCGTTTTGCCTGGCATGGTGGCTTACTACACATGTGGGTTTAATTGGGGAAAAATTTGCAATGAGGGCATAAGTATGCGCGCGCACGCGTCTTGCTACGGTCAGTGCGTCTAGGTCAGGATCGCGCGTTGAAGTAGTTTTCTTGTGCCACACAGCTCAGCCATTTGACCACCGCATCATCCCGGCCGCGGAGCCCCACCGCCTCCCTGCTTTCGGCATCGTTCTCAGGGTGGTCTCCGGGCCCTCAGCGCAGACCAGCAGGACGCTCTCCTCCCCCTTGCTAGTTTCAAGGACGCGCGCAGAGAAGTGTGTAAAGGCATGTACGCCGCATGCCCTACGACACGCGCGTAGGAGCAAGGTGAAGGGCGGCCTGCTCATGCTGAGGAGCTGCGACGTAGACGCGGAGATCACCTGTCGCGACCTCGCCGACATATACAAGCGGGGCTAGCGTAATACATATATATGAGACCAAGTGTAATATAAGTGGTTAATAATGATAAAAATGCAGAGATGGAAGAAGGTGACTATAGCGTGCGCGTTGGGATTGCTGATTCTGCTGTGTCTTTCGCTGGTTTCGGCTGGGAGACCTAGCTGGGCAAAGCCAGGAGCGGTGTTTATATACTGCTGGAGCTCGCATGATTGGTACGAGGAGGATTTAAGCGTCTTGATGCAGAGAATAGACGAGACGGTGGGCGGCGTTTTTGCAGGCATGTTTTATCCTAAACAGGTCGTAGCATTTGTGCTTAGGCTTGTGTCGGCTAACGAGACGCATGGCGTGTTTCGGGTTGAAGCTGGCAGTCAGTGGGTAGAGGGGTACGTGGCGTGGAGCGACGGGATGTTGCGGGTAGGCGGGAAGGAATTCCTCCCCGTCTACAGACCTTTGGAAAAGCTGAGCGGCCTCCCTCAGACAGCTGTGTTTGGGCTTCCGGTGTATGAAGTTGTGGAGAGGGTGGTGGAGTATGGGGCTAATGTAACTCGGCGTTTCTACTACCATAGAGACACCGGCATGTTAGTGCTCTGGATGCAAGTTCGTGTCGACAAGGTGGAGAAGAAGTGGAACGGCGGAGTGGTGTACATCGCGCTTATGGGGAGCGATGTAGTGCGCGGCAAGCCTCAGTGGGCGGCTCCGGGGGTTAAGCTGGTCTACAGAACCTATGAGTTGAACGCCACAGATAGAGAGGAGGCTTTGCGGAGGGCTGAGGAGGAGTTTACCCGTGGCGCGGCGGCGGGCGAGGAATATGTTTTGGAGTTTGTGGCTGTAGGCGACTTAAACGCCACGGTGAAGTACCCCCACGGCGTGGATTATCTATACTGGGTTCCTGGCGGCTCGTTCTATCAACCGCCTGAGGCCCTGCAGAGCCGTCCTCTCGTGAGACTGGGCCCTTACGAAACGTATAAGGTGGTAACCAAGCAGTATGAGAGAGAGGTGGTGGCCTACTATCAGAAGGACACAGGGATTCTCCTCATGGCTGTATCCTTCGCCGAAGCAGAAGGCCACCTCAGGGCCTTCGTAATTTCTCTAGCCTCTACAAACATCTCCATTCCCACGACGCCGTTGTCCACTCAGCCCCCTGCCACACCGCCCCCTGCAGCCGCAGGGCCCCCTTGCGGTTTGTGGCTGGTTGTGGCTGTTGCCGTTGCGGCAGTAGTGGTAGCCGCCGTGATTTTGCTGAAGAAAAAGAAGAAAAAACAGTAGTTTTTCCCTGCTCCCGGCACAGTTTCTCTGCGTGTAGACCCGCCGAACTAGAGGTCGGCGGAGCTTCGCATATCCTCACCTATGCTTTTAATCTTGGCTAGGCCTTCTCAACAAAAATCGAATTTTCGGTCCTTGTTTGAAGCGCGCGCTAAGAAGGCATTGATCGTTCGAAGAAAGCACTTGATAATCTCTTTCGGGAGATAGAACCGGAAATATTTGCAAAAAATCAATATAGTAGGACAACTTGAATTCAGGAAAACAACAAAGTTTTCGTTTACATGCTTACATTGTAAAACGGTTAAACTTAGCGAGATGCAGTGTTGCTATTTGTTGCCACAACTAAGAATATGTTGCCCTTTGAATAGAACAAGAATACCCTTAATTAGTCCTTTATGTCCTCGCATTGGTCTTTGCATGGTACAATGACGCGGGGGTTGACCCCTGCTTCCTATAGTACACGCTTGATAAAGAACCTTATACAAGGGAATAATGTTGGTTACCGGTTTTCAACATTGAAAACACAAAATTTTAAAACGATGTCAAAGAGTTTATAATTAGGATGCTTGCTACTTCAAAGATCCTCCAACTTAGTGGTGTTTATTATATGAATGTAGAGAATAAAAGGTCAATTGGTGTCCGAGAGTTGTCTCAGAGACCGATAGGTTGTAAAGGGTTTCAGGTTAATAAGGAAATCCTTAGAAGGGCCTCAGAAAAGCATGAGGCTATGTTGCAGCAGATAAGGAAGTTATTTGAGGCTAGGAATATTAGGTGTGAGGAGGGCTTTGAGGTTAGGTACGGGGACATTAGAGGATATATTGATCTGTTGTGTGAAGATGACAAAAATATCTATTTGATTGAAGTTAAATCAACCAGGGCGCATTATGCAAGAATTCAGGATTTTATGCAGCTTGCGATATATGCTTTTATGTTTATAGAGCAAACTAAAGAATTAGAAAAGGATCTTCAACTCTATTTAATCTATAATTATTTTGGTGAGCACCCTACTAATCCTTTTTCTATCAAAATAACGGGAAAAGGTAAGAACTGGTTAATAAGTCTAGGGAAAAGTTTAGTGGAAAATGTTTTGCAGCAAGATGAAATTAACCTCTATGTAATTAGCGATTTATGTTACTTGTGTCAAAACACTAGGTGTCCTTTTCGTTTGTCTAGGGAGGTGGACAATTCATGAGCACTGTACCTGTTGAATATAGACCTTTAGACGATATTATAGCGGTTTACCATGAAATATTATTGAATGAAATAGCAGTAATGAGGACAAATTCTATTTTGGAGGAAGGAGTTAACACTGGAGACACGATAGTATATTATAGTTCCTCTTATCCACTTTACGTTGGTCAACCTAATCCCAGTAGGGGAATAGACATATATGTCTTGGCTTATGCAATTATAAATGGAATAAGGAGAATAGAGTGTGGATATAACATTTTGAAGCCGATAAGTCCAGAGCCGAAATGTGATCCTTCAAAAATAAAAATGAAACTGTCAAGGATGCTTTCGTTTTTGAAAGGTAATACACAACATATCGAAAACTTATCCATCGAGGAACTAATTGTAGACCTCATTTTTGAACTTATAGATCTGGGTTTAATTTACCCAGTTCCTAGCCCTCCTTCAGATAATTTAAATATGCTGTCTGCTAAAAGTCTTCTAACATTGAATCCTTCAGGACTAGTATTTGCTGCTTTTAACGAAGACAGTCCTCATGCTTTATATGAATTAAAAATGTATCTACGATTAAGTAACTTTTTTGAATGGCTTAATATTAAGCCTGAAAACATTTCTAATTTATTTGTTGATAAACTTAAGAAGAAATTAGCTAGTAATTCCATAAAAGTTGATAGTATTTTCTTTAAAACTTTGCATGGGATGCTATACAAATATTCAAGCACGGCGTCTTCTCTACCTTTTAATCCAGCAACCTTAGAGGCAAACGTTTTGCCCTTTTTGATTGAGCCCCCTCCGCCTACCAGTTATCTGCAAAAGGAATGGACTTCTATGGAAAGACTAACAGATGAAGAATTACTTAATGTTATTAAGCTTTATATAAAAAACGTCGCTATTAGAAACAATATTAACGAGAATTCTGAAAAGGTTGAAAAAACATATGCAATAGTAAAAAGAGCGCTCGAAAAATTGTCCTCAAAATATAAAAGAATAAGTCAATATCAATATCAGTACTTTTTATGGATGTTTCGAGTTGGAAGTGAAAGAGAAAACATCCTGACAGCTATTACATCTCCGACTGGGAGTGGAAAAACACTAATTTTTCTAATTTTCGCGCTAGTGAAGACATTAACATACAAAATACTTGGCCTTAAATCGAAGACAATTATTCTTTACCCACGTAAGGCGCTAGCACGGGATCAGCTGGGTAAAATAATAGAAATAACATACATGATTAACGAATTACTTGAAGAAGAAGGTCTGGAAAAAATCATTTTAGGAATAAGAGACGGAGACAGTTTAGACATAAGAAGGCCTCGATCTAATGAGTTCAGTGAATTACGTGGCCTACTGTTACAAAATTATAAAATATGCCATGGAGTTGCTGGAAATCAGTATGAAGTATTCCTTACCAAAGATAAATGCGATATAACATCAGATTCTAGACCTATCGAATGGTTAAAGGATTTAAAAGACGAGGGATGGAGCTACTTTGAAGAATATGACATCCTCATCACGAATCACTCCATACTTTATCGATTAGCTAATGATGCATTGAAGGCAACAAATCTTGAGGACTACAAAGAAATCTTGGGGACTATTAGGACAATTATCATAGATGAGGCACATGTATACGCAAAAGAAAATCTCGACATCATCGCCACAGCCCTCCTAAAGATTTTCTACATTAGAGCTCGCCTACTTCAAAAAACAATTCCTAGAGATGTGAGCGAGCTAGTTAAAGACTTAGATATAGTTGTTTCGAGCGCAACATTGAGCGACCAGGAAATAATCTCTAAAAATGGGAATAAGCTTTACTCTGGCAACATAATTGGATTCTTTAAGCTAAAAACTTCTCAGCAATATCCATCTTTAAGCCCCTCTGTTGAAAACTTTTTAAGAAATCTCTTTTCAGAACCCGTATTTGAGGTTTTTAGAAAGCGGCATGCTATAGTTTACTTAGACTATGATGAAAGTGTTTTGAAGGATCTAAATGTAAAAATCCAGAATCCGAGTGATAATATTATCTGGAGATATCCGTTTAAGGTAAAGACAGCAATTGTAATTGTTCCATATCCATTTAAACATTCTTGGACTGCATTAGCTGAGGTTCAAGTAGCCTTACTCCATTGGCTCCACGTTTATAGATCGAGGCTCAGTAGGCTTGGTAAGGAGTTTTCAAGGTCACTGGGTCTTATATTTATAGATTCAAAGTCAACTCTAAAGGATATTTATAACAAATTTATGGAACGTCAAATTTTAGACGCTCAAGACTTGGCAGACAGGGTTTTGTTTACAGAGTTTTATCCCTATAGCTTGTTAAGTAAAAATAAACCGAGAAAAAAAGCGTTAGAGCAAGTCATCCACTACATTGACTCGACACTAAGCTCACATTCATCTTTGTATCATCTTCTAACGTGTGACAACATTCTAAAGGATTTTACAGTTCTACCGCTTTACTTTAAATTGGATGACATCAATTTATTCGGCAGGAAAAAATTACAATTATACAGTGAGATGAAATCCTTAATTTTGGAGAATGAAACTCTCTTTAATAATGTAAAACATCTCATAGACGGGATCAATGCTTTTGCATCAGCTTATTTCACGACAGAAAATAAAGGTAGGGGAAGATACCCAGAGTTTCTTAGGAATCTTGAGGGGTCAAGCCTTGCAAATATTAAGTATCTTATTTTAATGCACCATGGAGACTTAGGTAGAGAAGAAAGAACAATCATCGAGTCCCGTATGAAAGGAGAAAAAACACCGGTTCCACTTGTTGTCCTCTCAACGTCTACAATGGAGCTTGGAGTTGATATAGAGCATGTACCCGTAGTTCTACAATTTGCTTGCGAGCCATCATCAATAGAATTAAACCAGAGAATGGGGCGTAGTGGTCGTTCCATGGCTTCACTTTATGTTTCCACCTTGGTGCTAGTGCTCCGTAATACAGGTGAGGATCTAATATTTTCCAGGGATCAGGAGGCGGTCGAATATGTTTATAACTTTACAAGTCCTAAAACGTTTAACCCATTTAGTAATGCTGATGTGGTGCTTCGTCATTTAACAAAAATATACGTTGACAACTGTATACCGGAGGCAGAGATGTGTCCAACAGCACAAGTTTTGCAAGATTTTGTAAGCTCAGATGCTATAAGACAAATAAATAACGAACTAGAGGTGCGATATAAAAGATGGATAGAACAGGCAAAAATGTTGTGGGAAACTTTCTCGACAGGTTTCCAAAATTCTGATGTGGCTATCAGAGAAGCCTACAATAATATCGTTAAGGCTCTACAGGAAATTCTAACATTTCGTCAGCGTATAAGAAACAAAAAGGCTTTAGAGAATCTTGAAAGAGAATTAACAAATGTTTACAAAATTCTTTCTGATATTAAAATTGATCTAGCGAATGCTATTAAAAATAAAAACTCTCGAAGACAATTTAAAAGGATGAACTTGATTCCACATGTTAGAATGATAAATTATTGTTCTAATTATGTATTCCTTTTAGAGGAAAAATACAGGAACACAGTAACACAACACAATTTGGTTTGGTCATTTGATATATGGAATAAAATATTTTCAGTACAGGCTAATTTGCTTTCATGTTTAGGTAATCAGTTTTCTGTATACTCTAATTATTTTCGTGATGAAAATTCCGAAATTGCTATGGATATTGAGGAGTTTTCAGGGGTAATATCTGCACGGGAATATTTATCTAAGAAGCTATATTTGTTGGATATTCTAGCCCCAGGAGTACTGGATGATATTGGTAATCCCTTTAACAATCATTTACTCGTATCTATTAGAAAAGGACGTCCAATAATAAAAATGGAAAGGGATCCAGTACAAACTTTAATAAAAGAAAGACCTTTAAGGATACAGCTGGGAGAATAAGGTGTAAGAATCATGACTGCTATTAATTTTCCTTTCTTCCCATTAAACAACGAGGGGAGTTATTATTGCGGGAAGCTAAAGATTGACGAAATAAACAATATACTTGAAATTAAAGAAATAAAACCTTCGTCTGGTATAGGATTGCCCTTAACAAGTTATATTGGAACAGATGCTCTTGAGTTGGATCAAATATATGAATTAAAAGAGCGATGTAATGAAGACATCAATATTTTGGCAACAATCCACTATCTTAAGACCTTCAAATCCACAAAAAACATACATGTTCTACTATATGTAGGTGAGGATAGAGGCAAATTTGGCATAAAAATTGCTCCAAAACAAAATACGCAATCTCCAGATATTGTAGAGTTTCTTATAATAGGGTTACCAGACAATTTTGAACAAAAAAAGGCATTTAATGAAATATTTATTGAAACACCTTTCTCTTCTTATCGTTTTAGCTCAAAAGATATTCAAATTGAGAGGGTAAATATTAACAAGATTAGGACATATCCGCAAATACTTTATTGGCCATTCTATGCTACTATGGAAAACAACCGTTTGTTTTCGTTGGATGTTATTCAAATTCTTCTTGGGAGCCTCGTTTTGGAAGAAAGAAGTAACTACAAAACATATCTTTTCCCATTTTTCCCAGCCCCTCTCTTATCTTACGAATATTTCTTATTGAGAAGAAAGAACAGTAAATCGAAAATCAATGTAAATAAGCTTCAATCCGTTAATATATATGATTCAGGAGCCCTTGTAGCGGAAATTGATCTTAAAAATTTAGTGACGCAATTAAATCTTTGCATATATAACATGATAATTGATGCATGGTCATTGATAAAAACTGTTAAAAGCAGGAAAGAATTGTTTTTCACACTATCACATGGAGAAAAGAAACAAAGTGATAAATATAACTCTCTCGGTTGCCCGCTCAGTTCGAGGGCTTTATTAAAGGCGTTGGCTAATGCTTTTTTAGTTAAGGGATCGACTTTTTCTGTCGAGTCTCAGGATAAAAATGTGGATGCAGATCAGGTACGCAAAGATTTAAGAGATTATGTAAGAAGGAAACTACCCCACAGGTTAATTCCCGTCTATGTAGAACTTGATTCTCATAAAACTATTTTTTATCAATTACATCTTATACCTATAGGAACACTCGGAACAGAAAACACTAATGGACAAAAAATAGCAGTTTGGAGAACTTATGTCGCAAATAATAGGGGTCAGTTTCTTTTGAATCTTTTACAAAAAATAGAGGAGATCACCAAAAAAGCAAATGGGAATCCAGATGAGACCACAAAACTTATGGCTGCCTATCTTTTGTATTTAAATGAAGTAATAAAGGAGTATCTAGATTCTGTGAAGATGAACATCGATGTACGTTTAGAGGTAAAGATTCTTTCGAAAAAAATTACATTACTTTTGCTTGAATATGGGCTTCATGGTGTTTCGCATTTGTTGATCCGTTATCTTTCTGAGGAACTAAAGATTCCTAAATCAAGGTTATTCGAGACAACTGCGATCATTATACCTAAATCCGACTCCGAATCTCAAGAGAAGTTTTCAGATTTATACGAAGCCGTGAAAAGCACACCTGATTTTGTAAATGTTGTCATTGATGGCTATCATTATAGGCTTCGTGGAGCATCAGGACAGCATCCAAAAGGCATTATACTTGTTTTTGATACTCAGTCGTATTCCTCATCTTATTGGTTCGAAGTCTTAAAGAATTTTAATTTCAAGGATTTTGCTAGTGAGATGCTAAAATACTTCGACGAAAAAAACTGTGACCGGTATTGGCAATCTCGGCGTGAAAAAATTAAGCCAGCCCTCCTGGTTGCGGACAATTATCTTTCTAAAAAACTTGGAGACCCAACGCAGAGCATTCTGACGAAGTTTACGGAATATCTCCGTTCGCTCTTTGGGCTAGATGGCTTAGATGACATGTTATCGCTTCCTTTAAGTGAATTTAGAAGACTTATGCTACATAAAGAGGGTCTTATAAGGGATTTCCTAGAAGAAAGTGTGCGCCCGACAGATATAGACAAGACTGAAAGAGATTTCAAAAAAGAAGTAAGATATTATTTGCAGGCTATCTATGAATATGTTGTACCTTTCTGTTTTGACGGATGCTATAATTGTGTACAGATTGATAAGGGTTGTTCACTCAAGAATCCCCTTCTGAAGGAATGGGTGGTATCAAGGAACATAGCAAAGCTGATACTTGAGGATGTTGTCAAAAGTGATGGACAACCACCTTAAATTTGTTTTGTAAAAAGAGGTGGTAAACTTGCAAGGGCTTTCCCAAATTTTACAGAATTTGGGGACAATTTACTATTATCCCGCTAGGTTCCATGCTGGACTTGTTGTTTCCCTCGTAAGTAAATATTGCGATGGAAAGGTGTTTTTTGATCCTTTTGCAGGGTCTGGAAGTGGGTTGCTTGCTGCCTCCTTGTTGGGGTTCCGAGAATCATATGGCTTGGATTTATTACCTATGATAGATATCTTTGTTGAATATGCTTATGAAATTCTCAATCAAGGCTCTCGAGCTCTTGCTGATACAACGAGAAATATTAAAAATGCTTTAAACTCTTCAGAGATCTTTAAATGTTGTACCGAGGAGGAGCTCTTCTACTGGTATCCGAGTAGAGTTGTACCTGTTCTAGAGAAAATTTGGGGAACGTTTCATGAAAATGTTGCCTTTTTCGATAAAAATGATTTAACATGGAGACCATATAAGGAAAATATTCCTTGGGCCACTTTTGCAATTCTTTCTCTTAGAATTACGAGAAAGCTCTCATTTACGGATGACAGTGTGGCCAAGTATTATAGGAGTAATGTCAAAAGAACCAAATTAAGAAAATTGTTGAGAAAAAACAGAAATGTAGAAAAAATAATTCTCTTAGAGCTCGAAAACACAATGCAGAAACTGCTTTCGCTTCCAAAAATAAATATTCCTAAGCCACAAACGCATGGATTTTTTGACATATCAGAAATGGAGATCCCAGTCTCAAATGTAGACTGTATTGTCACAAGTCCACCTTACCTTATTGCTCACGAGTATGTTAGAAGCTTCAAATTAGATCTTAAATGGCTGGGGGTTCCAATGGATAAAATTATGTGGTTGAGAAAACATGAAATACCCTACAAACCAGTGGCCTACAAGGTGAATTCCGGTCTTTATGAATACTATAAGGAGAAAATTCGTGAAAGCGAGAAAGAACATTTGATAAAATACTATGAAAATTATTTTGGCTCCATAACAAAAGCCCTTGATAATATTATAGAAAATCTTGCTAGCTCCTCAACGCTTGTTCTTGTTTTAGCTGATACGACTCTTGCTGGTTACAAAATACCTATAGGAAAAATTCTAGCCGAGCACCTATTAGCAAATCATAATAAACTTAGACTTACCGAAGAATTTGGTGATGTTATAAAAAAGAGAAAACTATTCAAGAAAAGAAATAACACAAATCCAAATGGTGTTACTCAAGAAAATATTTACATTTATAAATGGGGCTAAAAAGCGCGTTTAAGATATAAGTTGGCGTGGTCTACGTGTGTGTGGCTGGAAAGGGGTATTGAGCTCTAGGATGCTGTTTGATGTTTTTTAGTCTTTTAGGTCTTTGCATGGGACGTTGGCTTGTTGTGCGGAGTCTTGGCTTCCTATGAATGCGATGTAGCTACCATTTGGCTAGAGTTTTTCTGGTTTGGCTGGCAGGTCTATTGCTTTGATGAAGTGTGTGCTTTTTTGCCTGCGTGATGTTGGCGTTGTCGCTTTTTTCTGTGGCTGGGGCGGGTGTTGTGCTGTTGGTTTTCTGCCTCTTTTTTCTTTGCCTCGTAATATGCGTATGCGCCGGCGAAGTATGCCTCTGTGAGGGGGTCTAGGCTTTTCCACATGTCCTTGAAGGCTTGTCTGCCCTGGGTGGTTACGAGGTATTTGTCCCCGGTTTTCTGGACGTAGCCTTGAGAGATAAACTCCTCTAGGATCCTTTTTATTGAGTCTAACTTTACGGATACGTGTTTCTTTTCGTCCATCAATTTGTATGCGTTCTCTACGATGCCTCTTATGGTTTCAGCGTCGAAGTCGTCCCTGTCCTCTGTGTACAGGGCAATTACGGCCCCGACGGTTTCCGGCTTAAGCATTCTGTGCAGTCACCTCGATGCGGGCTGTGTCTTGCATATTGGTTGATAGCATTAGAACCATTTATCTATATCGCTCGTTGCCTATAAATTTTTTGAATTTTTTGAATTGTAGGAGTCAGTCTTTTTAAAGAATCTGTTGCTTTCAACTATGTGATAGTCTCTAAGGATGTTCTCGTGATGTGAGGCCGGCTCTCTGGTAGTGCTAGGTATCGCTTCTCTTAAGGAATAGTAGCTTTATGGGAATATTCTTGCCAGAATATACACGTAACTAGTAAGGGGCCCATATGATGCCCAAGAGAATCTGAGGGAGAAGAGCTAGGAGGTAGAGGCAGAGCCCGAGAATCGTCTAGTTGAGGATTGTGCTTAGCGAATGCTAGGCATGTTTCTGGGATCAGTAGGGTGTAGTGCTTTGTCAGCTCTAATACGTGTCTTCGATAAGCCGGGTCTATAAAGTACAGGGCCCAGAGACATACAGAGCTACACATTATGCTGGTTGCCGAAGTTACCCTGGTCACCTTTAATAACTAGTCTTTCACGTAGATTTTGTGATGAAGCTCAAGCTCTATAAGGGCGGTGTGCTTAAGTTGCCAGTTGCGATTAGGCGGGAGCTTGGGCTCAGGGAGGG
>Ga0080005_140136_pt1 | contig 14259 bp, 27 predicted proteins | sample JossMetagenome_2_FD_69208 | JGI IMG/M metagenome (GOLD analysis project Ga0080005, IMG submission 69208) | Hot spring sediment microbial communities from Joseph's Coat, Yellowstone National Park, USA - JC3_ASED (SPADES assembly) (version 2) | ecosystem: Environmental > Aquatic > Thermal springs >... | reverse complement strand
TCTCAAACAACATTTATCATCTCACCTCCTCCTTCCGCCCTCCTGAGGACGTCTCAGGAGGTGCGGGAGGCTGAGACAATAATTTTTCAATATATTCAGCAATAGCTTTTTTAATCAAAGCGTCTAAAGGAGTTTTTGTTGATCTTGACAGTTGTATCAAAATAATCAAATCATAAAGCTCCACATCTATACACATCTCAATTTTCATTCTGCTCACCTAAAGTGCTAAAGCTTCTATTCTCACTTTTGTTTTAAAACCTGTCGGCGCTTTGAGATACAATATTCTTCCTACTCTAGGTATTATATGATATGAGCCTGGAAACACTACTGTATATTCATTTTCAACAGGTCTGTCAATATTTATATAAACAGGATAGTCTCCTATCACTTTCACTTTATATATAAAGCCTGAGATTGAGAGACTCACGCCTTTGTCATCAACTTCAAGCTCTGGAACAAACATGTGGTCTCTTGCTGTTGGAAAAACTCTGAGACCCATCTCTCTCTCATATTTCCCCACAAGTTTGTTTAATAGTCTCAAAACTTCGTTTAGAGATATACTCATCTCTTCTCACCGCCTCTCCTCCTAATAAAATATTTTATGAAAAAATTTATCTTAAAAACTCTAGCTCAATCTCTGAAGAAGGACTACATCTGATGTATATCACATCTATACATGGAGTTAAAAACATATATGATCTGCTTTCTCCAGAGCCTATTGTTATTGATGTGACGTCTAGTCTTCTAAATCTCACCTCACATTCTCCGTCTCCTCTGTTGTATATGTTCACGCCTTTCCAAAGACCCCATCCAGGCGTTATTTCACTCCAATCTTCTCTCGCTTTAACTTTCATTTGAAAAACTTCTCCTCTAGACTTTATATCTTCAACTAGTTTAGAAAGTTGTTCAGTTGTTTTTCTTATCTCTTGAAAAATTTTGTATAAAAGAGCTGTCTGTATGGCTGCTGGAGGCACAATCTCTTCTGACACAGGTATTTTCACAGGTATTTTGAAGATAATTTTCTCGTCGTCATTCATTTTTTATCATCCTCTTCTCACATGTCTATGTACAACAACTTTGACAGCGCCTGTCTCTTTATCTTCATATATCTCCCAAATCTCTTCGTTTTTAGTCTCAGTTGTGAATATTGTTGAGAGAATTATAAATGGGAGAAAAGGAAGATATATAAGAAACAAAATAGGATTTTTGAAAAATTCTTCTAATCTCATGTTTTTCCACCGCTTATTTTTATTCTACAGTCTTCACACAACGGCTTTCCAATCTCTTGAATAACTTTTAAAACTTTTCTTCTGCCGACTGGCGTGTCAACATAATCTTCATATATTATTGCTCCACATTTAGAACATCTGTTTATGTTCATAACAAAGGTCTCCTCCAAGTCTCTTCTGGGAGTTTGAATTCTTCACCTATTATTCTTGATACTGCTCTCATAGTTATATCCCATATGCCTATAGACACTAACGCCCAGACGGTTGTGTATGAGAAATATGCTGTGTCTGTAGATGATTTGTTTATAGCTACAACTCTCCCGCTTTTTTTCACAGGAAATAACGTTCCAAGCATTGCATATGAAAGCGGAAAGAAATATCTTGAGCTTACACAATCTTGGTCGTAATAAGCAGGTTTTTCATCGCCGTATGTGTAAAACTCAATGACATGATCAGGAGAACATGTCCATCTAGTCTCTCCTAAAATTCCTATGTAACCTTCTGGAACAGTCTCAACAAACTCAACAGAAGAGCCTGGCTTAAGCCATGCGTATCTAAATGATGTCACAGGTGTCGTGAGACCTAGCTCAAGAAGCGTCTGTAGAAAAACGCTGTAGTCAATAGATATTCTTATTCTCCCAAGCCTTCTGTATATCGCTTCTGCAATTTTCTCTTCAATTTTCTCTTCTTTCTCAAGCTCTAACACAATATACACCATATAAAAAATAATTATGAAAAAATAATTGTTTTAATACAGTTTTACACTAGCTCTACGCTGAGATCAACATATAGAGGCTGTTGATCTGTTGACAAAGCTATTGCTGTTGGAAAAGCTTCTGTGGGAAGCTCTTCTTCTTTCAACACTATTGTCTGTCCAGAAGCTATTTTAAGTGTGAGAACAGGTTTTGCGAACGTCCCGTTGATATGTATTATCTGTACAGTTGCTGAAGTTGTTGCTCCATTGCTTATGCTAAGTCTTTTTAGAAAAGCTATGTAAGGGTCTGGGACTATGAACAATGTTGATGTTCCTGTTGTCGTTATATTTATTGAAAGCGAAAGTCTGATGCCCATCTTATCACCTCTTAGACCATATGTATGCAGGTGCTGTATATGTAGCAGGCGTCTTTTCAGTTTTTCTAACTATATACACATAGCCGTATGCTATAAGTCTGCACCATCCAGGCATCTGTGGCGCTGTGAGAGGCGTTATCTTGATGTAAAGCCATCCGTATCTATCTGCTAACGTCAGAAACTCTAAATGTTCAGATGGCGTCGTCTCGTCAGCAGTCTTCTCATACGCTCCGTATCCTCCTACCAGAGGACCTCCAGAGCCTTCTATTCTTATCAAAATTTTTACAGGACCGTATATCTTAAGTCTATAGTTTAAAAGCTCGTTTTCAACTCCTTTAAGACCTTGGTCTTTCAGACTATACTCCACAGGGCTCGTCAGATTTGTAATTTTAAAATCCCATCTGAACATCGGTCTAGTCTCGACAATCTCATAAAACTCTCCAGCTATCTGAACGTATTCTCTAGGTTTGAAACGTGGCTCAAATTTTTCTGAGTAGAACCAATCCATCTCTCTCATCTCAATAAAAAATATGATTAGAAAAAAATAAATTTGTTTAAAAAGCTATTCTCCTATGACGACTACTCTTACAGTTCTTGCAGTTGTTGAGACGGCGTTTCCAGCGCTACCAAGATCTACAACAACTACTGAGACTTTTGTCGAGTCCCAATTTGTTATCTCAGCTATTTGCGTCGGTATTGTTGATGGAGCGTCAAGCACAGATACTGATATAGGAGCTATTATTCTTATAAGTCCGAAGTCTGACGCTGAGAAATCTGCTGTTCCTGTCACTCTTTTGTCTGCATATGCTATTTTAGGCACTCCTCTTCCTTTTGCTTTCTCAAGCGCTCCTATAACTGGCATTTAATCACCTTATCCTGTTATTGTCTTTCTCTTAAGCTCTGCGACAAATCCTCTGAAGACTATATATTCATCTCCAGAAGAGTTTCCATAGAAGTCTATTCTAATTGTCTCGCTTTCACTCCATACGATTGGTGTGAAAAAGCCTATTGGATTGTCATATGTGTATAAATTTTCTATCTCAATCACGTCAATAGGATTAATGTCTTTATAAAACTTTATTGCTGTAGTCTTTGGAACTGCAGAATTCACTTGAACTCCGTATAGAACTATAAATTTGTCTTCTGGAAGCGTTAAATTGATTTTTGTCTCCCATGTGTATGCATTTGTGTAGCTTATCTTCCACTCTTCATTCGCAAGACCTAGATCTGTCTTAGGCAGTATATCTCTTATCACATAATTGTTAGGATCTTTGCCTCTGTTTTTTATAGCGCTCTTCAGAAGATCAACAGCTACGTCTCTAGCTTTTATAATTGTTGAAAGCTCAAGCTCATCTGCAGGAACGACATATTTCACATAGCTCATACTTTCACCAATTATATGCTTGATATATAATTTATAAAGATGTGTCTTACACATAATACAGGTAAGACGTATGGGGAGAAGAAAAGGAGAGAAAAAACCAGATGTTCTACAGATAAGATGTTTTCCAGAGACTAAAATAGCATTTAAAAAATATGCTGCAGAATTCAAATCATATGAAGATGCTTTGATAAGTCTTTTAGAATGTAAAGGAATTTACGTGAGAAGATTCGAAATAAAATGACGCCTACTAACGTATTAGTATATGACGAGTACTGACGCTACGTATATATACGTAGGAGGAAAGCCTCAGCTACGTATATATACGTAGGAGATTGAGTAAAGCTACTTATATATACGTAAAGCTTATATTTTCTCCTACGTATATATACGTAGGAGATTGATATGCCTGCAAGAGGCTGGATCGCTTTGAACGTTAGAGAAGATGTGAAGAAGAGACTTGATGAGATAGCCTCTGAGAAAGGCATCTCATCGCCTAATGACGTCATAGCGTTTCTAATAGACAGATATAAAGAATATACGTATATATACGTAAAGCTTACAGACCTGTTGTCTAGAACAGAAGACCTGAAGTGTCTTGGTGAGGAGCTTTTCGCAAGATTAGAGAGACTTAGAGTGAAGATTGGTCTTGCCAATGTTTTTGAAGTCATAAAATTTCTGCTAGACACCTACGAAGCTGAAGAAGAGTATCTGAGGTTTAGAAAAGAGGCTCTTGATAGACTTGAGAAAATCGATAGGACAATAAAAGAAATAGATGAAAAATTGAGACGAAGCAATGAGTGGTGGTATAAATATCATGCTGAAAAAGAGAAGAAGAGAAAAATGGAAGAAATAGAAGAGACAGAAGAGATGTTAGAAGAAGAATAAAAAAAGATTTTTTAAAAAAGATTTTTTTGTGAACGACGTTATCTTATTTCAAAATATGATTTCACTTCTGTGGTAGGTGTTGGGCTTGGTGTCGGGCTTGGAAGTCCTGGGAGACTTGGCATTCTCATTGTAGGTGTAGGTATTGAGACTTCAAAACTGTTCATAAGAGAGACAAGCATTTTGACAGGTCCTGCAGGTATCTCAGCTCCTGTGACGTTTTTCATTTGTTTTTCAAAAAAGTCTTCAGGTGCTACAAACGGTTTTGTCAAAACGCTCAGTCTAGGCGGGAAAGATGTTAATGCTCCAACAATTTCTTCAGGTTTTGGAAGCTCAAGACTCATTTAATCACCTCAGAATTTAAATTCTTCTTTAATCCACTCAAGCCATTTAAATTCGTGAGGCTCTGAAGTTAATGGAAGTCTTGGGAGGCTTTCAACCATTGGTTTTGTGAAGTTTGTGTGAATATATTCAGTTACTGGAGGTATAGGCAGAAGATGTTCAACTTCTACAGGTATTCTGAGAACAAACTCAATTATTCTCGCAGGGTCTGGAGGAAGTATTCCTGACTCAATCTTCACTTTATACGTATCTATAATCTCTTTTAATGCAGATGTTGAAGGAGTCTTGATCTCTGGCAATGTTTGTCACCTTGGCTATAATCCTGCTAGTTTCTTAAGCTCTTCTTTTGTATGTCTGCTATATCTTATATAGCTTCTGTATTTCTTATCTTTCTCATCATAAGTTTTTGCTCTTGGATTCTTCAAATCAGCATTCTTTCCTTTAAGAGTTTCTTGAGCAACAGCTTGAACCTTCAGAACAGTATCTCCAGCTTTATGTTTCTTACTTACGCTGTCATATGTAAGAGTTCCAGTTCCTGTCTTGCCTCTCCAATTAGAAGCTAATTCTGCAAATTTAAGTCTCCACTCAGCAAGTCTCGGAGTAGGTCTTATAGCTGTTATAGGCACGTTTCTTATGATGAGAGGTTTAGTCACCCAATGCATTTTAGGCGTTCTGATAACAATTTGTATTGCTGCAGCTCTTAACTCAGATAGCTTAGTGCTTCCAGCTTCGTGTGCTATAAGTACTTTACTTAGAGATGTCATTACCATACGACGTCCACCAATCTATATATTTATTTTAAGATTTAAATTCTTTTCTCTTCAACAATTCTTTTTATAATCTCAAAAGGTATCGGCGTGAAAACTTTTCTCGAAATCTCTTCAAGCCACACAGGTTTCTTCACGCCTGACTTCTCAGATTTGTATCCTTCTAACAGATATTTCACATATGCCATATGTTTCATAAGAATTCTTCCGTCAGACATTTTAATATATTTCTTTCCGTTTAGCTCGACGACTTCTCCGCCGACCATTTTTGCAATTTGTTCAACAGTCAGAAGCTTAGCCTCGCTGACTGCATGAGCAAACAAATATCTTATCTCTGCCTGAGCAGGAGAAGGTCTGACATATGTGACAGGTCTTCTTCTGTAATATACAATAGGCTTAGGCTTCGTCCTGCGAACGGTCTGAATAATCTCTCTGATACTGCTCATAACCCTCTTCTCTCTCTCTCTTCAATATCTCTTGCAAGTCTTCTAAGCCATTCTTCATACATCTCTGGCACAATTCTCTCTTTGTTAATCAAATGTTCAACAAATTCTGTAGGACTTAAAGCTCCTCCTGGAAGCGTGAATCTACAGACAGGACAATTACTGAAATATTCTACAGCCCATCTGTCTAAAAAACCGCTCATAAGAGCTAAAGCACCATCGCTAGGACCCCAATACAAATGTCCTTGTGCGTCTCTTCTCAAAACTGCTCTGTCAGATGTCGCCAGTAATGTCGCTTCAGCTAACATCTTCACTTCTTCAGCACTTTTAGGTCTCCACGCGACCGCGCTCTCTAATCTTCTGATTTCTTCTCTCACTTCTCTAATTTCTTCTCTTAATCTTCTGATCTCTTCAATAGGAATGACAGGCGGTGGCGGTGGAGCTATTCCTCTCGCAATATCTCTCGCAAGCATTTCTATTCTTCTTTGTTTCTCTTCGAAAGGTTTGTCTTTTAACATCTCAAGTGTTGCTTCAAAATCTTCTGTGTATTCGCTGGGGTCTCCGCCTGCTGAAGCTATTATTGCTGAAAATTTTGACCAGAGGATTATTCTCTCAAGCTCTGGAGAGAGCATTGTTGGAGGTATTTTTGCTTTTGAGAAATCTACATACATCACTCTCAGAGGAGGTCTCGCTTCGACAACTCTCTCAATTCTCCCGTCTATCTCTTCAACAGCTTTTCTCAACTCATCTTCAACATCTCTATGATAAGATATTCTACATCTAAGATCTGTCCAGTCAAATCTATACGCTCTCTCAACTCTTCCTCTTATAAACATCTCAATTCTATGTCTAACTTCTTCAACAGGCGGAGGCTTAGGAGGAGCGGGAGGAGGCGGAGGAGGTTTCGGCGGTGGAGGTGGCGGTGGAGGAGCTTTCACACGTTCTTTAGGTGGCGTTCTTCTTCTCTCTTCAGGTTTCGCTCTTAATCTTCTAAGTTCTTCTTCTGATCTTCTAATCTCTTCTAAAATATTTGGCTTAAGCTCTTCAGGTGCTCTCTCAAGTTCTCTTTTTAAAGCGTCTATATATCTCTCAAGCTCTGTGGCATATCTCTCAATTTCATCAGAGACATCAACTTTTCTACCTAAACGCTCTTCCACCCATGTTATGAACAATCTTATGTTTTCATTAGGCTCAAGCTCAGGATCTAAAACGCTCTCCCAAGCAATCTCGTGAAGAGGGTCTTTAACTCCTGCTCTCACAGATGTCTCTAAAAGTCTTCTCGCCAGAGATCTCACGAGAAAATAATTAGGTCTTCCTCTTCTGTCTAAAGTTATTTTTCTACCTCTGAAAGCCTCCCAAATTCTTCTCGCAAGCTCTTCAACATCGCCAGGCGATACAGACATCAGCTCCAGCTCCTAGGGAGACCTAAAAGAACTCTTAAATCGCCTATCTGTCTAGGTGTCAGAGGAATAATTAACTCACGAGCAACACCTGTGAGATAATAATAAAGTTGTTCGCTACTTAATCTGCCTTCTCTCCAAAGCTTCACGCCTTCTCTCACAAGCTCAATAACTTCATCAGAAGCACCTGCGTCTCTAAAAATCTTTATAATCTTTTCTTCAACATCTTCAGTCATATAGACACCATAAATATTTTTCTAAAGAAAAATTTATGCTAAGGATCTTTCATAACAGCCACGTCTCTTTTCTTCATCTCATCCCATTTAGCATCTGTATAAATAGGCTTGTATCTCTCAGGGTCTGAGAGATACACATCTCTAGGCATCATGACAATATTTTCTTTAAAAATCTCATGTAGATAACTTCTGAACTTCTTAAGATCTGTCAGCTCATCTATATATTCAAATTTTCTTCTTATTTTTCTCAACATGTTGATGTCTTCTTTACGTGAAAACACAATTTTTGTTTCATAAGCAACATCCCAAAGAGTTTTTATAAAATCAGAAGCTCCTGCATAAAACAAAGTGAAGTAATTGCCTTTATATGGGAGCAGATCTCCCATTCTAAGTATGACTCTATGGTCTAACAGAGGCTTGGTGTTCAACAGAAGAAAATAATTATATGTGATATAATCAGCTACAAACTCGTCAAATTTCCACATAAAATGTTCTACAAGCTGATCTCTTACACGCTCTATGACATCTGGCGGAAACAGATCTATAATTGGGATGATTTCTGCAAGTTCTGTGTCAAAAAACCCTTTGAGAAACTTTTTTTTGTTAAGCTCAAACAATTGATGAACAAATTCATGAGCAAATAATGTGAGCATAAAAACGTCTCCTCTTTCACAACATATAAAAACTATTGTGTGTGGAGAATAATCAGGCGGAAGACCTTTAGGTATATACGCTCCATAACCTATATGCCCTGAATAAGCAATACATCTAGCGATAAAAACATCTAGCGATACAACAGTTTCAGAGAGACCTAGTCTTTTTGTTTTCTCATGTGTTTCAAACGTATCTTTTTCAGACGGCGTGGTGACAATCACATAATCTATTGTGTCTAAAAAGTTTTTCTTATACACTTTGTTTATAAACTCTATGGAAAGATCATAGGTTTTTCTAATGTTCGGGTCTGAGATGCTGACGATATACTCAGTCATTCTCACCACTCGTCTATTGATCCTATAGGCTTTTTAGCAACTTCTTCAATAAGTTTCTCAATTTTCTCTGATAGATTTGATGATGAAGAGGATGAAGATGATGAGGTCTCTTTCAACATGTCTCTCTCAGCTAACGTCTTGAGAAGATTATATACTCTGTGAACCCAGTTCCAGAAGGCTCCTATGTAAGGATCTGGAGGTCTCCACGTGTATATATATTCTCCGTCTATATACACGTCTGTGTCTCCAAATCCTTTTGCATATGTATGTATTTTAAGCTCAAGTCTCTTAGGTTCTTTAAGCATTTCATTCACAAGATCTCTTATTTTAAAAATAAATTTTGTGTAAGGCTCTGGAGCCATTCCATCAATTCTCATCTCGCCTACATATCTAAGACCTGTCTCTTTCAAAGCTTTATCAACAATCTCTCTCGCTTTGTTCCACAACTTTCTTTTCTCATCTCTAGTTAAAATCTTAGGGTCTGGAAGCTCTTTATCTTCAGACTTCTGTTCATTAGCTACGAAAGGGGCGTGATGATGTGTCAGGATCTAGCCAGAAGAGAATTGTAGCTATTGCCCACAAAGCTCTTTCAGCATTTTCTTCTTCAATTGCACGTTCTAAAGTGAACAATGGGTCAATAGCCCAATCATAGACTATTAATTTCTTTTCTGAAAGCTTTTTAGCTTCCTCTCTCAAGTCTTTAAGCACTTGTTGAAACTCTGGAAGTTTTGCTCTCTCCCAGTCATGTTCTTCAACTGCGTGAAACATTACCCACAACTTACGTTTAAACTCTTTTATTTCATCCTCAGGTTTCTTAGGAACTTCAGAAATTATTTTGCTCATTGGTATGAGAGCGCCATGTCGAAGTTTCCATTCTTTCTCAAGCTCTTTACGAGCAGATTCAGAGATTCGAGAGATAATTTCTTTAAACTCACGCTCAGGTCTCTGAAGAAGCCATTCAAAACATCCTTTATGAAAAACTTCTGCCCCCACGATATAAACCTCTTCATCAGCACTAATAGCTCCTTTACATAAAGAACAACGTTGACTATATCTCCAAGCATCTTCTCCTCTAGTTTTCACAACCATATGAACACCATTTTAAATATGTTATGAAAAAATAATTGTTTTACTTCTTTAATATCTCAACAAGTTTGTCAAAATATGCTGACCAAAGAAGAAGATGATAAGTCTCTGGAAGTCCGTCGTTTGATTTTATATCAATAAGGTCGTAGAGATATGCTGTTCTGAAGTCTAGCTGTCCTTTAACAATTTTTAAAAAGGTATCTATATGCATTGATATCTCATTTGTTGCGTAAGGAGGATTCTTAGTATCTACCCCTCTGACTACAGGTTTGTTGTTTTCAAAGCCGAGCCAGACGCCTATCTTTTTTCCTCTGTCGTCATATAATATTAACAATGTAGATCTTGTTGAAGCCTCTGGAAACTCTTTCAACAAATCGTTTAGTTTTGATGTTGATAATATAAAAAGTTTTGGAAGCAACGAGAGAAGTTTCTCTCTCAAGGTTGAGGCTAAACTCATGTTATCACCACTTCGACAAGCTCTTTGAAAAGCTCTGGCTTAAACCCCATCTGAAGTTCTGCGTCCCAAGGTATTTTAATTATTCTCAGCCCAAGCTTTTCATATTCATTTTCCACATATTTGACATACTCACCTTGATAAAAACCGTATTTGTTTAACACAACAGCTCTCACATCTATCTCATAAAATCTCAAAAGATCTAACATTCGTAAATTGTCTTCTAAAGCAAATATATGAGGCTCACCTACTAAGACAGCTCTCGCTCTTCCCTTAAGCTCTTTGAAAAGCTTTACATTTACGTCTATGCTAGATGGAGGAGAATCAATAATCAGATAGTCTCCTGACCATCTCACAAACTTCAGAAGCGTTATTACAAAACTAGTCGTCTTCTCGTAGTTTAACGCAACTCCTACTCCACGAGGTATGAACGGTCCCAGACCCATGAACTCTATCTCATGTTCGTTTATCTTTACTTTCAGAGGGAGAAGAGACTTCCCGTGTTCTCTAATTCTCTCTTTATTAACATTAAAGAGAAGATGTAAAACAGGATCCATAAGGTCTGCATCTAACAGAGAGACTTTAAGTCCTTTCTCAGCTAATGCTAGAGCGAGATTAGCTGCTACTGTTGATTTGCCTACTCCTCCTTTCCCACTAGTAACTAGTATAGAGATCATTTCTTTTCAACCTCTTTCTCTATTAGCGTTGAGACTTTTTTCTCTAATTCTTCAAGTTCTTTAGCTCTCTCTTCAGACGTCAAAGAGCCTACTAATTTTTTCATTCTCTCTTCAATGTCTTCAGCTATTTTAGGAGCTCTTTTTCTAAGCTCTGGAAGTAATGCTGCTTCAAATATTGATATTATTCTGTTGAGACTTGTCGAGATGTCTGCTCTTGCAAGTCTTATCTCTTGAAGAATTGCAGGTCCTAAAGTGTTGAATGTGAAATCAGCTTGTTTCTCAAGATATTTCAGTTTTGGATGCCAATCATATTCTTCAACCTCCACTCCGTCAGGTCTTTTTATTCTCGTTTTTGTCATAACCATAAAGCCTTCTTTAAGTTTCTCAACAGCTTCTTTTTGTTCTTGTCTCACTTTCTCAAGCTCAGATCTAAGTCTTTCAATTTCTGATGCTAATGATACTGTGCTTGTGCTTAACGCTGTGACTCTCTCAATAATTTTGTCATATTTGTCAAGTTTCATATTTATCTCATCAATTTTATCAAGTCTAGTCTCAATGTTTTCAATTCTCTCTTTAAGCTCTTCAGGAACAATTGGGACAGGCTCTTTAACTGGAACAGGCTTTTCAACAACTCTCTCAACAGTCTGAATCTGTTGAGGTTGTTGTATCTGTTGATATGTCTGTTGAGACATCATTCTGTCGAGAAGCTCTGACGCAAGTGCTAAATATGTTGGAGAAGTCTCAGAAATCTCTTTGACAAAACTTAAAACTTCTTTAACAGCTTCTCTTCTTTTTCTAAACTCTTCAATCAGATCTTCAATTTTAGGAGGTGACGGTGGAGATGGTGGAGGCTGAGGTTGTGGAGCTGAAGGTTGTTTTTTAGTCTCAGGCGGTGGCTGAGACTTTTCAGTCTCAATCTCTTCTTCAGTCTCTTCTTCTATCTCATGAACCTCTTCAGGCAGTTGTTCAATTTCTTTTTTAATCATCTCTTCATTAATCTCTTCGCTCATCTCTTCTCACCCCATATCTCTTCTATCTTCCCAGCAACAGCTTTATACCGAGGTCTTACACTGTCAGGCAGATACATAGGCATCTCAACTAGAAAAAGATACATTGTTTTTTTAGCTTTGTTAGTGAGGTCGTCAATAATTTTGTTTTGCTCATGAATAATCTCTGAGTATTGTCTCAAAAGCTCTTCTAATGCAGAAAGCTTTTGTCTCAAAGTCTCTATCTCTGAAGAATATTTCTGTTCAATATTTACAATCTGTTGTTTAATCTCTTCAACTTTAGTAGCGTTTTCACGCATGACATAATATTTCGAGACAATTTTTTTCGCTGTGATATCTGGATTTGTCATGTCAATCTCATCTCTTTGAAGTAACGACAGAAGATCTGGAAGAAGATATGTCGAGAGATTAATAATCAGATGATGCCACCAGCTCAAACTTTCAACCCATTTGGTGAGTATCGGCGCCTTAGGATCTATCCTTTGTCTGACTGCAGTTACTATAAGTTTCACATCATCTTCTAAAGCTTGTTGAACTTCTTTTTGTGAAGGCATTGAAACAGAAGGCTCAGTCTTTTTCTCTTGTCTCTTTTTAGGCTCTTCTGTCTGCTCTCCTGTCATCTTTCGATAAAGTCTCTCACAAAAATTTTTCAAATTACTGCTTATACGAACAAATTTTTTCGTCTCAGGATTATAAAGCTTAAAACCTTTCGCATCTTTCTGAAGAGACCATCCTTGTCTGATCAACTCTAAAACTTCTTCTTCAGTCTCAATAGCCATTTAATCACCAAAAAACATTTTTCTTAAAACAAATATATATGGTGTCTATGATGGTGTCTATCAAGTGTCTATAGACACCATCATAGACACTCGATAGACAATTCCCACCTGAGTGGTCTCATAGATCGACTGAGTATGAAAAAAATTAGAGAGACCACCTAGGTGGGAAAACAATCAGGACCAGGTCCTGAGATACTTATTTATAAACTCTGATCATTTCATCAGCATAATGCTTAAATATTTTCTTAACAAAAATATACATGACATGGTGATAAAATGAGTGAAAAACAAATAGCTCAAGAACAGGAAGTTGAAGTGTCAGAGATAGATTTAAGCGATCTGTATGGGTATGGGATTCAGATAACTGCAGCTCATCTACTTGATGAAATACTTACGAAATACGAAAATCTTGAGAAGATCTTGATAGTGAATTTCAGCCCTGACGTAGGAATGGAGATCTACTATTCATCTCTCTCAAGAGAGACTGAGAAACAAATCGTAGATGAGATTGAGAGAGAAGAAAAATTAGATGACGAATTCTTCATAAAAATTGCGAAAAGGATCAATGCTGAACATGTAATCTATCTCTTAGACGGATACGAGTGGGCGGTTGCTTTTATAAAACAGAGAGAAGAAGATCCATAACATAAAATCAATTCTTTTTTTTTTTAAATTTCTTCTTTTTCTTCTTTAGATCTTTTTCATCAGCGTAATATTTAAATACCTCTTTAACACATTTTATTATCGAGAGTGATAAAATGTGTGAAATTACAATAAACTTAGAAGAGGAAGAAGTCCTAATTCAAACACTACTCAGGGCTATGTGGTCAATTAACAACCGAGTTAAAAAAGGTGCTGACGTAAAAGTGATTTATGAGAAAAATAGCATCATCATATCAGGAAAAAAGTTTGAATTTAGAGTATGGTTTATTGACGGTCGTCTGAAGATGGTCTGGGAAGTAAGTAGAAACGAGAGAGTTGATGACATATTTAGAATAGAGACAAGATATAAGAAAGCTACGATAGAGATTTCAAAGGACAGGGCAGAGAAAATAATGGAGTACATATACGATCTTATCGTTTCTATGGTGTATGCAGACCCTTCGAGTCAAGACATTTATTTATTCATCAGAGATCTAATTAAGCCTCTTATTTATTCATAAAATCAATTAATTTTTTATTTTTTCTTTTTCAGATCTTTTTCATCATGAGTTGCAGACTTCTTTTTATCTCACTCTTTTATCCCACCCTAGTGGTCTCTCTGAATTTTTTCAAGACCAGGTTCTCGCCAGGAATCATTTCTCTAGTGTCTATCATGGTGTCTATGATGGTGTCTATAAAAGGTGTCTGCAGACACTCTGGTGTCTATAGACACTTGATAGACACCAAAGTGTCTACATTCATGAAAAGGCTTCTACTTGCAATAGTTTCTATCGCAACTTCGCGCATGAATTAGAATTCTCATTTTTCACGGATGATCTCTCAAGATCTTTTTGATGAAAAGATTCTGTCA
>Ga0080005_132717_pt2 | contig 14267 bp, 8 predicted proteins | sample JossMetagenome_2_FD_69208 | JGI IMG/M metagenome (GOLD analysis project Ga0080005, IMG submission 69208) | Hot spring sediment microbial communities from Joseph's Coat, Yellowstone National Park, USA - JC3_ASED (SPADES assembly) (version 2) | ecosystem: Environmental > Aquatic > Thermal springs >... | reverse complement strand
TCGGAGCAACTTTTGCAGTAAATTGAAGTAGCTGAGATTTTGCTGTGCCAGGATCTCCTATGATCAGCACATGTATATCTCCTCTTACTCTAGTCCCATCCTCCCTGATCTTAGGTACTCCGCCGAACAACAGTAATGCTATGGCTTCTTTAATATCCCAGAGACCATATATTGTGGGAGCAATGCTTGCAATAATCTTTCGTCTAATCAAAGGATCCTTAGCCAATCTCTTGATCTCTTCAATATCTCTCTCACTAAGCTCTACCTGTTCAACACCTTTGTGACTAAGTTCTATATTTAACACGTATAACTCTGCCTCATAAACTGATCGGATCGTTCTTCTTCTAGAAGACCTATCTTTGCTAAGTCTCAACACGCCAGTTACAATCACCCTATCTCCAGGTCTTGCAATATCAACAAGATCTTCTTCTAAAATAGCTGTGATCTGACGAGGCATCTGTCCAGGAGGAAGCTCCTCAGGCATCTCAGATATAACTATCTTTTGATAATCAACATATTGAGACTCTTCTTCTATAATTTCAAAAGAGCCTTTAGAAGAATTACATAATGGACAGATCTTTGGAATCTCAAAATACTCGCCTTCAACTTCCACAGGAAACTTGCCTTGACACTCAGAATGATAGATCATAGCTCTTGCAAGTCTCTGTTTGAGAGGCGTCATTCTGACAACGATCCCTTCTATCTGTATGAGTTTTCCTATATGCTCATTTCTCAGATCTCTGATCTTATATGTGATGGGAAGACTCTTTACACGAGCTCTAATCTTTGTCTCTACGCCATACTCTGATAAGATATACTCGTTAAGAGCAGGTTCTATAACTTCTCTTAATACTTTCAAAGGCTCTTCTAATAATCTTTTCGCAAGCTCTTCATTATAAGAGTAAAGATCCATGTAATCAATTGTTACAGATGTTTTCCCTCTTCTAAGAGCCTCTGAGATCCTTTCTTTATACTTAGGTCTGTTGTTCTCGTCTAAAAAATTCTCAAAAAAATCCTTTACAACATCTTTATACTCTACTAATATTGTTACATCTTGATCTTGTGGGACAGACATATCACTCATATCAAGATCCCTCTTCAACAGCGATACTATTGATCCATTTATGAATATTTCTTAAAAACAATCTATAGAAAATTTTTTCTTCTAAAGTCATTCTCTTCTCAAGTTCTTCATCAATATTTTCAGAGACCTGAATATAGTATAATATTTTTTTATATCTGAGAGAGAGTATCTTTTTAAAACTTTTCTTTAACTTCTCGATCTCTTGAAAAACTCTTGGATCTTTAGAATCAATTTTTTTCTCATATTCCCTTATTAATCTTCTGATCTCATAGTAGAGATTCGGCGGAATCTTATGAAGCTCATATTTAGAGCCTTCAGATTTTCTCTCTTCTTGAAATCTTATTTTATTAACATCATCGCTACTCTTCACATTAAGAATGATCTTTACATATTCTTTATTTTCTAAAATCTCAGCAACCCATCTCGGCAGTTCGATCTCCACGCCTCTCACAAGATCTATATCGCTGAAGCCTGTCTTCCCAAGATCTTTTAACACCATGACTCTCACGGTGGAATACATGTCGAGACTTTTGATCGATTCTATAAATGCTTTCATAAACATAAGATTACTCATCTATTAAATAAGATTATATATACACACTTAAAAAAACATTGATATCTTAGATAAATGAAGCATGATCATGAGATATTCTCTGTTAATGAGCCAAGGATCTTATTAATAATCTGTATCTCATGATCTATATGACTTAAATCTAAACCTCTAATCTCTCTTAATACGTCTCTTAAGACTTCATCAACATCATAATTTTCGTATAATATTTTGTCGATATACTTCTCAAGAGCTCTGCTAGCTTCTTCTGAAGTGATCTCTGGAGCTATCTCTCTGATTTTCTTTAAAATCTCTATGCCTAATTTAGTTGGTATCAGGTATCTTCTTTTTCTACTCTCAATTACATATCCATGTCTCAGATTATTTTCAATAGCTTTCACATAAGTGCTGGGCCTACCTATTCCTCTCTCCTTCATCATTTTTATTATCTCACTACTTTTATACAAAGGCGTCAAAGAGCCTCTCAAAACTTTAATATCTAAAATCTCGAGAATACTATCTTTCTCAATATCTTGAGGAAGCATCTTCATATAGTTATATATCTTCATAAAACCATCTTCATAAACTCTACACACGCCCTCTACAGATCCTTTTAAATCAGGTTTATCAAGTATTTCATACTCGATTACGCAATAATCCACTTCAGCCTCTTTCATCTGACTTGCAATAAATCTTTGAAATATAAGATCATACAGTTTTATATGAGATTCTGTTAATTGTGTCATAGGGATCTCCCCTGAATACATTGCTTCAAAGATCTCATCTGCCGAATATGGATAAGTAGGTCTAATAGCTTCGTGAGCTCCCTCAGCTCCCCAGCTTCTGCTTCTAACATATTCTTCACCGAATCTATAGATAATAAATCTTTTGGCAATATCAATACCATATGAAGATATATGTGTAGAATCTGTTCTATGATAAGTTATCAAGCCAGCCTCAAAGAGATCCTGAGCCAACTTCATTACGAGCTTTGGCGAGTAGCCTAATAAACTTCCTGCTGATGTCAATAGAGAGTCAGTGGTGAATGGAGGCTGCGGATTTATTATTTTTCTCTCTATTTTGACGCTCCTGATCTTAATGAATCTTCTTTTTAAGACGTCTTTTATATCATCTTTATCTTTAACAAATATTTTCAATTTGCCGAGTCTTTCATTAGACGTCTTGATATACAGCCAAAAGCCTTTATTACTTCTATATCTCTCGAAAGCCTCTACAATCCATGATAAAACCGGGGTCTGAACTCTTCCTGCACCAAGCCACTTCTTTCTATAGATATTCTGAAGCTCTCTACTTAATAAAAATCCTACCCAACGATCATCTATTCTTCTAAGGATCTGTGCTGAGACAAGCTTGTTATCTATATCTCTAATTTTTGTTATAGCATCTAAAATAGCTTTTCTAGTTATCTCATGAAACTCTATTCTGAATATCTTAGGGTTATAAGGTCTCAGAAGATTCTTAAGATCATAAGCAATCTTTTCACCTTCAGGATCAGGGTCTGTGGCGATCATAACTATATCAACGGTATACGCCAATCTTCTGAGCGTATCAATGATCTTTCTCTGATCTCTTATAAGACTACTTCCACATCTAGGACATTGAGAGACTTCTTCAACAAATTGATAACCACATGAGAGACATCTTTTAATATAATTATATATTGGTTTAAACTCTCCATCATATTCAACGCCGTATAGACCAGCATCTTTAACAAGATCTGTCACATGTCCTATAGATGGAGCAATAGTCACTACATACACCTCATTATCTTTCCTTATACTAAACTCTCTAACAACAAGATCATTTATAACTCTCTTGTTTTTAGATCCAAACAACTCAGATATAGTCCTTACCTTAGTAGGAGATTCAACGATCATTAAAACAGTCTTTATCTCTATAGGAGCCTCTGATTTTTCTACAGAAGTTATTGTTCGAGACTTCTCCTGCTCTTTTTTAACAGTCTCAAGATCTATATCATCAATTTTTTTAAACTCGACACTGCTTAAATATCTTTTTAATCTTTTTATCAAGAGCTCTAAAAGAGCCTGTTCTCTATATAATATTAATGAAAGCCCTAATGTGAATCTGTTGTTTAATATTCTTGATGCTCTTCCAGAAGCCTGGATGTATGTGAGAGGATCTGGGATCAAAACATTTTTATTCAAAAGATCTATTAGACCAAATCTTGCATAGAGCCTCTCTCCTTTTAATTCTCGAAGCATATTCCATGTATCATCTATAATAAAAAAGATCTTGTCTACAAGATCTTTTAATTTATCTTTTGCTTCTGATCCACCATTTAAAATTTTTTTAAGAATATAAAGCTCTGAGACTGACATCTTAGAGAGTATATGCATAAGCTCATTAAGATACTCCTTAACATCAAAACCTTTTGAAGCTAATGTAGATAATATCAATAATAGTTTCCTAGGATCTTTCAAAGACTTCTCTAATGATACAGTGAAACTTGGTACTCCTAGAAAAACAGCGTTTCTAATAATCTTTGGAGAGTCCAGTCCTCTGACTGCTGTTCCGTAGAAAGATGCTGATGCGATAAGATACTTCAGATCTCCTCTTAAAAACTTTTCAATATCCCCCTTTCTAGAGTCGGCTATGCCGATCTCAAAACCTTCCTCCATAAGTCTTTTATAGATCTCTTTAATATCTTCATTAAATTCCTGCGAGGCATATATGATGGTTCCTTCTCCAAGTTTCTGTAAAACTTCTTTTAACGTAGTCAGATCTTTATAGTACATATATGTGTCAATAATATTTCTGACATAATCCATCACACCTCCAACCTCAAGATCAAGAGTTTCTCTCAAGATCTTTGTTTTCATACCTTCTCTCCCAGTTGCTGATGCGATCACGAATTGTCCTATGTTGTTTCTAGATCTATATTCAACAATTTTGTTTCTAAGCTCTTCAATTTCTATTCTATATCTCTCATAAAGATCTTTTTTATCTAATATTTTTGCTGTCAACATATTTTGTTTTAAAATTGTTATTCTAAAAGCTGTATCAATGATATCTTCTGAATAACCTAATAATCTTAAGATTCTTTCAACATTTCTAGATCTTTTCAATATAGCATCAAGATCATCCGCCACCACAAGATCAAATCTTAATTGAGATAGATCATTGAATCTTCTCGCTAGTAATGAGGATGTTGATATAAATATGAAGCCCTCAAGATCATTATTAATAACTTCCAAAGATTTTTTGTGAAGACTTTTCCTAGAATCATAAATAAAAATCCTGTCCGGATCATTATTAGTTTTTTCAGCATAATAAATCAGTCTATTATAAGTTTGTTTAGCCAGCTCTATCGTTGGAGTGATGAAATAGATTTTTTTATTCATCTTCATTATATAAAGAGAGTATATATGAAGAAGCGTTGATTTTCCAAGTCCTGTCGGAGCTATTAAAGCAAAATTCTCGTGATTAAGTAGTCTAAGAGCCCATGTTCTTTGAATAGACCACATTTTGAATCCAGTAGCATTCTCAAAAAATTCTTGAAAGAACTTAAGATCTCTCTCTCTAATATACATGTATATATAATCTCCAGGCTCTTCAAGAGTTTCAGCTAGAATATATGTAAGCTTCTCTCTATCATCAAGCGATGATAATAGTCTTTTATCAACTTTAGATAGACATTTACGACATGGCAGCCCAAGCGAGAGTCTATATGAATCTATGGAGCCTCCACATGCAGGACAGGAGTTGTTATAGATCGGTTGCATTAAAAAACCTGTTTAATACGCTTTTAACATAATGTTAGCTTAAAAACAATAAGTACATTAGATCAATGATTTTTATAATGAAATTAAGTTATAAGGACTCTAAAAATATAGATGATAGTGGTGTGATAAGTGGTCAGATACAAAAGTGTTGAACAGATTCTTAAGATAATGAGAAACATAGATCAGATTAGAAACATAGGTATTATTGCTCACGTAGATCATGGTAAAACAACTTTGACAGACTCTTTATTGGCGGCCGCAGGCATAATCTCAGAGAAGTTAGCAGGAGAGATATTAGCATTAGACTATCTCAACGTTGAACAACAGAGAGGAATAACTGTGAAAGCTGCTAACATAAGTCTATATTATGAGTTTGAAGGAAAACCATATGTAATAAATCTCATAGACACCCCAGGACATGTAGATTTCTCTGGAAAAGTCTCGAGAAGTCTGAGAGTATTAGATGGAGCAATTGTCGTTGTAGATGCTGTAGAGGGTGTCATGACACAGACTGAGACTGTTTTGAGACAAGCTCTTGAAGAGAGAGTGAGACCTTTATTATTCATTAATAAGATAGATCGATTGATAAAAGAGTTGAGAATGACTCCAAAAGAGATTCAAGACAGATTTGTACAAATAATAAAAGATATAAACAATCTTATAGACACATACGGAGAGCCTGGTTTCAAAGAGAAGTGGAGGCTAGATCCTGTGAAAGGTCAGATAGCATTTGGATCTGCGAAAGATAGGATCGGTCTTACTATTCCATACTCACAGAGAAAAGGTATTAAAATAAACGATCTTATATCAGCATATGAGAAAGGCAGAGAAGTTGTAGAAGATCTTCAGAAGAAGATACCTCTACACGAGGTATTGCTAGAGATGGTTATAAAACATGTTCCTAATCCTAGAGAGGCTCAGGCATATAGGATCCCTAAGATATGGAGAGGACCTTTAGATAGTGAGATAGCTAAAGCAATGATATCTGCAGATCCTGATGGACCCACAGTTTATCTGATAAATGATATGAGACACGATCCTCATGCAGGTCTTGTCGCCACTGGAAGAGTATTATCAGGATGGCTTGAGGAGGGTAAAGAGCTTTATCTTGTCAATGCTAAGACAGTGCAGAGAGTGTTACAGACAAGTCTTTATATGGGCCCATTTAGAGAGCCTGCAGACAAAATTTATGCTGGAAACATAGCTGCTGTATTAGGTCTTGATAGAGCAAGATCTGGTGAGACCGCTGTAGATCCTTCTTTAAAAGAGACGATGGTTCCTTTTGAAAGGATCTCTTATATATCAGAGCCTGTCGTCACAATAGCTGTAGAGCCTAGAACGCCTTCCGAGCTTACTAAGATGGTTGAGGCTTTGAAGAAGCTTATTATAGAGGATCCTAATCTTGTATTGAAAATAAATGAGGAGACAGGAGAATATTTATTATCAGGAATGGGCCAGGTACATCTTGAAGTCGCATTAACATTATTAAAAGAGAATTTCGGTGTCGAAGTAAAAACCTCCAGTCCTCTGATCATATATAGAGAGACTATAAGAGGATCTTCACCAGTTTTAGAAGGCAAATCTCCTAATAAACATAACAGACTTTATATCTCAGTAGAGCCTTTAAATGAGGAGACAATAAGACTGATAGCCACCGGAGAAGTATCAGAAGATCAAGATCCTCGTGAGAGAGCAAAAATATTAAGAGACAAAGCTGGGTGGGATTATGATGAGGCTAGAAGAATATGGGCTATAGATGAGAATATCAATGTGTTTATAGACAGAACATCAGGTATTCAATATCTTAGAGAGGTTAGAGACACCATCATACAAGGATTTAGACTGGCAATGAGAGAAGGTCCTCTGGCAATGGAGCCTGTGAGAGGTGTCAAAGTGATATTACATGACGCAGTGATTCACGAGGATCCTGCTCACAGAGGACCTGCACAGCTGTATCCAGCAACTAGAAATCCTATATATGCAGGCATGTTAATGTCTAAACCAACATTATTAGAGCCTATTCAGAAGGTTGATATTAAGATACCTATTGACTACATGGGCGAGGTGACGGCGATTTTAACCAGAAAAAGAGGAAGAATTCTTGAGGTACATGAGTTATATGGTAATTGGATTAGAATAATCTCTGAGATACCAATAGCTGAGAGCATGGATCTTGCGCAACAATTAAGAGGAGCCACCTCAGGCAGAGCATTATGGGGTACTGAGTTCAGCAGATGGATGCCGGTGCCTGAGAATATGTTGCCAGAGCTTATTGCGGCTATAAGAACTAGAAAAGGTTTAAAGCCGGAGCCTCCTAAGCCAGACGACTTTCTAGGGCCTTGATCATAATTTAGATACAATATTTGAAGAGTCTCTATGAGAAGAAAATCTGTTTTAAAAGATCTTGTTTATCAAAGCTCTGAAATACTTCTTGACTTATCTTTTAAATGGGTTAGAGAAGGTAAGATTGATTTTGCTAAAAACGCGATCAGGATCCTCGAAGAGATCAGAAGAGAGACTAACATAAGAATACCTATTTATATGAGAAGAATGTATTGTAAAAAATGTTATGTGCCATTAATACCTGGGCTTACCGCACGTGTAAGAATAATTGGGAGAGGAAAAATGTTGAGAAGAGTAGTCACATGTCTCTCATGTGGAGAGATTTATAGATTGGAATTTATGAAAAACAAAATTGAGACTGATTATTCTTAGCTAATGTTTGATAAGATCTGTATTTAGATTAGGATACTCAACTTTTTTGTTATAGACAGCGTCTGTGATTATTTCATTAATTTCTTCATATAACTCGTTGAGAAGCTGTGTATAATCAGCTTTGCCTTCTTCTACAAGATCCATTTTCTTCTCCAGTTCTCTAGTTCTATTGACACTGACATATTGAGAATAGTTTTTACTTAGATATTCATAAACTTCTTCTCCTAATTTTGTTGCTACTAATCTAGACCTTGCTTTGGGAGGCTCTATTATATAGCCTCTTCTTCTCAATGTCTCTATTATAGTCGCATATGTAGAAGGTCTTCCGATACCTTGGTCTTTCATTAAAGACACAAGATCAGAGTATGTGTAGAGAGGCTTCTCGCCGACGAGTCTTCTCGCGACATTTTTAAGTATTTTTCTTCCTTCTATGATCTCTATCTTCATGATAGGCATAGGCGTCATAAGAGTAAACCCAGGTTTTAAAATCTCAGTTATATAAGAAAACTCTTGTTCAAAATCTCCAACAACTAGTTTAAAACTGATCCTTTTGACTGTCGCAGGAGGCATCTGGCTTGCCATGAATCTTCTGAATATCATGTCATAAACCTTAAGATCTTCCTCAGTCAATGGTGCCTGAAGTTTTATTATTCCTGCCGCAATCAACGTTTTTAATCTATGCACATCAAATGGTCTGGTAGGTCTTATACCTTCATGAGCGCCTGGCATCTCCCATCTTCTAGGAACAAAATATTCTTCTCCAAATATGTTAGATATATAATCTTTGGCAATTCCCATACCAAATGTGCTTACAGTAGTACTGTCAGTCCTGTGATAAGTGATCAGACCCATCTCAAAAAGTTTCTGAGCGATATTCATTGCCTTATCAGCAGATATTTTGAGAGCAGATGTGACAGCTACTAACATAGTGTCAGTAGTAAATGGCGGTGGAGGATTAACGATCTCCTCTTTAACAACTAAATCCTTCACTTCTACATATCCTCTCTCTCTAAGCTTGTTATAAGTTCCTCTAGGAGCTTTGACAATAAATTTGAGCCCGTCCTCAGTCTCTATAGTTATAAGCTCAATCTTTTTTGAGGCCTCTCTACTTCTCTCAACAACAAATCCTAAAACAGGCGTCTGAACTCTTCCTGCAGATAAATAATTCTTATTAAATTCTCTCCATAAAACAGGACTGAGAGAATATCCGATCCATCTATCCTCAATTCTTCTAACGATCTGTGCCTTAACCATATCCTCATTGATATCTTCGAGATTTCTTAAAGCCTCTAAGATACCTTTTCTAGTCACCTCATGAAATCTTGCTCTCTTAATATTCTTATTAAAAGGCTTGAGAAGTAAATATAGATCCCAAGCAATCTTCTCTCCCTCACTATCAGGATCTGTCCCTATGATGACCTCATCTACTTGACTGGCTAAAAGTCTGAGAGCATTTATAGAATTTTTGACGCTTCTAAAAACAGTAGATCCACAGTATGGACATTTGACAGCTTCTTCCGGCACAGTTCTTCCACAATTCATACATTTCTTCAGAACAGTATATACAGGAACAAAACTTTTTATGTTTTCATTAGAAACGTCTTTCTCTATTAAAACACCAAATAACCCTTCTCTCATAGAAAGATCAAGGACATGGCCGCCGCTTGCTGTTATTATCAGAAGAGAGTCTTCTATTACAGTCTCATATGTCTGAAGATCCATAAAGGCTCTCTGAACAGGTCTGCCAAAGATCCTTCCTATAGTTCTTGCTTTATTAGGAGACTCTACTATGAAAAGCCTGGTCTTTATAAGATCTTTAAACTCTCCTATGGCTTTTCCAGATCTTATCATTCTAACTCTCTCTCTGTCAAGATCTATTTTTCTTATCAAGTCATCAAGATCAAGATCTTTGAATCTGATCCATGACACCTCGTCTATATACCATCTCATCTCTCTCATGAGGGCATTGAAAGCTTTTACATCGTCTATGATGAGAATGCTGAGACCTTGAGTAACTCCTCCAGCAAATAATCTACTTGTTCTTCCACTGGCCTGTATATAAGCTGCGACATCAGGAACTACAAAAACATATTCTCCTCTCTTCTCAGATAAAGATATATAAGGACTTTTTCTCATAGCTTCAAGAATATTTTTATCTGAAAGTATTCTCTCAAAAAATCTGAGAGTTCTCTCAGCATTTCTTCTAGCATATTCTAGAAAACCTTCTAATGTCTGACCATTTTTAACAGCCTCTCTTATTTTCTCAAGATCTTCTTTTCTAAGATATCTAAGATTCGATAAGGAGCCTACTATAAAATCTATTTCATCTTGATATTCTCTTGGTATAATATCTCTAATACTGTTGAGAAGTATAAGCCATTTGGTAGGGTGAAACTCATTAATATCAATTTTTATCTTAAACTTGGGCACTCCTGCAAAGACCGCATATCTAACTCTCTCGGGAAGATCTATGCCTCTGACCAGCGGGCTTCGAGATGAGGCTATGCCTATCAAAACATCATATTCTTCAGATACAAATGCTTCAAAAATTTTTCTGCTAGACTTTGTAAAGCTTTTAGCTTTGATCCCGTTTCCAACAAGTATTTTCTCGAGAGCTTCTGCATAGTCTGATCCTTTGTCTAGAGGCACATATACAAGTCCTCCTGTGCCTAATCTACGGATCACATCAATAATTATTTGTTCAAGACTTCTCTTATCTTCAGGCTCTATAAATGCGTCGACAACCTTTCTGCCAACCTCGATTCTTCTGCCTACAGAGAACCCGAGTAATGTCTCAAGCATTAGTATTCTTCTAGTTTTTTTCGTAGTCTGTGTAGCTCCGCTGACAATGATCTGTCCGAATTCTCTTCTTTTGATCTCAGTTTTTCTCGATATAATCCTTTTAAGCTCTTCTTCATATTTATCAGGCTCCGACTTTATTAATTTTCTGAGACCTCTCTCTTCATCAATTAATTCCTCAACTTCTTTTCTAAGCTTTTCATCAACACCAATCATTTTAAGAACATAATCAATACTCTTACTCTTTCTAAGAAAACTATCTACATCATCAACAAATACTATGTCAACTCTCTGATTATGTATCTCAGGTCTTTTTATAAGACTCATAGTTGTAGTGACAAGTATTTTCGCGTTATTAATCTTTTCTAGTTGCTCTCTTCTCTCCTGATCTTTAAGATATGAGTGATAAGAAAATACAATAAGATCTTTTGTGCCAAGCGTGTTTATAAGTTCATTTATTTTCTCAGTAACCTGATGAGCCAGTAAACTTGTTGGAAGTAGATAAAGAACTCTCTTATTCATTTTATATGCAGCATATACTCCCAGAATAATTTGTGCAGTAGTCTTTCCACTTCCAGTAGGCGCTAACATTGCAAAACTCTCTTGATCAAAAAATCTTCTGGCCCAAAGTCTCTGAAGACTCCACATAGGGGCCTTAACATACTCAAGAAATATTCTATTGATCTCTTCTAGTAGCCTCTCTTTAGAAAAAATATGTTTTAGATAACCATCTCTGACGATGTCTTTATCATCAGGCATACATTTTTTACATGCAAAACCTTTCTCGAGTCTCTCGCTGTCGATATCTTCGATATCACAGTTTGGGCATAAAGATTTGAATATTGCTCTGATCATGATCTTTTATACCATTTTATATAGTATTTGTTAGAGAAATTTAATTTTTCTCAATATCAGATAAGGAAGCCACATTGAAATAAAGATCATGATTAGAGCCATAGGATATCCATAGGGCAGCCTCAGTTCAGGCATATTCCAAGAAGATACCGAAGTATCAAAATTCATTCCATATATAGATGCTATAAGCGTCGGAGGCATTAGGATCAAAGTTATTGCAGTAAGTTTTTTCATAATTTGATTAATTTTGTAAGAGGCGTATGCTATGTCTATATCGATCATGCTGATCATAAGATCTCTTAATATCTCCAAGGTTTCGATTAATGAAGAAATCTCGATCCTTAGATAATAGATCTCTTCTTTATTAATAAGATCCTTATCTAGTATATGTATTGAGTTCTCTAGTTTTATGACAAGATCTCTGAGTCGTATAAGATCTTTATTAATTTTTATAATGGATCTTTTCATGCTAAAGATCTTTCTAGCCGTAACTCTATCTTTGATTATAACCTCATCACTCTCCCAAATAAGATCCTCTAGATCCTCAAGTCTCTCTCTCAAGATGTTAATATTATTTTGATAAAGATCTATTTCTAGCTCAAGTAGTCTATTTATTACTCTCCAATTTTCTCTAGCAGTTGTTCTTTTCATGATCTTTATAAATTCTCTAACAAATGATTCTTTTAAAAAACTTTCATATAAAACAATGATTCTTCTGCCATAAGTTATTAAAAAGATCTTTCCGTAACGATCTGAGTTTTTCTCAGGAGCTAACACACCTATGATAACATCTCTTTCATTATATTCATCATAAAAGAAGTCTACGTCCCACTCAATATAGTCTTTTATCTCTCTAATAACTTGTTTATCATCTATAAAAGTCTCTAAAGTTCTCTCAGAGATCTCTAGATCTCCAATGATTAGACAAAGATCTTCTTCGCAAATATTTGGATCTATTCTTTCTATAGGAACATCTTCTTCTATAAAATCTTTTCTTATTATCGTTATGTTCATCAATTAAACATCTTAATTTTAGACACTTAATATTTTTAAGTTTCTCAGAGAGACATCTGTTGCATGATAAGATGTATAATGTTTTAAAGGCTTTGGGCATTCTGTCGGTGTGTTTCGATGCTTCCAGGGGGGAATCCGAAGAATTTTTCCCAGCCTGATGATCATTATAGAATCATTAATCTCCCGCCAGAGGGCTGACACCCGAAATGCCGGCATAGAAAAAGATGATCTACTATAGAGTTGAAAGAAGAGAGGTCATAAAAGATTTAAAGAGATTTTAAATTATGATTTTATACTGAAGATCTTTTTTTCTCAGCATATTCTTTAATTCTTCCTTCATGTAAAAAGATTAATTTATCTGCGTAATCTATGATCCTAGGGTCGTGAGACACCATGATTATTGCTGTGTTAAAATCCTCTCTAATTCTTTTAAAAAGATCCATTATTATTCTAGTGTTTTCCCAATCTAGATTTGCTGTAGGCTCGTCCGCTAATAAGACGCTTGGTGTGTTCACTAATGCTCTTGCAATAGCAACTCTCTGTCTCTCACCACCACTTAATTTATTCACTAATGCTCTTGCTCTACCATATATACCTACATACTCTAAGATCTCTTTAACAGCTGATTCTCTCTTCTCTCTGGGAGTTCCTGCTATAAGAAGAGGCATCTCCACGTTATCCCATATACTAAACTCCTCAATTAATCCATAGTCCTGCGGAATATATCCCACGATAGTGTTTCTGATGAGAGCCAGACCTTCCTCATCTAACATTGTAAGCTCATATCCATCAACAATTACAGATCCTTTGTCAGGTCTTTCTAGACCTGCAATGATCTTTAGAAGAGTAGTCTTTCCAGAGCCGGAGGGTCCGTGAACAAGAATTATTTCTCCACGTCTTATATCAAGACTTACACCTCTAAGTGCCTCAACCACCATCTCTCTAGATCTATAGATCTTCCATACGTCTCTTAGAATGACAACATAATCATCTTCTCTCATATATCTTTTCCTGAAATAAATTTTGAAAACTTAAGATATAACTGCTATATAAACAGAACTTTATATATACAGCGGAGACAAATGATCTTGATTATAAAAGTAGTCAAATGATCCTATTGATCTCTGTGAAAATTCTAAGAAATTATTTCTAAAGCGATTCTTCTATTCAGATATATATGCAACAATATTGTGGGCAATATAATCCATGATAATATTATGTCAAACAACATAAAGATGTATAATGGTGTTAGAGATATTAAACTCATTAATATAATGATGATACTAAAGATCTTTTGATCTGCTCCACATATTTTAAGCACTCTATATATCCTCTTCATAGGATCTCTCACAGTATAAAGAGATAATATGCTTAACAATAATGAGACCAGGCTATTATATAAAGGATCTCCCCCTTCTGACAAATAGATCATGAGAGATGACGAGATCGATGATAATATTATCACTATGTAAAGATATTTTTTGAA
>Ga0080005_163644_pt1 | contig 14288 bp, 18 predicted proteins | sample JossMetagenome_2_FD_69208 | JGI IMG/M metagenome (GOLD analysis project Ga0080005, IMG submission 69208) | Hot spring sediment microbial communities from Joseph's Coat, Yellowstone National Park, USA - JC3_ASED (SPADES assembly) (version 2) | ecosystem: Environmental > Aquatic > Thermal springs >... | reverse complement strand
CCTCTTTATCTTATGAAGTACGCTGTGAGACGATGAAATTTGCCTATCCTCAATTACGTAATATCCATCCTCGAGCTGTACTTGTTTTACTACTTTAACGTCTGATTTCTCAACTAATTCTTTATAACTCTCTTTTGACATTATTATTTACTATTACATTCAACAATTTGACTCTTTTAAGTTTTCCTTTCTTTTTGCTGTGTTGAATCTTTTTTATCTTAACTAATAGGCTTTAATGGATCACACTAGTAGCATTGCGTTCTTAGCATAATTAATTATTGCGTCGTAGGGAGGTCAACTTTTAATGGCAAGAGATGCGGATTAGAAACTAAAAATAATGGGTGTAGATATATTAATTATCGACAAGGAAAAAGAATTGGTAAAAGAAGAAAGAGTGTATTACAATCTATTATCGGTTTTAGAACTAATATGTGAAAACTTTGAGGTGGAGAGTAAGGATGAATGAATTATCTAAATCAGTCCTTTTCTCCTCATTACCTTCGTTCATCTCTTCCCTTGAAGCTACGATGATATTGATGGCCATTCCGTTAATAGCTAAAGATTTCTCAATAACATATGTAAAAGCCTCAACTTTATTGTCAATTTATATCGTCACTGAGGTCTTACTTTCCATTCCATTTTCACTTTTAGCCGAAAAAGTTGGAGTAAAAACGGTCTTAATATTAGGGACAATGATAATGGCTTTATCGTCCTTTCTCATAATTTTTTCTAACTCTTTTTTACTTATGCTCATTCTTAGGATTTTTCAGGGTATTGGGGCTTCAATGGTTCTTCTAACGTCTTTGTCTTACGCCAGTCTAATAGGCTCGGATAAAGAGAGAGGGAAAATGATAGGGTTAAATCACACTATAGTTAGCCTGGGTTACGTTTTTGGCTTACCCCTTGGAAAAATAATCGCTGAAATTAATTGGAAATATCTGTTCGCGATAACATCGGTTCTTTCCTTTATGTCACTGTTCTTAATACTATCCCTTAACGAGGTACGTGCGAGGTCGGGATTGGGGATTAATATAATTTATACTTCGCTAATGTTCGACGGTATAATCTTAGGACTGTATTACCCACTGTTCTTCCTACTATCCTTAGCAGGTCTGGTTATGACTTTGTGGAAAGTAAAGTTAGGTAAAGTATTTTATTTAACTAGTCTTTCAGGCTTTTTACACTCAATTACAAGGAATATGATAGCCGCTTTCTTTGTATTTTATTTATACTCCTTACATTTACCTGCCCTGATAATTGGCTTGTTAGTTCTCCTTTACCCTCTTTCCTTTACGTTTGTCTCATTCTACGCTGGTAAACTTCACGATAGGTATAAGTTGAGGGTTGCGTCTTTCGGTTTTGTCTCAATGGCCTTATCCTCCTTGTCCCTTTTCTTCAACGTCATTGTGGGAGAATTTTTATTGGGTGCGTCTTCTGGAATCGCTACTACTTCAAACACTGCTTATACAATGTCCTCAGTTAGGAATGAGGACAGAATAGTAGCCTCTGGAATAAGAAGCGTTCAAGGAGTTGTGAGTAATACTATAGGGTTGATTATTGCCTCATATTTCAGAACGTTCTTGACTCCTTACGTCGAGACTACAGTCCTTCTAAACTTAGCGTCACTTCTTATCTTAAGTATCGTAGTCTTTTACGAAAATATTAAGTGAAACTTTGTTAGTGTAAAATGTATTTGTATTGTAAATATTTTAATTGTGGTATTTATTATTGCTGAGAATCACCTTTGGTCCTACCAAAGGATATCAACTTTATAATTTGTATTGTTCATCCTATTACTTGATGCTTCACCATCAGCTATAGTACTTATTTTAGCCTGTGATATTATTTATAACTTTTTGAATAGCCTCGCATTATCACTTTGTTTAAGCGCTCTGATATCTTCGACACTAGGTACTACATTATCCACTTACCTTAAGAGCTATCTTATGAGACGTATCATCAGATAAAAATGAACTTTGATGTTTCGAATTTTAACGATGAAACCAGGCTGAAAAACACTAGATTATGTGTAGAGGGAAAAGAAGGTTAGTTGTGAGGATTTAGGGGTTTCCAGGGTTGTGTTGTATAATTACCGAAAGAGCCTTATATTGCACAAATCCTCTACTCCTCTCACGATAGTAAATGATAATGAAAAAATAGAATGCCTTAAAACTCTTCATACTTCTCTTTAGCATAGTTCGCTATAGATATTGATAAACCTAATATGATCCCCAGCAAAATATTTATTGGATCCGGCGGGAATATAGAAAATATCGCTATTGCGGCTAGCACGCTTATCACCAGAATCACGACAGCTAGTCCAAGGCCCATTTCCGCCACAAGTTTCGTGTTGCAGTCCGATAAGAAAAATGTCGAGACGATAGGATTCACGATAAACCTGCTGGGGTAAGGCATTACTTCGTCTACGGAAACATTATATACGCGATTGACGTATACCAAATTATGTCAGTCGTATTGAGCGTAAGAGTTAGGAAGGAACTCAAGGAGAAGGCTGAGCAACTGGGAATAAACATTAGGGATGTGGTTGAGAAGGCTCTTGAGGAGGCAATTAAGGAGAAGGAAAAGGAGGAGATTAACGATATTGCTAGGAAGATCAAGGAGCTGATGAAGGACGTTAGTGAGGAGGAGTGGGTTGAAGCAATAAGAGGGGAGAGGGATGAAAGGTGAGTTCCTTTTAGATTCTTCAGCTTTGTATCCCCTTCTGAATTACGTCGATAAAGTAGACGTAAGTAAAATTCACGTTCTTTCCCTTACCTTCTATGAGGTAGGTAATGCCATATGGAAGGAATTTTATATTCACAGGAGGATTAAAGATCCTTTCACTCTCTCTTTACTATTTCAAAGGTTCTTACATAAGCTCAAGGTTTTAAGCGACCCTCCTGCCAACGAGGTCATGAAAGTCGCTGTAGATAAGGGACTGACTTTCTACGATGCGTCTTATGTCTACTCCGCCGAAGCTAACAACCTTACCTTAGTCTCAGAGGATAAGGAGTTAATAAAGAAAGCCAACGCTGTTCCGCTAAGGGAATTCATTGGATTGTGAGCTTACGAAAGGTTGAAAGCCTCGAGAAGAGGGCAGGAATATTTCAATTTCTCTTCGTTCTATTTCTTTTAATTGTTAGGAGGGTTAAAGCGATATATGTACTGATGAAAAAGCCGAATTACTTTCGTACTGGTTTAATGTCCAACTGTATTCAGGCTCCGCAGTCCGGAGGTGTGTCTGATTGTATCGTTAAAGGGGTTAAGCTTTCAATTTCTCGTAAGAGTCGATAATCGTTTTTATTATTGTAATGATAAACTAATATAACTCAATGAACTATAGGAGCACAAATTTTTAAGTCACGCTAGAGGTTGCTATCCTTGCTGATCAGTGAGGCTGGGGATGGCGTCCCCCTGGGGGCGTTGGCCCCCGAACCGCCCGATTATATGAGGGCTGATGACGCCTACCTCTCATGAGGTGAGAGGCATGGCGTTAGATGAGGCGCTACTAATAGAAACGATAATCCAGGTGTCTGCAGCGATTTTACTTTCTCCTTTATATCAAGGAATTTATGAAAAGCTCAAGGCTTTCGTAGAGGGAAGACGAGGTCCTAGCTTCCTCCAGCCTTATTACGACATATTTAAACTCTTAAAAAAGGAAGTAGTAGTAACTGAGAACTCTTCATTTCTATTCATTTATACACCTTACGTAGTTTTTGGAATTTATTTACTAATTTCGTTTCTGATCCCCGTAGTATATCCGAGTCCGATTTACCTTACTCCTACCGTGGACTTCTTAGGGGGCGCTTTACTGTTTTCCTTGGCCTCTTTCCTAAAGCTAATAAGCTCCGTCGAAAGCGGGAGTAATTTCGTCGCGCTGGGAGTAAGCCGTGTCCTGTCCTTTATCTTCTTCTCAGAAGCCACGCTCATAACGGTGTTTTTCGGAGTGGCCTTGATAACGGGTACGAATAACCCATACGTTACATTACACTACCTCACACAAGATATATCTCATTACCTTCAATTGGACCATGTCTTAATAACGGTATCGTTCTTTATGTTGTGGCTATTCGAAACCGGAAAACTACCCGCGGAAAGTCCTGGATTAAGCGAAATGGGCATGATAGACGACGCTTTACTTTATGAATACAGCGGTAAGCTTTTAGGTATATTGAAGTGGGGGTCGTACGTTAAACAATACCTATTAGGTTCAGTGCTTCTTAACGTATTCCTTTTCCCCTGGCTGTTGCAAACCGGTCCTTTAGGAGCTTTGCTTGACGTCTTCATAATGTTCTTAAAGTGGCTTCTTCTGATTTTAATTTCTGTAATAATAAATACTACATTAGCTAAGTTGAGGCTCTTCAAAGTGCAGGACTTCTTGGCGGTGTCTTTCATTCTTTCCGTTTTCTCCTTAATTGTAACTGTCTTAATAGGGTGATGTAGCGTGGTTAACGCGCAGTTGTTAGAGTTAATATCTGCATCGATTATAGTATCCGCGCTATACATTCAAGGTCAAGCGTATTTCAAGCCTACTATATACGCCCAGGCGATACAGTCCGCGCTAATATCTGTCCTGGCGTTTTACTTAGGTTTCGCGTTAAATCTAATCGATTATATAATTCTAGGTATTACAATAGTCGTCCTGAGGTCGTTCATCATTACGTATTTCTTGTTCAGAGGTTTGAAGGCTAAACCCGGTATTAGAGAAAGCACCCGTGGAGTGGCTTCGGAATTAGTAGTGAACCTAGCGTTCTTCTTCCTCGCGGTGTTCATACTTTACTACTTCGTCTTAGGAAGGATAGGCCTAACGACTGAGGCGGGAACCGCGACGTTGACGATCTTCTCTTTCATCCTGTTTTTCCAAGGTCTTTTCTTGATCGTTACAAGAAGGAGTACGATAGCACAAATCATCGGATTCATTGAAGAGGAGAACTCGATCGTTATGTTTGGTATTTTAACACTACCTATTCCGTTTTTAATTGAGGTGAGTATCTTCTTGGACGTCTTAGGTCTAGTCGTAATAACCTCTCTGTTAACTTTACAGAAGTTAGAGCATACTAGATTGGAAGAGTTGATGGGGTGAGGCGAATGCTTCTAGAAATTCTCTTATTGGCAATCCCTATTATTGTGAACGCAGGTTTCTTCAATATTAAGTTACTTAAGGCGCTCTCCCTAGTATCCTCTTCTCTAGAGCTCATAATATCGTCGCTGCTCTACTTCGAAATCCCCGTTAAAGGTATCTTTTTTATAGATAATATAACAATATATTTCTTACTCATTGTAAGCTCAATATATTTACTATCTGTAGTATATTCACTAAAATATATAGAGGCTGAGGAGGTTAGAGGTATCGTGAGCGAAAAGCTGTATTATGTCTTATTGAATTTCTTTGTGGCTTCAATGATTTTCTCTACGATAATAAACGATTACGGTCTCATGTGGGTGGGAATTGAGCTCACTACAGTTGCCTCGGCGCTCCTGATAACTACTGAGTATTCGGAAATATCGTTAGAGGCAGCGTGGAGATACATCATTATAGTATCGGCTGGAGTAACTATAGCGTTATTCTCTATAATACTAATTTATTATGAATACCACACATTGACGGTTACATCAATTCTTAGTTCACAACCTAAAGACAGTTTGATAATAAAGCTGGCAGTGGCGTTGGCCCTAATCGGGTTCGGCACGAAGGTGGGGGTTTTCCCGATGTACACGTGGCTCCCAGACGCGCATAGCGAATCGCCTTCGCCGATAAGCGCCCTGTTTTCGGCTTCGCTCTTGCCCGTCGCGATGTACGTGTTGTACAGAGTTTACGAGATCTATCCTCTTACAGATCTGTTTGTCGCGCTTCCTACTTTGTCAATTATCACAGCGTCTATAATATTGTTCAAACAGTGGCATGTAAAAAGAATGTTTGCATATTCTACTATAGAAAATATGAACTTAGCATTGATAGGGTTGGCGACAGGCCAAGTATTCGGGGCTGTAATACTCCTGTTGGCACACGCGTTCGGTAAAGCTGCTGCCTTCTACTCCTCTGGCGTAATAATTAAAACGTTTAACGAAAAGAAAATGGACGAGATAAACGGGCTATATAGAATGAGAATAACTTCTAGCTCACTGTTATTATCGTCGATGGCAGTTACCGGGACCCCTCCGTTTGGGACGTTCGTAGGAGAGTTTTTAATACTGAAAACCTTGGTTCAGTCAGGATTTCTAGTAGAATTTACATTACTTATAATATTCTTAGCACTAATTTTCATTTCTATAAATTATAACGTGAGTAGGATGATTTTCTCTCGGCCAAAATATGATAGGTCGCCCAAGGAACCACGATTAATGTCGCTCGTCTCCCTCATTTCATCAGTTGTTTCATTAGGAATAGGAATAATTTTAATTATATGGGGTGTTATAGTATGAAATACTATAGATGGTCTGATAGGGGAGAGGGAAGGAAAATAGGGAAAATAGGGAATTACTGCCTTTACGAGAGAGTCATTACGGAGGAGAGCTGTGAAGAGACGAACGTAAGCCCTAAAGTCGAGCGTTATGGTACGTTCAAATTCGTATACGGTCCTTCAGCTGGAGGGTTATTGGAATCGGTTAAATTCGATATAACTACAGATGGCGAAAGGATATTTGATATAAACAGCGTCCCCTATAAAATTAGGAAAATAAAAGTCACTGGGTTATCATGGGAAGACGCACTGCTTAGAATTGAGAGGATAAACGCCCCGTTTAGCGCCTCTCACGCGATCGCGTTCTTGCTCGCTGTAGAAGACGCGATGAACATAGAGCCAGATTACCAAACCCAGTTGAGAAGAATAGCGTTACTCGAACTGGAGAGAATCAGGAACCATCTGTTCGTCATCGCTAGGCTCACAGAAACTGCGTCCTTGTCAGTCCCCACCTATCACTTACTTTATTTAACAGAAAAAATCAATAGATTAATCGGAAAGCTGTGCGGGCATAGATACTTCTTCGGAGTCAATTATATTAATAGAGTGGATTGTAATTTTGAAAAATTATTTGAGATATTAGACATAGTTAAGGAGTTTAGAGCAATATTCGAGGGGTTATTAGAAAGTAGAATATTTATCGATAGATTGCAAGGAAATGGTATATTAAGAGACAAGGATAGCATAGGGCCAGCGGCTAGGGCCGCGGGATTGGATTACGACGCCAGGTTGGAGTTAAACATACTTCCGTATAAAGAAATTGGGTTTAAAATAGTTAAGGCAGAAGACGCTGATGCCTTTGGAAGATTTCTAGTTAGAGGTTATGAAATTATCGAGTCTTCAAAAAAGTTAATAGAACTAACCGATCTCATAAAAGACGGCAACTATACTAGTACAAAGGGATATGAAGCGACAAGCCATGAGGGAGAGGGGTTAGCCAGGGTTGAAAGCCCTTCGGGCGATTTGGCGTACTACGTAAAAGTCAAGGAGGGAAAAGTGGCATCTGCCCAGCTCCTATCGCCGTCCTCTGTCAATATTAAATCTTTTATGAAGAGCGTAAAAGGAACGATTTTCACAGATTTCCAGTTCAATTGGGAGAGTTTTGGAATTTGGATAAGTGAAATAGGGGTGAATCTGGAATGAAAAACTGGTGGTTTTTGCGAGGAGTAAGAAAAGGCATTCTTACAGAAAAGACTCCAAAAGATGTTGCTGAATGGAGCACTAGAATAGAAGGGACAGGAGCGGTTAATTGTCCTACCAAGGCGATAGAGAACGGAAAATGGATAGCTGAACGGTGCATATTCTGCAGGAGATGTTACCCTAATTATAAACCGAACTTAGATTACAAAATCTCTATTGTAAAAGGTACACAAAAACTGTTCAAGAAATCGTTTTTTGTTTATCCAATCGACTCTGGTTCTTGTGGAGGATGTAATATGGAACTGAAATTGATTTCGTCACCTCAATACGATATGACAAGGTTTAGGATATTCTTCACTAACACACCGAGACACGCGGACGCTATTGTAGTAATGGGCACTCTGACAGAGCAAATGAAAGAGGTGATAAAAGAAGCGTACGACGCGATGCCAGAACCGAAGCTGGTAGTGCTGCTAGGAACATGCGCCATTTCTGGAGGAATTATAGGGGAGGCTATACCATTAGAAGCAACAGTTCTAATTCCAGGCTGTCCGCCTAATCCTTACACAATACTGGATGCCTTAATTAAGGTTAAGGGTGGGGAAAAGTGACCTCGATGTATTTAGTATTACCCTTTCTGATACCTCCTGTGTTGTCGATTTTTAATAGGAAATTAGGCTATCTATCGATAACCTTAGCTTCCCTTTATCTTCTAATATTTTCTTTGTACGAATACCCTTATGAATTAAGTACACTATTTATTGTTATATCATCAATAGTTTGGATTTTAACATCAATTTTCTCTATAAAATATGACGATTACGGGAATTGGTTATCTCCATTATATAGCGTGACAATTTTAGGAATTACTATAATATTAGAATCTAGCAACTATATTGAATTTTTAGCAGGATGGGAGATAATGACGATTCCGGCTTACGTCGCGATCGGTCTCATAAGAAAGGAGTATAGACCGCCATATATATTCATGGCTTTTGGGGAGGTGAGTACGGCTTTCCTGCTTGCCTCCTTTATAACAGCTTCGGTCAATGCCAATACTACATCGTTTACACAGCTGACATCCCCATTGCCGTTGATCTTAGCCACGATAGGATTCATGGTAAAAATGGGAATACTGCCGTTTATGGTGTCAGAGTGGTTACCTATAGCCCATGGTACGGCGCCCTCTAACCTCTCCTCGGTGTTGAGCTCTACCATGACGCTAATGGGGATTTACGGAATTCTGAAAATGGCAGAATTAACTACAGATATTCCTGTTGCGTTTTCCTTATTTATATCCGCCATAGGCGCGTTCAGCGTGTTCTTCGGGTCGCTGTACGCTTATGTGAATGAGAACACGAAGGGTATACTAGCGTTCAGTACAATAGAAAATAATGGCGCAATATTAGTTTCGTTAGGTCTCTTTATGTTGGCGAAACAACTAGGGATTTCTTCTATAGAAAATATAACGTTCTACACTGTTATAATTTACGCGTTTGCGCATTCGATAGCTAAAGCCGGATTATTCATGAGCGCTGGAGCACAAGAATCACAAGCCCTATCACACACCAAAAAAATAAGAGATCTGTATTACGTTCTAGGATTGATCCTCTTAACCTCCTCAATGTCTGGTCTCTTACCGAATTTAGGAGGAGTAGCGTCGTGGCTGACTCTTGAAAACTTATTCATAACTTCCTATATATTACATAGTTTAATTTCTGTTATATTTATAGCTATCGGAGCTATAGTAGCGATGGGAGAAGGCTTCGCCACAGCCGCGTTAGTCAGATACATTACATACTTATCACTCTTTAGAGTTGATCATAAGAAAATAGACAAATTACTATCAATACCATTATTAGTTTCCGGGATATTAGTATTAGTTTTCGGCTCTGTTCTGCCTTATCTGCTATATCCCTATAAAACTTCGGTACCTCAATTGGGAATGCTGGGTGATTCGCTTATTGTAACTGAATACGATAACGCGGTCTTCGGCGCGATATCTCCCTTATACGTTGTCCTTTTCATAAGTACGTTTTCGTTAGTAACCTATCTAGTTTTCGGAAAGCCCAAAATAAGAAGAGTCAAAATCTGGAATAACGGCGTTAACGACCAGGAGGAATACACCGCATTCGCTATGTCCAACAACATAAGGCTTATGTTAAGGAAGATCCTGAGAACTGATGAAAACAATTATCTCCCTACTTATGGGATTGATATCTTCTGGGAATATATTTATAAATTCTCCAGAGGAGCTATGAACTTTGGAGAGAAATTCGGACGCGCTTTAATAAATAGTTCCATATCGTGGTATATTTTGTATATTATAATCGCGATAATAATAATTTCACTAATAATTGTAATATGATACGGGGTGGGATTATTCCGTGCTCAAAAGAAGAAGAAATAAAGAAACGAATAGAGGAGACGAGAACGAACATAGAAGAACTAAGAAGGAAGATAGAAGAGACGAAAAAAGATCTGGAAAAGATATACGAACTTCAACAGGTAGCGATAACTTGTACGAAGAAGAATGCGCAGAGCTACTGAAGGAACTACTCGAATTGTCGTCTAAAGAATCATCATTAATATTTGAGCTATCCCAATTACTACAAAAGGCTAAAATAGAAACAATAAGATTATCCGGACTGATAGCCACATGTAGATTAGAGGATAAAGAATTTGGTGACGAACTATTTAAAGAATTTGAGAAATTGTTTTCTAAATATGTGAAGAAGGAGGAGTAAAAAGCCTTAAGAGTGTACACTATCACTATCGTTTTATGAAGGATCAGAGCGTTTTTAACTAGAAAGTAAAGCGGTATTTCTATTTATTTGATAACTTCTCCTGTTAGTGGATACCTGATCCGGAAACGTTTCAGGCCCCAAGCCAACCCGCTAACGCTCTTTAAATATCGGTTTAGCCAGTTTAACTTCAGTGAAGCTGGTTTGACTCTCAGAGTTGAGGTCGGGAAGAAGGGCTACATAATAATCCCTAAAAGCGTGAGGGAGCTGATCGGCATAAAGGAGGGCGACACGCTCGTCTTAAGCGTGAACGGGAACAGGATAATCCTGGAGCCCGAGAGGAGGGTGAACGTGGACGAGGTCGCGAGGAAGATCGAGGAGCACAGGAGGAGGGTGTCCTACGCCAGGAGGCCCGTCCTAGGGGAGTTGGCGGGAACTAGCTTGGAAGAGGAGTTCGAGGATTGATATTCTTAGACGCGAACTTCCTGGTTTACCTGAACCTGAGCCACGAGGAGGTCGTTGACTACTACTTGAGGCTCTTGAGGAGCGACGCGCTGTTCACGGACCCCTTGGTCCTCGACGAGGTGATTTACGTCTCCAGGAAGAAGTACGGGGTGAAGTACTGCAACACGATCAGTTTCCTGGACGAGATCGTTATGCCCTACGTTACCGTCCTGCCAGTTACCGTGAAGGACTACGAGAGGGCGAGGGAAATAATGCTGAAGTACTCGCTCAAACCTTCCGACGCTTTTCACGTAGCAGTGATGCTGAACAACTCGGTCCCTACTGTCCTGAGCGAGGACAGGGAGTTCGACAAGGTAAACGGGATAAGGAGGGTGTGGTTGAAGGGAGGGCCCTCAGTTGACGGCGCTAGAGGTTAAGCGATCTTCCGTGAGCTAGACTGATCTCACGAGGCTGAAGACGTCAGACTAAACGTTAGTGAATAAACGGGCGCGGTCCTTTGACCGACCGTTCCGGAAGGGTTGTCCTGTTTAGGGTACATCGTTACGATCCTTGGAGGGCTCTCCACGAACGCACGTAGACTGATCAAGACGCCCTCGCTAGCTCACGTATCGCCGTTCTTACGAATTTTTACGCGAGACTAAACTCATGAACGGGAAGGAGCGGATGAGGCTTTGGTCGATTCATCCTAAGTACCTCGACGTAAGGGGACTCTTAGGCTTGTGGAGGGAAGGGTTACTGGCGCAGAAGGTTCTCCTGGGAGAGACGAAGGGCTACAGGAACCACCCTCAGCTCATAAGGTTCAAGAGAACCCCTGACCCCGTCCTCTACCTGGGGACTTACTTGTACTACGTCTACCAGGAAGGGGCCAGGAGGGGGTACTCTTTCAATGAGGGGAAGATCGTTAGGTACGACTTGAGCCTCAAGATGCCCGTGACTGAGGGGCAGGTTAAGTACGAGTTCAACCACTTGTTAGGGAAGTTGAAGGTGAGGGACCCCGGGAGGTATGAGGAGCTGTTGAGGGTTCAGGTCATAGAGGTGAACCCGATCTTTTACGTCGTCGAGGGCGACGTGGAGGAGTGGGAGAAGGGAGCGAAAAGGCGAGTGCGTGACTCTAAAGAACAGAGACCCTGAGTGGCAGAGAGGAGAACGATTGAATCCTTCCTTTCGTTTCGCTTTTTCCGCGTCTACGAAGCTCGTTTGACGTCGCTCACGACGTTTTGTTTCCCATAAGGAAGGCTATCGTGAATAGGGAAGTGGTCTCCGTGTTTACGTCCCCGAAAGGCACTATGGTCCCGTTCACCACTTCATACTCGCTGAAGAAACCCCCTATTGGGGACTGCAGCTTAGACGAGACGTCGTACACGCTCTTCATCAGGGGCAGGTAACGATCGGCGAACGTCTGATTGTAAGAGGCTAGGACCTTCCAAGCTATGACAGCCAAGGCCAGATCGGCGGACGAATAATATCCGTTCTGTCCCTTAAAGCCGTAACCCGTCCAGTAATTCGCTATCACCCTGGAGAAAACCTGTTGGGCCAAGTTCACGTGCCCCCTTTCGGCCTCATAGATCGCGAAGAGAAAGGAGTAGTTGGGGAACTCGTACCATTTTAAGGGCTCTGAGCCGTTGACGTAGCTCACGTAAGCCAGTACGTAAGGGCCTTCCTTCACGTACTCGACTTTCGGGTAAGTGAAGTTCCAACTGAACGAGGAATCGTTGAGGAGGACGAGAAACGGTGAGGGCGTGAGGTGGTCTTTGATAGCGTTCATGACTTTGAGCCACCTGCCGTCGTTAAGGTAATAGAGCGCCGCGGCCGCCAACAGGTTGTCCTGTAGGGAGTAAACGTCGGAGTAGGGCTTGGAAGAAACGAGGTCAAGCGAGGGGTTGTAGGTGAAGTTGTAGTAAAGCTCCAGGAGCTGAGCCGTAACAAGCGTAGGTAAAGAGGGGTAAGAACCGGAGGGATTAAGGAACGGCCCCTGCGGATTCTGACTGCCGTGAAGGAAGGGAACGTTCACTCCCGGGTTGATGTGATATACGTAAACTAGGATCAGCTCAAGCACGATCAGGGCTACGAGTAGGGATCCAAGAATCGTGTAAGTCCTTCTGCTGGACATACGCCTGAGAACTATAGGCCTGTCAAGTTTAAGCTTAGCTTCACAAGCCTTTTTCCCCCTTATACCATCAAAGGCTTTGAGTGAAGATACCCGGTGAAGGTGACGGGGGAGGAACTGTGAGGCTAGGAGTTCTCGAGGATACTATGATTTCCATGAAATTCGGGGGAGGAGGTGCCGTTCACGTCTACGAGGTCGTTACTAGGCTTGCGAAGCGACACGAAATAATATACTTTCCGACAGCTCTTGCCTTCGTTAATGATAGAGAGACGTTGGAGAAGGGTACGAAGGCTTTAGAGTCGTTAAAGATAAGAGTTGCGGACGAGTTCTTCACCATACTAGAAAAGAAAGAGAAGTTCGAAGCTAAGGGTCTGAAAAGGTACCTATTAAGGAATAGGATAGCGAAAGAGCTCAGTGAATATTATGCTGAAGAAAAGGCGGATTTTCTTTACGATCCAAACAATCATAGCCCTGAAATTTTTTACTTTATCAACGGAATTGAATTCGGGATCACGCTCCATTTACCTCCGTTCTACAAGGACTCCCTGACTTACTTAAGAAGGTTGATCAAGTTCAAGAGGGCTAATCCGTTACAGCTCGAAACGCCGTACAGCTCACCTTTTTGATGCGGAACGAGGTAATCGTCCCGTTGACGCCCAATGAGGGGGCTGGAGCTCGAGTTCGCCGACGACGTAAGGAAACTGGCCGAAAGGATAAATGAGGCCCTCGGTCTAGGGCTGGACTTAGGAAGGGTGGCCTTCATTAGGAGTAGAGGATCTAAAGGCAAGGCAATAGCCAGAGCCTTAGCTCTCCCGTCGCAGTGGAGGTTCGTTCTCAAGCCTCAAGTGATTTACGTCGTTGAGGTCCTCTCGGAAAAGTTCGACGGCATGAGCTGCTTGGACAAGATGGAGGTAGTGCTTCACGAGTTGCTCCACATTCCTAAATCCATGAGCGGCGGCCTGAGGGGCCACAACTACAGCGAGTTCAGGAGGATCAAGAAGTACAGAAAGGCTTTACAAGAGCTCTGCCTTAGCGTGGATCACGAAGACTGAAAAGGTCGATCCTAGCTAGTAGTTAATCGCGGCGAAGTCAAGGAGATTTCGACGCGAAATCTCCTTGAAGGGCTCAAATGACTTCCCTTACCTCGGGCTTGTTTAGCAGCTCCTCGAAGGCCTTCTTTAGGTCGTTAACGTCGAAACCGAAGATCACCGGCTTCTCCCTGGTGAAGATCTCGTCCAGTTTGGTGAACATCTGATCCACCGGCGTTCCCTTAAGCGAGTCCTCCAACTTCTCTATGAATCCCTTGGGTGACATGACGAAGAAGTCGCCCGAGATGGACACTTCGTCCAGCTTCCTATCGACTATTTTCGC
>Ga0080005_131811_pt1 | contig 14316 bp, 15 predicted proteins | sample JossMetagenome_2_FD_69208 | JGI IMG/M metagenome (GOLD analysis project Ga0080005, IMG submission 69208) | Hot spring sediment microbial communities from Joseph's Coat, Yellowstone National Park, USA - JC3_ASED (SPADES assembly) (version 2) | ecosystem: Environmental > Aquatic > Thermal springs >... | reverse complement strand
CGTGTCTCTAACGGCTTTAATCATGTTCCTCGGGCACTGCTCGGGTAGATTCTCCAATATGACCACGGCATTAAGGTCTCTAGCTGTGTTAGAAACTATGTTCGCAATCTTCAACCTAATATCTTTCTTCCTCTTACCCTCCCTACCACGAACAGCTCTACAAACATATCCATTGCCCTTAACACTCTGCACAACCTCTCTATACCTAGCGTATCCGATGGTAATCCTCTTAATCCCCGTCTCAAGGATACACACCTTACCGAGAGCCTTGATAGCCACGTTATCCTCATTAACATCGACAGAAATAACATGTTTAACGCCACTTTCATCAACATCAACAGCCTTGACAAACACGAAGTATACCAGTAGCCTCCTTCTCTTATAGTCTAGCCTTATCTTCGGCTGTGTTCTCAGAGCCCAGCCACTATTGATGTACCTCCAGTACAGCTTGTGAGGCACCAGCTCTACTGGCATCCAGCCCCTATGGGTGTAGATGAGGATTGCCGTGTATCCTACACGCCTCCACAAGTGGTCGTCTAGCCAAATACTAACCCTACTGACCTCAGGCTTTTCAGACTTTGCCAAACCCTTCTTCCTGAGCTTATTGAAGCTCTTAATCCTAGTAGAAGCGTCTTGGCAAGCAGTATGGATATAGTGGCTAGGTAGATGTGGGTATCTTCTGCGTAGCTCACGATACTTATCCCTCTTCAACCTAGTGAAGGAGTCAACACTGTTTCTAAAACCGTAATCCACAAGCTCTATGAGAACCTGCCTATAGAGCTCTTCAAGCTCCCTAAATACTTCAAACCTCTTCTCAGTAAGCCCAACACTCGGCACAACAACTGTTCTAATAAGTTCACTCACTCTTCTCAACCTCCTCTAGCAACTTTTTGAAGCCCTCAACAAGCCTCTTCTTCTTGTGGCTCCTCATCCCGTAGAGCTTCCCAGCAAAGGAAGTTACAATTTCTATCAATTCCTCTACGAGCTCTTGATAAGCGTCCTTAGGCTCCTCTCCAAAGACAACCTCAATTCTAGCGCCATACTGCTTGAAGAAGTGCTCCAGGTACTCAAAGCCAAACCTCGTCAATCTATCCCTATACGTTACTACAATTACGTCTACCTGTCTATTCACTACATAATCGAATAGCTTTAGCAGACCTCTCCTATCAGTCTTCAGCCCACTTGCTACATCGCTCAGCACATCAACAACCCTATACCCCTTAGAAGAACAGTACTGTATCAAGTACTGTATTTGCCTCTCCAAGTCGCTCTTTTGATCTGCTGAGCTTACGCGGGCATATACGATTGCCCTGACCTCCCTGCTTATTGGAAGTCCCTCAGCAATCCTCCTAACCTCACTCTCAGGAACTCTAAACACGCCACCAGCAGTCCTAACAGCCCTAATCCTGCCCTCCCTAACCCACCTAGATAGGGTGGAGTAGCTGATGCCAAGGCGCTGGCAGACCTCCTTGGGCCTCAGCAACTTCTCCGAAGGCCCTGAAATAGCTGACACCAGCAATAATAAACAAAATCAAAGCTTATAAATCTAACTCACAGCCATCAACTACGAAACAGCCCTCTAATGGTACCTGATGGTATTTGTAAATATTTGTATTTCCGTTAGAGGATTTACACCTCATTGTGGGTTCACCCACTTCACCCACACACCATGGGTGTCTGTAGAGCCCAATGCCATAGGACTCTCATCTGATTCTCTATTTCACCTCAGTGCGGATCATCCAAGAAATTATAGTAATTATAGAGCTATTTAAACATTAACTCTATAGAGTCAAGTATTTTCAGGTATTTAAAATTACCATCAACAAGATGCTGCTTGCGCATTCTCTACGTTATGTAATTTGTTTAAGACTTTGTATCCTGAGCTAATTTTAGAAGAGAACATCTATTAGAAATAATCTTTAATTAAGAAGGGTACGGCACTAGGTCAGAAGGCTGTTCCAGAGCTGAAGATAAGTTTAAATATCTGTAAACAGCTGTAAATGCTTGGCTCTTAGAGTAATGCTTAAATAGCTCTCCACTTTATAGTTTCTCGGATGATCCGCACTGCGGTGACATATAGAGAAACTCCGATGAGAGTTCTATGGCGTTGGGCTCGACTGGGGCCCATGGGGTGTGGATGAAGCTGGTGAATCCATGCCGAGGCCCAGCCCCGCAAACCCGTTTAAAACTATTCACAAATATTGAAAGCGGGGAAACGCTACTTATTTTCACCATATAACCTCTACATCTTTTCTTTTTGCAACATAAGCTAAATCCTTATCGCCGGTTATAATAGGTATTTTCATCTTTATAGCAAGCCATATAATTGTGGAATCTATGAAGCTAAGACTTCTATTTCTAAGTTCTATGCTCTCCTTTAACATTGTATCACCTTCTACTTTAATTCTAGCTGCTTCGATATAATCTTCTAACCTAAGTTCAGCAATTTTGAAGTATTTTGTGATAAAAGTTTTGAGCTCTTCCATGCTCTCAAAAACAGGTATCCTCCCTCTTAGTATGTGGATGCAAAGTTCGTAAACAACTGTTATCGGTAAGTACCCTACAACATCACCTCTCCTAACACCTAGTAATACTTTTTCTGCTTCCTTTCCAAGTTCTCCATATGCCATCGCTAATATAGCATAGGTATCTACAATAACTGTTTTCAACTCTCTCTTCTTCTCCAAAACTCTTCCTCCTCCTTATCCAGCTCTTCCTCAGCTTCCTCAGCACTACCAGAACAACACTTCCACACTTTATCCCATAAATCAAGAGGTTCAAAAACAATCTTATTGTTCTCAACCCTTACCTCAAGCAAGGTTCCCTCTATAATGCCTAGTGCATCCCTAATACTCTTAGGTATTATCACAACCCCCTTCTTATGAACTTTAACAATCTCCTTAATCATAACGAAACACTCTAAATAATCTTAGCTATTTAGTTAACTTATAAGTCTAACCATAGGTTAACCAAGACCAACCCTAAAGAGCTAGGGTTCCCGCCATTGCGGGGAGGTTTGGAGCTGCATCCCATCTTTTTTGAGGGTTTAGCCCCGGGCTGGGTCTCTAGCCCATTACGCTACAGATCTTGAAAACACCTCACTAACTATCTTAAGCACTTTTGGAGAACTCCAAATCTGTTAACTATAAGGATGTAGAGGTATTTGTTGATATACTTCACAAGGCTTTGAAACCACTTTACAAGTTCTAATCCAGTACCTGCCTAGGCATGGAACAGGCTTTTACCTGTTCATTGCTGTGGCAAGGCTATTCCTAGTCGCCAAGTTTAGTGAAACGGAGGGTCTATACTGAGGATGAGAGGACCTGCTATAGGTACGTAGTAATGTATAGATGTGCTGAGGGTGATCAGGAAAGAGTTACTGAGATATCAATGGAGAATGACTACGAGTATGGCTACACATATACAGCTTCAGTCATAGGGAACCAGATGAGCTCGTAGCGAAGCATCTAAAGCCCAGCTAGGTTATTGTTAAGCATAGAAAGGAAGAGGATAAGCAGTGGATAGAACTCCTCTAGAGGTTGAGATCCAAGTATATAAAGCTCTAGAGACACACCTTAAAAATACAGCAGAGTAGTGGTGCAGAACCCTATGGCTAGTGATGCTGAGCTTAAGCAGAGGTTTTTGGAGCTTTTGAAGAGTGATGAGGAGTTTAGGCTGGCTGTAGCTGGTTTGCTGGGTCTTGACACAGTCATTAATGAGTTGAGGAAGCTTAGGGAAGACTTCCTGCTGTTTGTTAAAGAGCAGGAGAAGAGGTGGGAGGAGAATAATAAGAGGTGGGAAGAAGCATTCAAAAGATTTGAATCTATTGAGAGGAAGCTAGAGGAACATGATAAGAGGTTTGCCAGGATCGAGCTTGAGCTTGGAGCGCTTTCCGAGGCTACACTAACTAAATTTGTTTATGAGGAGGTTGAGAGGTTTGCTAGAGAGTCTGGGGAGAAAATTATTGTTCGGAGAAGGAATGTGAGGATTAATGGCGCTGAGATTGACATGCTTATAGAAACAGACAGAACCGTCTACATCATCGAGGTCAAGACGAAGCCTAGGCAGAGACAAGTAGATGAGCTCCTCAATAAGATTGAGCTTGTGCAAAAAGCCTTTACAAAGCCCGTCAAACCCATTCTGGCAGGTGTGTACATAGGGGATGAAGTAGAGGCATACGCAAAAAGCAAGCATGTTGATGTCATAAGGTACTGAGGAGCCAGACCCATTAACCATAGTCCTTCTCGAGGTAGAGCCTAATGCATGTAGATACTGGTGAGAGCAAGAGAAGGGCTGGTGATGCAGCCAGCTCTACGGATAGATCCATTAAGAGGGGTTCAGCTCTTAATACAGATTCATATTGCTTTATGGTCATAACCTCATCTCTATTCCCCCGCACCACTCCTTGGATCTGCATATGCCTTGAGGGGCTTTCAGAAAATTCAGAGACCCCACATCTTGGGCTGCCCTTGGGGAGAACCCTCTACGGCTCTTCACCCCTCACAGGGAATCTCATCAAGATGTATGGTAGACCTTGTTGTGGTTGGTTCAGTAGCTGTTAGTATCTATGGTGAGAGGCTTGGCAAGGGAGAGGGGTACTCAGAGCTAGAATACTCAATACTGAGAGAATTCAACAAAGTTTCTGAAGAGACACCAATAACCACAACAATTCACGACACACAAGTAGTTAACCTCCACATACCCCTAGAGCCATGGGACTTCACAATAGACTACATATTCACACCAACAAAAAGCATAAAGCGCGAGGGAGAGAAGAAAAGACCACCAGAACTATTGTGGCAACACCTAGACAGGGAAAAGATTGAGGGGATACCGCTGCTTAGGGAGATGCTGTCTAGGAAGAGTTCTGGGGATAAGTAGCGAAGCAAAGTTTTTAACCTTTTCTCTCTATACAACTGTTAAGCCATTATAGCTTAGGCTGGTTGTCATGGCTCTAAAGACATTCTCAAAGGTGTTGTTACCCGTAGCGCTAGCGATACTAGTTCTAGTATCTATTGCTATTAGCATTGCTGAGAATGGGATAAGAGTTGTTGTTAGGCGTGGAGCTGATGACAGCATTTATGTGGATGCCTATGGAAATCAGACAATAGTTGCTGGAGTTGCTCAGCAACTACCTATACTGGTAATTAACTATAGCTCTAGCTATCAGCAGCCAAAGATGTTTAGAGCGAGAGCTGTTGCTCTCCTCATGCCTCGTACAGTTCTCGAAGGAATGGTGTATACTCAGAGAGCATACTCAGAATCAGTCAAAGGCTCTAGACTAAGCTATGTGGAGGCAGAGTTTAGGCAGGGAAACAGCATGCTGTTCACAATGGTGTTCAACACCTCTGCAAAGATGCTCAAGGAGAATATGAGTGATGTGGGCTCCTTCACATGGGTATTGCTCTACAACAAGACTGCTACTCCAGGTAATCAGCTAGATATGCTTAAGCAGATGGTTATGACTCTTCAGCAGATATCTCCGCAGCAAGTAAACAAGCAGCTCGCTATGGCTGGTCTTGGCTGGTTGAAGTACAGGTCAATAAATGTTAGCTGGGTTGAGAAGGAGTACTTAGCTGGAATGCTCTTCAACGCTGTTATGGAGATTGACTATATGGGTCTTGCATACACATACAACATAGATGTTAACATGCTTAAGAGGTACCTAGACCTAATGAGCGTGATAGAGACAAGGGCTAGCGTAAACACCTCCATGGATGGTAACGGGCTTAGAATTGTTGTTGAGCAGGTGCATATGGGTGAGGATCTGGAGAAGCTGCTTAGAGACATAGCCACGGTTAATAGGGAGGTAGGAAGCTATGCATCCTTGTCACAGGCTTTGCCACAGCTAATGATGGCACCAATGCTATCACAACAGCAGCAAGCCGCTGTAAGCATAGCAAGCAACTTTACCGAGGCTCTGCAGAGACTAGCAAACATAACATCCCTAACCCTACTACCAAGCAACTCATCAGCAACAATAGTGTTAAACCCATTAAGAAACATGCTAGCAGTTGATGTTAGGAGCCTCAGGCTTTGGCATGTAGAAGGACCTAGCAAAGCAGTTGCGGTGGTAACAGCCTTTGCAAATGCTTTGAAGAGCCTGGGGATAAGCATTGATGTAGAGACACAGGTAGAGCCAGACAAGGTATACGAGCAGCAAATGAGGCAATCCCTCACAGGGCTACTAAAAACATGGGCATCACTCGCACAACCACCACAAACAACAACTTCAATAATAATAGCTACACAGACAAATACAACACAAACATGGATCATGACAACACCTATGCAAACAACAACTGTAACACTTACACCAACAACAGTGTACATAACAACAACAATTCTAAGAACAGTTACGCAAACCACAACAGCAGCATCAACCTTAGCAACCACAGTAATGAAAACAGTGACAACAACAGTAACAGAGTATACAACAGCTATAGCTCTAGGAGTAGTGCTCCTAGTTATAGGAATTGCAACAGGCTACATAATAAAGAGGAGGTAAGCAAAAACTTTTTACCTGAGCCCAACACCTTTTCACATTATACAAAACTTCTTAGTGATTAATACATGGAGAGAGAAACACTAAAGACTTTAACCGTTTTCATGATTTCCCTTATTATTAGGCTTACCATAGCTGTTCAGGGGATTCACGGAACTGATATACTGTTTCATGTTAATGGCTCTAGAAGCCTCTTGCTAACCGGCTCTCCATACTGCTTAGCTCAGTACAACTACCCACCCCTGTACTCAGCTATCCAGCTATCATCAATACTTGCTCTTGGGTGGAACCCCCTAGGATACAAGCTCATGCCAGTACTCTTCGACTCTCTCCTAGGACTGGCGCTATACATAATCACAGCTATGATGACCAAAGATAAGGGCTTAGCTTTAAAGACCCAGATAATCTGGGCCCTAAACCCACTAGCTATAGTTGCATCTGCTTGGTACGGACTTTTCGACTCAATACCAACACTCTTTGCACTAGCATCAATAATGGCCCTTGCAAGGGGCTATGCATCGCTATCAGCAGTTCTAGTTGCTCTCGGTATAGATGCGAAGGTTTTTCCAGCACTACTCCTGCCACCAAACTCTCTACACGCAAGAAATAGAGAGGCAAAGAATGTTCTAATCTATATAGCTATATCCTCAATCACTGCGTTAGCTATATGGCTAGCGCTATCAATTAAATGCCTTGACAACGCTTTGAAGAGCCAGCTACAGTTCCATCTGCAGAGACTTGACAAGGGATTGTCTCTCACACCCTACACACCATACCAAGCAGTACTATCGCTAGTAGTACCAACAATAATACTGACAGTCATTGCCCTATGGATGAGGTTAGAGAAGAGGTTTACAGAGGTAGAGTACACTACCTACGCATCTCTATCCCTAATCCTCCTCACAGCTTTGAACCCATTCATATATCCACACTACCTAATATGGTTCCTACCACCAGCAATAGCAAGCCTCGTAGCGCTACACAGAGGAAAAGGCTTAGCAATAGCAACAATAATAACATTAGTGTTATCAGCCATAGGCTTGACTTACTGGAGATACTACAAGGTAGAAGCAGTAGTATCAATGCTTAGACCAACCCTCTACACCACACTCATAGCAACAACCATAGCACTACTGCTACCACTAGCGAAGAAGCATAGGGTTAGCTAAGGCAACTTGTAGACAAGTGAAGCTATTTAACCGAGGGGTTCAGCTCTCATACAAGTTTATATAACTTGATGTTGTCATAGCCTCATCTCTATTCCCCTGCACCCCGCTCGGGTTTTCATCGGGCTTGGGGGCGTTTGGGGCCACCCCAGAGACCCCACATCTTGAGTGTTTCGATATGAACTTCTTGTACAGGTTTATTGCTGCTATAACGTCTCTATCTCCTACGAAGCCGCATTTGCTGCATCTCAGTATCCTATGCTTATTTTCAGCTAGCTTTCCACCACATTTAGGACACTTTGATGATGTTCCCCTAGGATTTGCTTTGGTAACCTCTATACTCCTCTCTCTAGCCTCGTACTCTATGCAGAACTGTATTCTGTGGTAAATCCATAGACCAAGCCTCTTATTAAATCTCTTACCCTTCTTGTTGTTCTCCCTAAGCTTCTCCAAGTCTTCGAGAATAATTGCTGAGCGGTATTTGAGTGCTAGCTCTGCTACTAAATCCCCCACCCTGTGGGCATAGACCCATGAGATGCTCCTAATCCTCTCACCATGCCTATCAACAGCTTTTCTAACACCCTTGATAAACCTCCACGACCTTGGATACCTCTTCTGAATCCTCTCAACCCAGATCCTGTGAGTCAAAACCTTTCTGTGAGGTGTCTTAAACCTCTTCAATCCAAGTAGTTTACCATTAGAAGTGAGTACTGCTAGTGTTATATTGTCGAAGTTCAGGTCGATTGCCATTACTGTTCTGGGCTTCAACGGTTTAATAGCTCTCCTAAAGTACACTGAGACCCAGAAACCACTCCCATCACACTTCACTACCATTTCGTAGTTGCTCCAACTCTTAAACTTCTCAACCCTCTCACTAGATGCTACCAGCTTCAATTTAGCCTCATAGCCACTGTGGAGCTTCAGCGTCAGAGTCATGCTGTCCAGGTCTAACCTATAGTCGTACCTATCTACCCTAGCACTCAGCTTTCTAAGGATTGGCTTTCTACCATTCTTACTCCTAGCCGATTTTACTACACTCTCAGCATATACATATATCTCTTTAGCGTGATGAGCCCTGAAACACAATCTCATCAAATCACTATAGAATAGCTTGTGTAGCTTCTTCTTAGAGAGATTCTCATTAATGCTCCAAACCCTATCAACAACCATTTGAAGAGCATCACGATATAGCTTCAGGAACTCAAGGAGCTTATCACAGCTACCCTCGGGAAGAGCCCTCATTTTCAGAGCCTCAACAACTACGGGCTCTTCACCCCCCACAGAGTAGCTCACCAATTCATAAAGCTGTTTTCAAATCTCATACTTTTCTAACACTATTCGTTATTGGTGTTAACATGGCTAGGTTCATATACGCAAAGTGCTCTGTAATAAAGTTTAGGGGTGGGACAGTAGTCCTATACCCACTGGCAAAGTACCAGCCAGAGGTAAAGCCATTGTATGGAAAGAGGGTGCATGTAGTGATAATAGCGGAAGAGTAGCATCAAGCTATATAAACCTATATGAAATTCAAAACAGTTGCGAAGGGCTGTGCAGAGCATAGAGTAAACACAGCAATGAAAGAGGTTTTGCAGCTTGTCTATACCTGGGGTCTTCATTGCTTGGAGAAGGCTTAGTAGGAGAACAGAGGACTTGTCTAGAGAGCTCGGACTAGAGCTTGTGTTCATACCTGATAAGCCTCCATACATAAGGGCTGCTCTGAAAACAGCCTCGATATTAAGAAGGAGGAGGCTAAAGGTTGTATTTGTTCAGCTTCCTCAGGGACCGCTACTTGGAGAAGTTGTTGCGCTTTCAAAATTTTTGGGCTTTAGTGTGGCTGCAGATGTTCACACAGGCTTCATCTTTACAACAACTCTTAAGGAGAGGATGCTGAACAGCCCATTCCATAGGTACCTTCGTTCAGCATGCCTTATCCTAGTTCACAACATTCTTGAGCAAGATCTCATAGCCGAAAAAACTGGTGCACCAAAGGATAAGACTATTGTTGTCTACGACCCTGTCCCAGCACCTCCACAAAGGCTTAAAGAGCCTAAACTAGGTATAGAGCTTGATAAAGCAGTTGTTTTACCCGCCTCCTGGTCTCCTGATGAACCCATAGATAGGGTTGCTGAGGAGTTCTTAAAGTCAAGAGCATTAAAGGAATTCACACTTGTTATCACAGGTAATTGGAGAAGGAATGAAAGTATGTACAGCAGGGTTGTAGAAGTGATGAGAAAATACAGCGCAGAAGACAAGGTTATAGTAACGGGTTTTGTCCCAGATGAGGAGTACTGGTATATATTAAAGAGCTGTAGAGCTATTATTGTGCTAACAAGTAGGGAGTATACTTTGCCCCATACCCTGTGGGAAGCTGTAGCAACTAGGAAGCTATTTCTGGTGAGTAGAACTCGTACCCTAGAAACAGAAATTGGGAGTGGATACCCATGCCTCTTCAGCCAAGACCTTAGAGACCTTGGCGAAGCCATGGATAGGTGTCTACTAGGCGAAAGCCAAACAAATGCGGAGAAGGTTGCTGAGATGCTTGAGGCTAGATCCAGGCAAAGCATAGAGAATTTGAGGAGAGCTATACAAACACTCTTGTAGTGCATTAGGGAAAGACGCATAGAGGCTATAATCTTTGACACGCTCTAGATTTGCAGAGCAGTAGTGGGTTGTTAGCTATATGGGTTTCACATTTGTTAAGGTTAGGCTCTACAGCCTTGACATGTCAAGATATGAAGATGTGGAGCTCTTAGTTGATAGTGGAGCACTATTCACATCTATTCCTCGTTCAATTCTTGAGAAACTAGGTCTCAAACCTATTGCCAGGTACAGGCTAAGAACATTCAGTGGTGAGGTTGTTGAACGTGATGTTGGTGGAGCTATTATTGAGTATGAGAGTAGAAGAGCTGTCGTACCAGTAGTATTTGGTGAATCAGGAGATGCACAAGTGCTGGGGGTAACAACATTAGAGACCCTTGGTTACCAGCTAGACCCTGTAACAAAGAGGTTGAGACCTGTAGAATTCTTAATGATTTAGCTACAGAATCTTCTTAATCAGTGAAGCCGCTTTTTCAACAAATCTGCCAAATGTTAATTCCTTTGCTCTCTCAACAGCTTTCTGGGAATAGAGCCTCCATGTAGCGCTATCCATCATTAGCTTCGCTATAGCCTCTACAGCTTCATCAGCACTCGTGTATCCAAATCCATAGCCCCCTTCATAGACTAGGTCACTCCATGTACCACCAGATCTGTGAACAACTGCTGGTAGTCCCCTGGCCATTGCTTCTGCTACAGCTATACCCCAATGCTCATTAATCGTTGCATGAAGAAACACCTTGGTTCTGTCCATAACACCATTGATCATGCTTCTAGGAGCATTCTTAACCAGCCACACATCAACATCCCCATCAATAGTGTTAGAAACCCTAAGCCCCTGCATCCTAGCAATCTCGAAAACCTTTGTATAGTACTCCTCAGCTGTTTTAGCACCTGTTGAGCCGAAGATGAATAGCTTTGCATTGCCAATAACCTTCCTAAGCTTTGGGAACAGCTCCTGAATAACCCAGTGATACCTCTTTTCCTCAGTAAACCTACCAACCATAACAACGACATTACTCCTAGAATCAAATGGTTTCGGATTCTCAACAACCTCAACATTCGGAGCAATAGGTGGGTTAAGAACCTCTGGCTCCTCACCATAGACAGCCTTAGCAACTTGAGCAGTCCACCTACTATTGGTTAAAACAAGATGAGCAACATCAAATGGATTGTCACGCATGAAGAAGGGTACAAGCTTCAGGTATAAACCGTAGTATATGTTGTATGGGAACCTATCATATCTACCACTAACAAGTGATGCATCGCCGTAGAAAACACCAGTCTCTAGAAACTCTCTCCTAAAAACTGCCTCAACAGGAAAATGAATATACTCAATAAGCTTAATACCCTTCTTCCTCACCTCATTAACAACCCTCTTATACATGGGGCTATCAGTATAAACAACCCTTATAGGATGCCCCTTCAAAGCCTTTCTAATCACATACCCCACTAACAACCTCATAAAGAGGCTGAAACGACCGAGGCTCAAACCAAGATCAACCCTAGGGTACCTAGACAAGTCAATACCAAACCACTCAGGAAACCCACTAACATCAGCCTTTACAACAGAACCAATAACAGGATCCAAACCCAGAAACTCAAAGCTCTTCACAAAGCCGGCAGACACCAAAACACCGCCCGTAGCCCTACTCCAATAAAAACTCGCAACAAGAGCACTCACTGTGCACGACACCCATTTTTGCATTATACTCTAAGATATTGCTTCCTTACTTCCATCGCCAGAGGGTTTAAGAACTATCATAACTTCGTTAGGCTTCCTAGTTTGATTAACTAAGCTAGTTAATGAATATGGTAATGCCCGAGACCTCCTGTAGGTAACAATAGCCACACTAACCTTCAAGGACCTCACCATTAGAATTACTCATTTAGAAACGAGTTTCCTTATTATCTCTATCTCCTCATTCATTATCTCTCTCCAGCTCTTAATCTTTGGGGGTTCTACAGCTTCTACACCCTTCTCCAGAACGTCGATTGCTTTTACTGTTAATGCCTCTATATCGCCTTCCTCAATAAGTGTAACACCAGGGCTCTTGCCATAGTATATCTCTAGAGCCGGTATCCTATAATCAACAACTGGTGTTCCTAGATGAAGAGATTCTAAAACTGCATATGAGAATGCATCTACGTGGCTTGGATAAAGCATTAGCTTTGCCCTTGCAACAATCTCAGACCTCTCCTTCCTAGAAACAAAACCTGTGAAAATAACCTTATCCTCAATACCAAACCTCCTCAAAACCCTCCTAATATATGAATACATTTCAGGAGATATTCCACCAGTGAACACAAGCTTTAGATTGGGAAAACGTTTTGATATGAACTTGAATGCTATTAGCGCTTCTGCAAGACCCTTCTCAGTAACTGGTCTACCACCAAAAACTATATAATCCTGTTTCTCCCTAACCCTAGCCCTAACACCTTTAATAAGCTCGAGATCCTCATCATCCAAAGAAACACCAGGATCGAAACAATACATCCTATCAACCCACTCACCACTCATATCAACAGCAACAGCCCTAGAAACACCGACAACAAGATCATAACACCTCAACACCTTTTCATAACGAAGCTTACGCAAAAAAGCTGTGCGCTTCACCCTTACGTAGAAGCTTATCTCAAGAACTGATTCCTTAATTGTATTCTCGCTCCAAGTTCTTCTCCACAAAACCAAGGCTTTCAAGATGTTTTCGAATCTCTTTAAAGAACCATAGAAAGGAGGAAGCTGTAAAAGAACCATAGCAGGCACATCAAATACTTCTGCAAGTATGTAACCACTGTATACAGCATCCCACGCCTCGTGAAGAACTACAATAGCATCATAATCTAACATTCCTACACCTATGCGTACAATCTTGGGTACAAAGGATGTAAACAGCGACCCTGCTATATGTGATTTTAATGCATCTGAAGCAAAGGGCAAAGTGCTAGACCTTGAAGAGAATCCTCCAAATCTTATACCCATACTTCTCAGCTCACGTAAATATTTCGATGCTTCTCTCAGCAACTGCTTATCATTCCACAAACCCCACGGTATGAACAGGTATACATCAAAATGCTTTGAATACTCCATTAACGACCTTAACGCTCTAAGCCCTCCACCAGTAGTAGGCAAAGCCTTTGAAATTACTAATATCTTCTGGCTATCTTTGATGCTCACCTTTATGCACCTACGATACCTACTCCTCAGTAATTTCCTGGATTACATCATAAAATAAGCTTTGCTTACTACAAGCTTAAAGGAGAAGCCCAGAATTTCTATTTGCTTGAAGAGCTCTATAGAGCACAACTAGTATTGGGAGCTAGTATGAAGGCTATAATAGCACATGATAGATGGGATCGTGGTGGTGGAGCAGAGCTGTTTAATGCTTATGTTGTTAAGACACTGCTTGAGAATGGTTTTGACGTGTCTATAGTTGCGCTAGTAAAATTTGATGTGAAGAGATTTAGGAGGATGTTTAATGTTGATCTGAGTAATGTTAGGATCTTCACATTGTTTTCAAGTCCTCTTACATTTCTTGGGTTGTATCAGAGATTGGGATTCTTTATTCCTTTGAGTAAGGCTGTGAAGAAGTTGAGGCCTGATCTTGTTTTTGTTGATTGTGAGCTGTATAAGCCTGTGGTTAGGCTGAGGAATAGGTTAGGCTTCAAGATTTTTGAGTATATTCATTTTCCGTATCACAGAAGCTTTAAGGAAAGATCTGACTTGCCTAACGAGTATGCTGAGGTTTTGAGGAATTACTTTAGAGATGCTGAAGATAAGTATGGTAAAGGGTTGTGGAGGTATTACTACAAGGTTTTTCTCTGGCTCTACAACAGGATTGCCAGGTATAACCCATTTGAGTCTGCCGATGTTGTTTTAGCGAATTCTCGTTTCACTGCAAGGCTTGTTAAGTTGCTTTGGGGTGGTGAACCTGTTGTTCTTTACCCACCTGTTTTGGTAAAGGATTTTGCTAGCGAGGCTGAGGCTCCGTTTGATTCTAGGGATGATGCTGTTGTTATGGTTGGTAGGATCTCTTCTGAGAAGCGTTA
>Ga0080005_159323_pt1 | contig 14325 bp, 16 predicted proteins | sample JossMetagenome_2_FD_69208 | JGI IMG/M metagenome (GOLD analysis project Ga0080005, IMG submission 69208) | Hot spring sediment microbial communities from Joseph's Coat, Yellowstone National Park, USA - JC3_ASED (SPADES assembly) (version 2) | ecosystem: Environmental > Aquatic > Thermal springs >... | reverse complement strand
AACTCAAACCCTCCAACACCAACAAATACCATTAATTCACCTTCTACGAGCAACAATACACAAACATCTGAGTATCCGAGCCAGGAGAACTGGGGATTGACTCTTTTAAGACCAATTATAATAGCTGTTGTCGCATTACTAGTGGTCGCGATCGCTATAGTTACTTTAAAATCACTAAGGGCTCTTAAGAGGTAGCTAGTTATTGAAAGACTTTAAAGGACATTATTCTTATTAAAATCATTATGAGGTGAAGGGTGATTATATGTTTTGGTTTTTATATGATCCATTCACAGCGATTGCTTTATTCACAGCCTACATAGTTGGCTTCATTGTTTTAATAATAGCGGCTGGTGTTTTAGCACCAAGAGTTGCTAGAAGATTTGCAGGTAGATTTACTCTACAGGCATCAATGCTTATAATAGGCTTAATAGTGGTTCTCTCAGGGCTTGCTGGTGTAGGCTTAACAGCGTACATCATTGCCGGGGTATTGGGTGAGTCTATTACAACTGGGTTTATTGCAGGACTAATACTCTTCATACTAATTCTAAACATTATATCATACCTAGTATCACCCATAACCATCAACATAATGTATGGTGCAAAACCAAGCCCAGAGCTCCAGGATGTAGTGAGCTCTGTTGCTAAGAGACTTGGCTTCACGAATCCACCAAAAGCTGTTGTCGTAAATGGACCTCCAAACGCATTTGCATATGGAAACATATTGTTTGGAAAGTACGTTGCTGTCTCCAATACACTACTCGAGATGGTTGATAGAGAGGAATTAGAGGCTATTATAGGACACGAGCTCGGACACCACAGACATAGGGATAACGCCATAATGCTCTTCATGGGGATGATCCCTAGCATACTATACTTCCTGGGTGTAACACTAATTAGAATTGGATTTATATCGAGTTATGCAAGATCTGCTTATAGTGATAGACGTAGAGAGGGTGGTGGAGGACTTCTACTAGCACTAGCTGGAGTAGCTGCTGTAGTAGTAAGTTTTATTGTGCAGGTACTGGTACTGGCATTTAGTAGGCTAAGAGAATACTATGCAGATACTTCAGGAGCCCGCGCTGCTGGTATTAGACCCATGCAGAGGGCTCTAGCGAGACTACACGTATACTACACTCATGCGGTAAGCGCTAAAGAGGCTGTATCGAGTAGTAAGATCAAGGCGTTATTCATATACGCTCTCACAGAGGCTTATGCAAACCCATTCTATAGGAAATACCCGACAGGGAGAGAGGTTAGAGATGTAGATATCGATAGAGTAGTTGAGGAGTTGAAGAAGAAGGAGGTAAGCGATGTAAGCGAGTTCTTCTCAACACACCCAGCAATACCTAAAAGAATAAGGTTCTTAGAGTCCCTCGCATTTAAGCCAATTACTGATCTCTAATTAAGTATAGTGTTTTTATCTGCGACTATACACACAGCTATTGGTTCACCGATTTCCCAGCTCGTGTCGAATTGTAAATAAGGACTCTTTAACATCCCCTAGCTTTAAAAGCGAGGCTATGAGGGTGCACTTGTAAACCCTTCAACCTTGCTATGATGCAACAATTTACCTAGGATATATTCTAGGAATGTGTTTATACAACATAATGTCACATAGAGCTCTTGTGAACTTGGTGGTGTAGAGTTGTTGAGAAGTAGCCATGTTGGTAGTTTCCCACTAGACTACTCCCTGGAGAACACAGAGAGAATTATAGTAGACTTATCCTCCATAGGGCTAGATGCGCCACCCTATCCCCAATTACGCGGCTTTATTGATATTTATGTAGAGCCTCTTGTTCAAGCGGGTTTAGTTAAGCGGGAAAAGGGGTTTCTCTATGTTTTATCCCCAAATAATTTATTATCCTGGAAGAGAGGGGTAAAAGCCCCTGAAGCCGAGTACACAGTTGAAACCATTAAAAGGCTAAAACTAGGATTTAAGCACCTTAGAGCCCCTGTGACTGGCCCCTTCACACTTGCCTCGAGGATCTACTTGTCCATGGATTCACGGGATCTCTCATCAACTGCGCTCGCCTGGAAAGACTTGGTAAAGGAGTTCTTTACGAGGTATTCTTCGGCCTGGGTAGAGTACATGTCAATGCTTGGCTACAACTTGATCTTCCTAGATGAGCCAATACTTGGAGTCATTATTGGTGCTAGAAGAAACCTTTATGGATACAGCGACGAGGACATCGTCGAAGTGCTAGATACTGTGGCTAGAAGTGCTCATAGTGCTGAGGTTGGAGTACACGTGTGCGGGAGAGTACACAGGAGGATTCTAGAGGTCCTTTCTAGCACGAGTAGAGTTAAGTATTTTAGCCTCGAATTCCACGATAGTCAACAAAACATAGAAATCCTCGATAAACGCTTACTGGAAGAGCGAGATAAACTCATATCGCCGGGTATTGTGAGTAGTAGAGTGCCAAGACTCGAGAGCCTTGAAGAGGCCTTCTCACTGTTAAACAAAGTGCATAGAGTGGCCGGAGGTAGAATAGACCTTGTATCCGGAGACTGTGGTTTTGCAGGGCTAAAGGGTGCTCTAGGTAATCCTGAAGCCGAGTATGAACTTGCTCTATCAAAGCTCAAAATAGTTGTCAATGCATGTAAGAGATTATCCTCGGGTTAAAACCACTCCTAATGCTAAATAAATATTGGCTTAACCCCTGCTTTTTTGAATACCTCAATGTAGAGTGCGTCAAGCCTTCTCTCTACCTCCGGTTCCAGCGGACTAGTGGATCCTTCCCTCAGCAACCGCTCTACTTCTAAGTGTGCTTCAATGTAAATACTCCTCTTTGACCACCTTGACCGTGGTGTTGTATCCCATATTCTCGGTAAATGTATCTCTCTCCTGATCATACGGCGCGTGTGTGGATGTAGTAAGAAGTTTCCGCTTTTTGAGAGAACAGTATCCATGATCACGTCAAACGCTAACTCATCGACGCTTAGATCAAACCCTCTCCTAATCCTCTTCACCAAGCCAATCAACTCGTTGTCTAATACGAGTTTCTCAAATGAGAAAACACTCTCAAACTCGAGCATTCCAGGACCTGAGACCACATCAAAGCCTGATACTGCAGCTAGTAAAGAGCTATAAGCAGACTCCGCCCCAGCTTGATAATCAACAAGCTTAGAGTCGCTAAGCCCCATATACGTATGTACTGGAAGCTCTATTAACTTAGCGAGATCCCTATACGCTAGCGAAACGAGCAGGGCTTCTGGAGCTGTTATCACAGGCGTTCCATAACGCGGGTGTGCTAGTAGAGGTGAGCCTCCATATATCACGGGAGCATTCTTCGAGGCCAGCTGAGCTAGAACAATACCGCTTAATACCTCAGCGTGGTGCTGTATTAATGCCCCAGCAATTGTTGTAGGTGAAGTCGAGCCAAGTCCCGGCATTGATATGATCTCTGCTGGAACTCCAGCCTTTGCGAGGTCGACTAGGTTTCTCGAAGTGAGAGTGCTCCATGAAAGTGGAGGTGATGGACAAACATCAAATATTGTGAAAGGCCTCTTCCAAGCATCTTCACGCACAGTCTTCGCGAAGTCTAGCATAATAGATAGATTTTCAACTGTAAAGGAACCTGTGATTATTGGTTTACGGGAGTACTTGAGTATTGGGTATAGCCTAACCACGTCCCTGATCTCCATTGGAACATCCCCAGGAACAAGAGCTGTGCTCTGTGCATCAATGAAATACATATTTTCAACAATCACGGCAAGTCTCTTAAGATCCTCCATTACTGGGGATCTAGGCTCAAGGGATTCGTAATCAAGGATCTTTATGGCGGCGGAGCCGGGGTTAAATATAGATGCTGATTCACCCAGAGTAGCTACTCTACTTCCATCTCTATCATAGAGCTCGATTCTCTTTGGAGCCAACTTAACTGCTTCATTAATAAGCTCCTCAGGGATCAAGACCCTGCCGTCTCTCTCCAATGCACCGTTCTCAAGCAGCGTCTTTGCAACCTCTCGATCTTCAAACTTTACACCCACTTTCTCCAGGACTTCTATTGCTTTACAATGTACTTCCCTAGCCTCCTCGAGAGATAAGAGCGTGAGGAGAGGACGTGGCATTAATTAACACCCATTAGCTCCTTCACTTTCTTCAATGCTTTGAATGCGTCATCACCACATATATCAGCGCCTATCTCCCTAACCCACTCCTCAGTGACAGGAGCACCTCCAGCTATAACTATTACTCTCCCTCGCAACCCCTTCTTCTTCAACTCCTCGATCACTCTCCTCTGCTCAATCATCGTTGTAGTCATCAATGCAGAAACACCTATAATCTTCGCATTATACTTCTCAACAGCCTCTACAAAAGCCTCAACCGAGACGTCTACCCCTAAGTCTACTACTTCGAAACCCTCAACTTCAAATATTATTTTAGCTAGTGTCTTACCCAGATCGTGTATATCACCTTTCACAGTCCCAAAAACTGCAACCCCAAGCCTCCTCGCAGAGGAACCGCCAAGCCTAGGCCTAACCACGTTTTCAAAAACCCTTCTAAACGCCTCCGCGCATGCAATTACATCAGCTATGAAGTAATCCCCTCTATCAAATAGCTCTCCAACCCTCCTCATCGCTGGAACAAGGATCTCAGTCACAAGCCTCTGAACATCGAAACCCCGCTCCACCAGCCTATTAGCCACTGATAAGGCTTTGTCAGGGTCTCCATCAACAATAGCGTTAAATAATTCCACATCCAGCCTCTCCAATTAAAAACCCCCTCTTCCAGAGATTACAAAGGACTCGTATAAATAAACATTAAACAACAATTAATCATCAAGTGACTACAGTAGGTTTAACTCTTCAAGCAACCACCACAACCCTCCCTCCACCTTTCCTCTTGATTTCCCTGAGTAGCCTAATAGCTCTTCTACGAGCAGGTGTTCCATGGTATGCCTCACGTCTATTCTTCGCACTCCTACCAGTTACATAGTCTACTAAAACCACAATCGTGATTGAAACTCCATATGACTCAATCCTCCTCTTTAGCTCCTCAAGATCCCTCACAACCCCCTCAATATCGGTAGAGAACGGGATCTCTATAATCGCTTCCTCAGTCCCCCTTTCTTTGCTCAATCCATAGACTACTACACCTCTATGTCTACGTGCAAATTCCTCCACTAGATTGGTTAATTCCCCTGTGACTATGTTTGGTTTATATGGGTCTAGTCCCTTCTCCTCAACATACTCACTGAATCTATCTAAGTCCAGTGCTATAATAATGCCTAGAGTAAAGACCCAGTCAGATTGAGCATTGAGCTCTTCATTCCCAGTCATGGTCTTAGAGGCTGCCCGCATCATCATCAATAAAAAGAATGCTTTAGGGAGTTATATTCCTTCCTACACTACTCTAATTCCTCTCCCTCCTCGCGTGGCCCAACTATGCATCCCGTTTTATACAGTTTATCCGCGACATTCCTGACAGCGCTCTCAACCTCGCTCTCCTCCTTCGCCCCCGTAATAACCATTTTACCACTACTAAATATCAATAAGACTACTCGAGGATCCCTCATTCTATAGATCAATCCGGGGAATTGCTCAGGCTCATACATAGTGTCCTCGAGGTAGTAAGCCGCCTTCTCGAGGTTAACATATGAGTGTAAATCTCCGCCTGCAACTATATTTTGAACTTGCACTCTCGGCTTCCCACGAATACCCGATCCATACCTAGTAAGTATTCTATCAATAGTCTTAATGATCCTTTTAACGGCCTCTATCAATTGAGCAATACTCTTCGTACCAGTTACAACCATTTTACCAGACCTAAATATCAGTGCTGTTGCTCTTGGTTTATCAACTCTAAATATTATACCTGGAAATTGCTCGGGTTTATAAACGTGGTTCGGTAACTCGGCTTCCAGCGAGTCTATGTCAATGTCTTGATCTAGTATTACGGTGGCAACAATGTTTTCAATCCTAAATGTCGGTTGAGGCATTGGAGTAGTCAATTACCTCACCCCTTATAAAGGCATTTAAAAATCTCATATAAGGGGTTTATAAGCATAATAGCTTAGTCAACGCAAACAATACAAGCGGAGTTGCAAATACATATAATAAGAGTAGTACTGCAGATTCCCTAATGCTCTGAGGCAATTGCTTCTTAATGACATCAATACCACCATCCATGAGTTTCAAATCCATTTTTGAAACATATAGGTACGCACCACTACTCCATTCCTCCCTGGCAACCTCAACCGCGTACTTAGCAACATCCTCAAGCAACTCCACACTCTCATGCACTGGAATATAGGCTATTTGAGCCCTAGTACCAGTCTCCGAGTGTTCATCGTTAGTTACAACCTCGCAGTATTCTACATTTAACCCCTTTAATTTCTCTAAAAGAATATTTCTAACACCCGGCTTAACATTATTACCCCTCAAGTAGAGTATACAAGCACTTTCCCTACCCTCGCCATTAAAGCATATAATGCAACAGTCTCCATCAACGAGACCGGGTGCACTGGATTTAAAGCACTTGTATTTATATTGCAGTACTACTGGTTCTCTCCCCTTATAAGCCTCTATACCATCAATTACATTGGCGAGCAATGAACTTAACTCGCTTAGATCAGGCTCATCGAGGAGCTCCCAATTGTGAGCATCTAGTATAATCACATCACCAAGCCCCCTCTCTTTAAACTTCAATTCGTAGTCCAACTGGAGATCGTATGGTAGGTCATCAATACCCCCCATAAGCCTACTAATAATGACTAGTGAGAGCTTATCAAAAACTATTACAAGTGCTTCCCAACATCCTTGTTTCTTCCTAAATGATCCCTGATACAATAACGGTGTTTTTGAATTACTCATAATGGTCTTAACTATTTCATCTATAAAGTAATCTATGTATTTAGATGAAACAATGTTCCTATCGTGAGAGCCAAGCCCGTGAAGTGCAATCGCATGTCTATAACCGATCTTTCTAAGAGCGCTGTTTAGATATATTGGTAACTTACTGCTCCCTATATTTGAGAACGGCCCGTAGTGCACGTCTGTGTAGATCAATGCGAGGTCTCCCAGTTCAATAATCCTCGGGTACACGTGCTGGTATTCACCTATATCTTCAAAAGCCCTTTCAATCTCGGTTCTTCTATCTAGCCAGTTCCTCAGGAACATTGTGCCTAGATCTGGAAGCGAGTAGTTATTAACCCTCCTCCTCGACATGAACAAGAATATAGCAATATCCACAAATACCATTGAGAGAACTACGAGTGAGTAAACATATACATCACTAGTAGAGCAGTAATTCATAAGTCTACAAGTTACTATCGTTGCAAGTGGTGGAATAATTGAGACAAGGTATTTTGAAGGAGTTGTCCCATCTAATCCTAGAATAACAACAATTAATAAAGTCGTCGAGGCTGATACGGCAATCAATGGACTACCAGTTATAACCGTAAATATCGTAGAGTATATGAGAACGGCTAGTGAAAGCCCAATTTTTCTCTTCAATTTATAAAATACTGTTCCTCTATAGAGCTTAGAGTAAGGTAAGAGAGTAGTGTATGTATAAATAGAATTCAACACTATTGGAATAGAGCTCCTACCAAGAGCTACCACTATGAGTAATCCAATAATAATTAACGCTGTTGCTAAAAACTCCCACTTCGGTAGAGTGAAGAGAATTGTGTAATACCTACTAACCATAGAGCGTGGCTTATATAAATTCAACGCTGTTACACCACTACTCGTTAAAGATTTCTAAGCACAAGAATCTAATAATCAACCCCTGGTAAATAATGAGACCTATGTTAAATCACCACACGCGCAGAAAGCCTCGTGTATTAGTGCGTGTAGATCACTCATGTTCTCACCACTTAGAGCTGAAACCATTACAGCTCTAAGCGGGCCCCTTGTCTTCACAGCTATTTCAACTAGACTCGGTATTATCTCCGAGGCTAAACCCTCCCCAGAAACAGACTCCGCGAGCTTCAATGGATCTTCAACTAGGTATTTGAGAAGCTGCGGATTAACTGCTATATCTTTTTTATTTACCACAGGTACCGATATCAACCCTGTTTTCACCTGGATCAATACGTAGAGAAACCACAAGAACACGGCATCAGTCACTCTTGCAACTGCGGATGCATCTATTATGTAGGCTATTACGGTGTTACCGAGTTTTCTAAGAGCCTCGAGGAAGATACTACTCGAAGGCCTAAATAGAAAGGCTTCCATTTGCCCAGGTGTATCTATTAATACCAAGTCCCATCTGGAGGGCTCAGAGAATGGCTCATTCGACAATATTTCATTTATTTTCTCCGCTATAAGCTCTGATGCCTTTATAAATGCCCCGTTTGGCCCTAAACCATACTTATCCATTATGTCTCTAAGTGTAAATAAACTCCTAATGTCAAACAATGGCTTATACTTGAGTACATCAGCGCCAGGATCTAAGTTGACAGGGGCCACTCTTAGTAGTAGGTTTTCACGTAGCCACTTAGTATAAGACGCGACGAGACTACTCTTCCCCGACCCCGCTGGACCGACAAATACTACAAATACCGCTGGCAAATCAAACACCAATAGCCTAGGTAAAGTGTTGACTTAATACTTACTTAAACTCTAGGCGTCGCATTGCTAGAAGTGCTATTCTAAGGAGCTTCAGGAGCTTGCTCAACAGTGATCTTCTTTAACTGCCTATTATACATCTCCACAAGCTCCTGGCTCGTTGTAGCATCCTCCGGTCTTTTATCAGGCCTCCACCTTATGAATCTCGGAAACCTAATGGATATCCCCGCGTCTGGTTTCAATAAACCCTTAGCACACGTGTGTATTGGTGAAAGCGTCAACTCAGCCCCAATGATCTCTGCTACAAATACTGGTTCAATCCATACATCAGGCTCCATTTCAGCTAATACTCTCGGGTGCTTCCGATCTCTTACATACGGCTTCAACATATCTGGTAATTTATCGAGGTCTTCGTCTTTAAACCCCGATCCAACCTTACACACTGTTTCAAACACGTCTTTATCTGGATTATACGCAGCCATGAGTAGTGCACCATACTTACCACCCCTCCTACCCTTGCCGTGGAAAGCCCCCACTACGACAAGATCCACGGTGTCGGCCATTTCACTCTTATAGTCTCTCTTGTACTTTATCCAAAGCCAACCCCTCACTCCAGCTTGATATATTGCATCTTTATGTAGTGCTTTAACCATGACTCCCTCAGCCCCCTCACTAATAGCCTCCAAGAAGAACTTCTCAAGGTCCTCTGGAGTATTCGTCTTAATGTACTCGGCTATGGTGAAGTCTTCTGTTTTATCAATAATTTTCTCTAAAGCCTCACGTCTCTCTGGTAGTGGCTTCACTGTGTAGTCTTCTCCATCAAGGTATAGTAGGTCGAAGAGAAATACCCTCACAGGATACTCCTTGATCGCTAAGTGGATGTCGTACTTCCTCTTCCTATGCATCAACTCCTGGAAAGGCTTTAACTCACCTGTTTCAGGGTCGTAGGCTACTATTTCACCCTCTACAATAGCCTCGCCTGCCTTAATGTGAGTAGCCGCCATTTCCTCAACATCTGGGTATTGCCTCGTGATATTCTCAAGCCTCCTAGAGTAAATCCAGACTCTATCCCCCTTCTTATGTATTTGAGCTCTTTCACCATCATACTTAAACTCTACGAATGCGTCTCCACCAGTCTTCGCTAGTATTTCACGCGGGTCGCTGAGTCTCTCAGCGAGCATTGGCCTAATTGGAACACCCACTTCAGGCTTAACTCTCTTTAACTCCTCTAATCCCTTCAATGCGAGAATTCTAGCTACTTCCCCGAGATCAGACCTTAAATTGTACGCTCTCTCAATTATAGGCCTCGCAGTTACACCGCCACCATAGGTGGCGGCTAGAGCATCCATTATAGTTGCATCTCCAATACCAACTCTCTGCTTCCCCTCCACGAATCTCACAATAAATTTCGCTTCTTTAGCTGACGCTTCCTTTAAGAGTCCTGAGAGTAGTCTTATTTTAAGGTCTTTACTACCCTCACCCTGCGTCATAGCAATCTTGACTAGGGTATTGTATGTGTTGACAACTGTGAGAGCTACTTGTTGTTGTGTAAAAGCAAATAGTGTAACTCCAGCTTGCTTACTCCCAGCAATTTGCTTCAACTTCTCAACTGCTCTACCAAGATCTCCAACTTCCTTCACAGTTTTCTCAACATCCCTCTCGGGGATTGTGCAAGCTATTGAAATAGCTTTAATCAACATCTTCTCTCCAACACCAATCTCGGGCATCCCCTTCCAATCAGGCCAGAGAACCCCCTGTATCAAGTACACTACTTTATCAATGATCTCTGGTGGCGTCTGCTTAAATAAATTAGTGAGTAGTGCAACCATTTGAGTCCTAGCAGAGATTAATTCAAGTCTATCAATAGTCTCCGCTATAATGCGTAGAGGCATGTCCACCATTAAGCTCAACCCATAATATATATTACTTAAAGTGGTTAATTAAACAATAGGGTGCTCGATTAAGTACAAATACCCCTTAATACATGAAACATAATTGATGATGAAAACCCGGCAAGAATGAAGGATGATTAATCAGAGTTAATCTGAAAACAGTGATTCTATCCCTAGTCCACGTGAATGGAGAGTAGTGTTCTTCAACAAGGAGAGATCTGATAAATCAGCTTTTTAAGGGGGCTATAGTATTCAAAACGATTGAGCTGTAAGGGTCGTAGTATATATTATGTTGTCTAAACCAGGAGGTTTCAAAATCACTATTCGAAAAGCATTGAAACACGACTTAGGGGAAATACTCAGAATACATGAGGAGTCCCCTCGAGAACTAGGTAAAGAGGACCCTAAGTGGTTTAAAGCACTACTAGAGTCTAATTCAAAGAGAATACTCTTTTTAATTGCACTTATTGGAGATAAGGCATTAGGTTATTCTCTAGCTTACAGAAGTAGAAGTAGAGGATATATTGAAAACATCGCTATTGACGAATCCCATAGGGGTCAGGGAATCGGATCAATGCTTCTCGAGGAAACAGAGAAGATCCTTTTAAATAGAGGAGTGAGAGAAATATATCTGTGTGTTAAAGACTGGAATAAAAGTGCACTTAACTTCTACCTAAAACACAACTACAAGATCAAGGGTACTATTCTGTGGTTTACAGCGCCACCGGAAAGAGTGAAGACCAATGACCCTGAAATCGATTACACTGTTATCGATGTAAACGCTGGTTTGTTAAAGCCTAGGTTAAAGTATTATGCTTCATACTGGAGTAGCTTCGTGGATGAAGTCGATCGATACATATACAAGAAGAAGTTGTATAGAGCGGAGAGAGCCATACTAGTTAGGCGAGGTAGGAGGGCAATCGCGTGTGCAATTTATAGTGATGGAGATGAATTAATAGTAGACAGTATTTCACTATCATCATACAATGCAATAGAAGCACTTGAAGCACTATTAAATAGCCTGAAAAACATAGCTATCGCTAGAGACTCTAAGATCATTGAAATACCCGTAGACTCCTCTAAGCAAAAACTAATAGAGCTACTCGTGGAATCCGGGTTTAAAATGAATGAATCAGAGTTCCTCCTACACAAGGAGCTCATTGAAGACTGACCTCCTCGAAGAGTCTTTACTCTACACTCCGAGCGTGGAGCCATCAATATTGACCACCAGGAAACTCAAGATCTTCATTGAGGTAACTTTAGAATGAGGAATAGTGTAGGAGATATAGGAGAACCCTAAATCTCCTAAGTGGCAACATGTCTAGACCAGCGAAGCCTACACTTGAATTAATGAACTAGCATTTAATAAAGATCTTCCCTAAATATCTAAATTGCAGACATGAGAAGGGGGTTGTCTCTTTGGATACTATTGATTGGACACGTGAATTTTTCATTGAGAAGGGTGAGTTGTTCTTAAGAGTTATGAATGCTAAGTGGGAGAAGGCTAGAGAGGAGGCACACTACATTAAGAAACTACTTGAACTACTTGGAGTTAGAGAGAATTCCCTCATCCTTGACTTAGGGTGTGGCAATGGCAGGATCTCTATTAACCTCGGTAAACTAGGATATAGAGTCCTGGGACTTGATATTTCACCCCTATTTATTAGAGATGCAGTTGAAAAAGCCAAGATCCACGGTGTCGGGGATAGAGTATTGTTTAGAGTAGCTGATGCTAGGAGGATAGATGAGGAATTAGGGGATTACAGGGAATTCGACGCTGTATTAATGTACTGGTCTACAATACTTGGCTACTATGGTGAAGAAGTAGATCTTGATATCTTGAATAGAATAAAGAGGATAACTCGTCCTGGCGGTTTCCTACTAATCCTCAATACTGCTTCTTACGACTCAATAATACTTAGAGCTGGTGTATCGGGGACAAACGCTTGCTACTTCAATGATATTGATGAAGAGTATGCTTACATTGAGAGAGCTTTATTCGATCCATACACGGCGACTTTAACTAGTACCTGGAGTTTCTACAGGAAGAATGGAAGAGACTTAGTTTTCATTGATGACGTTTCATTTAAACTCAGGATTTATACACTACACGAAGTTATAGAGTTGGCGAAGAGGGCTGGCTGGGTGTTCACAGCTGCGTATCACGATCTAGCATCTTTATCCCCGTATAGACCACTATTTAGTGGCTTAAATGTCGTGTTTAAGTCTGAGTAGTGTGGGTTTTTAGTGGGTTTAGTTCTTGGATACATATTTATGTTTAAATAGGACATCTTTATATATCTATGCAAGGGTAATACCTTCTTGGTGCTAGACATGTCTATATCAACTAGGAAAGCAAGAGAATTACTCAGTGTTTTGGGGCAAGAGTTTACAGTCAGCGATGTCGTCTCGAAAGCCAAGCTCTCGCAGAGTACTGCTAGAAAGTATGTTAATGAGTTAATGAAAAAAGGGTTTATAGTTGAAAAAGATGGTAAATACACGGTCACGGATAAGGGGTTATTCCTCTTAGAGGGTGTTAGTGTATTTGGTAAGAGAGTGGAGGAGAACTACTCATATATATTCACAAGTGAGAATGGCTCTCCAATACCCTTGAAAGTAGATTCAATAGAGAAACTCTACATTGCCGTTAAGTATGGACTAGTACCAGAGAATATCTTTAGACTACACGTAGAGAGGGGATACTTAACATCATGGCTCTCCAGCCAACTAGGTGCAACTCAGCTAGCTCGTAGATTATTAGGAGTAAAAAGCCTTAGTGAAGCCGTAGAAGTGCTCGAGGAATATATTGATTTATAGCGTCATGCATTTACTCAATTTTCAATAAACCCCTACTTAGTAGTGTCTTAGCTATGCGCTCTGCAACACTCCTACTTTTACACCTAATCATTATTAAATCCCCGTACTCTTCAACCAATATATCCCTGTCTCGCAGAAAACCTAATATTGCATTTCTCGCTTCACTATTGTTTAGTGCTAATATAACGTAGAATCCATTAGGGTCTCTCCGAGATAGTAACTCCCTCACCGTGTTTTCTAACTCTCCTCTAATTCCAGGTTTATTCATAATTCTAACTCCTCGTAGTTATAATAGAGATGCATTTCTATCCAAGCACTAGATCCAGTGTTTGAATTGATTGTAGAAGCCCACCACCCCTAGTAGTATACATATGGGTATAGAGATCACTATTGATAATCCAAGAGAAACTAGTGCTTTGTAAACCATTAATGCCCCTGTTATAGCGAATAATGCCGGTATGAAAACTCTAGCCAACACATAGAGTATTAATGCGAGCACTATTGTTAGTGCAAGGATAATAATGGGGTTCGTAGCGATAATGGAGGCTATTATATATGCTGAAATAATTGAGAGCGCGATTCTAAAAACTATAAAGCCTATTGCTAGACCTATGAATAATCCAAGGAGCATTAATACTACTGATATAGCAAAGCTACTCCACAATTGGAAGCTATACTTCCACAAGATATACGCTGAGAAAGCCCCGAAAACAATTGACGATATAATCCTCGATAATTGACTTCCCCAGATCGCAACCACAGCCCCTACTAGAGCAAGGATAACATATGATGGTAAGTCGACCGCGACGCCATCCATTCCATGCACCCATGTAGTATAATAATGGGTTCATGTAATAAATACTAAATACAAATTGAGGGGGAATTGAGCTTGTCTAGTCTATTGGATAAAATAATGAAGTTCTGCGAGGTAGTTTGTTCTAGTGAAAACCTATATGGAGAGCTTGTTTTAGACTATGAATGCTACTGGGATTGCCTCAACGAGTTTGAAGACTATATCCATAGCTCGTAGCTTGCAATGGTCCTACAACCGAAAGCCTCGCCTATTTCAAGGCGGGGAGGAGTCAGATAAATTTAGCTA
>Ga0080005_131541_pt1 | contig 14325 bp, 19 predicted proteins | sample JossMetagenome_2_FD_69208 | JGI IMG/M metagenome (GOLD analysis project Ga0080005, IMG submission 69208) | Hot spring sediment microbial communities from Joseph's Coat, Yellowstone National Park, USA - JC3_ASED (SPADES assembly) (version 2) | ecosystem: Environmental > Aquatic > Thermal springs >... | reverse complement strand
TGAACAACGCCTCCAGAGCGGTTAACTCAAATGCCCCACCTAATACTGGCAACACATAAATCGCTATTTTTTTATAAAAGTCTAGCATGTTTTCTAATTTGCCTAAAATTTCGGTACCTGGTATCTTAAAATCTAAAGAATCTGGGAATATCTTTACGACTTTAGGATAATTTATTTTGTTCATAACTTCTAATGCTATATATGAACCTTTTCGTACAAACTGCTCGTTTGTAACCGATATATAAAATCCTATCTTCTTTTTATCTGTTCTTTCGACTAATGGTAGGTCACACCCATGAGGAATGACGTGAATAGGAACATAAACACCACCCCTTTTAAGCCCCCATGCGGAGAATTCAGTCGGTGTTATTACCAGGTCGCAATTTTCATTTAATATTGTTGCCATTTTATCAGATACTCTATCAGTATCCGAGACTTCTGCACAAACTATTATACCATCTCTCTGTCTATCTGGTTTCAAATGTTCTAACACAGCGACTGCTTCGTGAAGTATTGTTACGTCCGTATTTTTATAGTGATTATCTGTAAAGTAGTACATTGTGGCGATTGTATCATCTCTTAGGTTCATATAATGAACCCACTTTTGTGTTATAAAATTAAACGAGATAAACGAGGGCTGTGTTATGATTTTGATTTTTAACGGTTTCACACGGAAAATATAAAAATCCCTGTTTATAAAATTATTTAATGACCTCGAGCGTCCTGATAGGTATCCCATACCATATATCTGATGACAAATATTATCTCGACATGACACTTTTGTCGATAAGAGAAAAACTAGGCAAAGATGTCGACATCCTCATAATTACAGACGAAAATACTCCCACACTTTCAGTACCTACGAAAGCATATCAAACCCGTGTCCAGGGTCACGGTGTAGGTAAAGCTAGGAACGCCGCTGGCCTCTACGCGTATTATAATAAATACGATTGTCTCATTTACGTTGATTCACACATGATTATTATTTCCGACGATTACTTGAAGATCTGTAATAGTAAGATAGGTCATCCTAAGATCGTTTTGGCAGAGATATATAACGGTCCTATGAAGGACATTTTAAAGTATATTATCCCTCCCACGATAGATAGGAGTAGATACACCCTTAGTTCATTTTTAGATAAGGACACGTGGAGATGGGCATATATATACTCTACAATGACTAACAAAACCGTCATGACCACAGAACCTTCATACGCATTAAGTCGTGAGGTTATTGAGGCATTAATTCAGGCACAAGGGAAATTAACCTTAGCCGAATATTGGGGTAAAGAAAGCTTTGATTTAACAATTTCCGCGGCTAGGCTGGGATATACGATAGATATATATCCAACTATAGAAATAGCACACATATATAAAGTAGGTTCCCCTTCATGGTCTTCAAGGTTTACCGAAACCAAATGTATACATGAACCATATTGTGGCGTACTGTCTGGTTCGGTCTATCATAACGGTATTAAATGGGGCGATTGCGTTTTTGCATTAAAGCATTATTCGGATATAAGCAAACTGCCAGTTGATAAAAACGTCTGCGAAAAAGTAAAGAAATACGATACAGATGCTATGGCGAGGATAAGACAATTTAATAAATCTGCAAAATATACGTTAGACGATGTTTATAGAAAATTGTCAGAGTTTTTAATGGGTGCAAGCTACGGTTTTGTTAGCTAACAAAGGATGACAAGCCTCGCCCCTTCTGGGGGTCATGAAAACTTTAAATTTTTACTCGGAGAGATATATTGAGGATTCATGGTTCACTTTAAACGACAGATTAATGTGCAAGTTTCACCTGGTACTCCAAAAACTATAACTGTTAGTCCATCACAGCTGGTTTCCATAGACGCATCTGGCAACGGTTCATTAACCATAACTTTCGCCACATCTGTACCTCAGTCCTTATCATCCTTCGCTACTTCATCTAATACAGTTACTATACCAGTTATCGGTAAAGTTTCTTTAGTATTATCCAATGTTAGTAAGATTGTCGTTTCAGGAGCAGTTGTAGTTAAAATAGACGAAAAAGTTCAGGGTATTTTAGAAACACCAAGCCAAATAAAAGTCGAAGTTCCTTCATTTTCAAACATTTCAGTTAGCGTTTCAAATAATTCAATAACATCTGTTACGATTGACGGTCAGCCTGTAGGTCAAGCAAATGTTATCCATGTCGGATTCGAACCTATTACGTTTGTAGGATCTGGCGTTTCATTTAATGTGCAAGATTATGATCCAATAACTGGATTACCAGCAGGCCAACCAGTCGCGGTTAATCTACCATCTGGAACTTCGGAATCCGAATATCCTACTGGAAGCCAGATATTATCCAGTAGAACTGGCTATATCATAATAACAAACGTTTCTGGTTCAGGATACTTTCATATATTTAGGGTTAAACCCTAATAGCCATGGGATAAAGCGAACGATAAACCTCGCCCTAAAGGGCGGGATGAGGTCATGAACGAAAAACTCATTGAGGAAAATAGACGCGTATGTATGCAAATCCCCCAATGTGTTGGTTGGTCTAATACAAAGAAACGTATCTATGTAAATAGCCCAGTTTACGTTCCTGGAGTGGAAACTTTCGTAATCTCTGGCAAATTTAAGACTTTTTCGCAGGGCATCTTCGCAGGTACCCCTATAGGTGGTGTATGCGGGAATACATATTATTTAGGAACTCTAAGTTTTTTTCGCAGTTGATGACAGTGGCAATTATTATGCAATAACGGATTCTCATGTTGTCCCTTGTTACGATACTGTGTATTTCCCTTCCCCTTTATTAAAAATAAACCCTTCATATACTACTGAGAAGATTCCTATAATTAACCCGATACCGATAGGGACAGTGATATACAGATCAAACATTAACACGACATACGTGAACTTAGACATGGCTGTAATCAAACTTTACAGTGGTATTACACCATATGCCATCACTTACGGTAAAATGCTTCCGTTGTTTTTTGACGTTCCTAATGAATTAGAACCAGTAGTCAAAGTAGGAGCTAGAACTTCTCTTACTTCTGGCACTGTCGTCGATAAGTCAGTCACATTGAAGATTCTAAATATCTTTGACAACCTAGTTTACTTCACCGGTCCTTTATTTCAACTACCTAGTGAGGAAGGAGATAGCGGTGGTCCTATATTTGTAGGAAATTCCATTGTCTCAACGATCGTTGCTGGAAATGGAGTATTTGCAATAGGAAACGATGTATTAAATATTATCAGTACTTTGAGAAGTTTAGGACTAAAGTTATACACCTCGGACAATAAAAAAGTTCTATATCTAGCGTCGATTCCTCCGATAATTACGGGTTCTCTTCTTACTGCTCTGGCATTTCTTATGTAACCTCGCCCTTCATGGCGGGGAACCATCAACGTTGAATTTTTAAATGACTAAAATAACTAATTTTTTGTGGAAGAAGAAAGATTCAGTAGAATCAAACTGGTTGCCGATGAATTCTTTAATTATCTATTAAATAAATATAAAGAAGGTCAGATATCTGTCAGACTTGCAGAAATAGAGGAGTACATATGGAATAAATACGGAGAAAAGTTATTTAAAAACAGACTTTCAGTAAACACATACGTTTCATACGTTGCCAGACACTTTCAAAGATACGGGGTGATAACTTTAGTTAAGGAGATTGGAGAGAAGGGATACAGAGCATCCCTTACTTTATCATATATTAATTCAATGTTCTACAAACCATCAAGGGCGAGGAGGCAATGAAGATATACAGCGGGAACAGTTATGCCACCGTAACTTTAACTACTGGAGGAGGTTTTATAGCTTCAGTAGGACATTTTTTCAGAGGCGAACCTTTATATTTGGAAGGAGGAATAAAGGTTGCCAAAGTCGAATTATCAAAAGCCTATGATTATTTCATAGGTTTTTGTGAATATAAGAAACCGACCAAAATAGGAATCGTTGATCTTAATGTAGGCGATACCGTGATCATAAGGACAGATAATAGGGATATTGAAGTTAAGATAGTCGAAGTTTTACCACTTGGCAAATATTATAAATACAAATTTACTCCTAGAGCTATTACAAAGGGTGATAGTGGTTCTCCAGTAATTTATGACGATATGGTAATTGGATATGTAACTCATGAAATCGCATTTAATTCAATCGCTCCAGTTTTAGACGCAATATATAAATGGATAAAAAAACTCAGCAAATCTTCTGCATCCACACAATTTTAAAACCAACACATCTTCTACTGACAAAACAAACGACAAACCTCACCCCTTCTAGGGGCGAGGATGGATAGCCCCCTTACAGAAAGGTTTAAATATTTCTTTACGAAAGTTAACATAGTGGGGAGAGCGGGGAGGGGGCCACTCATAATGCCTGTGGAGCTCCACCCTCTACCCGTACGGGCAAGGTGGGGCTATGAAGCAGGAAGCCTTGTCATAAAGGCGGGGTAGCTCACCTTAACAAGGATTTGTAAAGATAAAAAACAATCTACTGCAACTCTATAGAAGTACAAGAAAAATGTGTAGTTAGTTCAGAAATGTTTGAATAAATTAATTATTTCGTCGGCAAAGTTTATCCATTTCTGTGGTATTGGTAATATCACTCTTTCATGAAATGAAACTCCTATATTTTGTGCCTCCACAATATAACTTGTAAATGCGTATGGATCTGGTAGGAACCCGTAATTGTTCCCTGACTCTAAGTAATATTGTAATACCTCTCCATAATCATATATTGATATGAACATATGAGGAGAGGAACTAGCTACCTTTACTGGTACTAAGTTAGCGGTAACAGATTGTAAACCTATGAATCCATATTCGGGTACGTTTAATGTGGAGTGAGGAGGAATACTGAACACGAAACCGATTGTGTCGTTATTATATACAGCCAAAGTGTATAAAGGTATGCTCGATAAATCATTCAGGAACTGACTTGCACCTAATAAAAAATACACGTCCCCGAATGCTCTCCCAAAAAGATAAGGAGGGATTATTTCTTCGTTACCGTTTACATTTAACGTTGCTCCCCTCACTAGACCTACAAGCTTTTGTTGGTCGGTTCCATTTTCCAAATGCCATATAATTTCTCCATATTGACCACCGTTATATGTATAAGAAACTGAGAGACCTTGTTTTGTGTTATTTGTAACGAATGGTTTATTGGTTATTCTAAGGTGAAATTTCTTCATTATAATTATTTAGTTATATTTAAGGATAATAAATTTTTCCCTCTTCTTTTTCTGACCTCCTCTCCGCCCTAAAGGGTGAGGCTTGTCGTTTGTATTGTCAGATCCACTAAGTTAATGATGAAAGCAATGGGACCACAAATCTACAAAAACACCAGTACCTATAATTATAGCAACCAGACTAAGAACCTTCTCATCTAACGACGTAGAAATAATATTCGCTATTACTCCAACGACTACTAGTACCAATAATCCATACAGGTCGTGTGTTTTTCCATGAGTAAAATAATAAAACATATCGCACGATGGATCATAATGTCTAGTATCGGAAATATATTCGTATGGAGCTAAGTTGTTACCTATATATTTATTGTACGCGTATGCATACAAAACGACGGATAAAATACCCTCTATTACATCATCCAGTGGTATATGATAAAAAACTGGATAGTACCAAGCGTAGGAGAAAGGTAATTGGTTCTTTATTATCCAATAGCTAATATCTTCGAATGCCATAGAAAGGAAAAAGTTTGCACCCCAGATCAGATATGATGTAGAGAATGTAGCTATAGCAAAAATAATGAAATAGAGAATTCTGTAATCTAATGTGGGAATATACTTCCAAAATGGAACATCAACTTCTAATATAGAATAAACTATACCGAATAATAACGACCTGAGTATGTTGACCAGTAGGTAATTTTTCCCCCACATTTTTATGATCCCTCCCAGCAAGCGGGGCTTTACGTCCCCCTTTGAACCCCCAATTTTATAATATTTACCATTAAAGTATATAACATAACAGGTTGGTAATTATGTCAGCTGATCTTTCTCTCCTTTTAGAGGAATATTACAGGAATTTCCCTGTAGAGAAGATGCGGGATTATTTAGTCAATGAGGAGAATTTGTTCGAGATATATGAGGGTATGCTAATGTTAATCCTAAATGAAGATAAAGACAATTTAAAAATACTGTCAAAAGAAGTTGAAAAAATAAAGGAGGATTTTGAATTATATAACTCTATACTTGAAAATAATACAACCATAGGAGAATACGTTAATATGGTAATGAACGAGTTACAAAAACTTATTGACGGGTTGAAGAAAAACGAAGAGGAGTTCTACAAAGAGGTATTAAATTCTGATAACCCTAATTTCCTAATAACCACTTACTATTCGTTGTATTTACGCTTCGTAACAACAGTATACTTAAAACTACAGGCTAACATAACCAATCCTAACATAAAAACAAAAGATTCTGTTAAAGATATATTCAACATCGCTAATTTCCTAGTAGGATTTTTCGGGATGCCCCTACTAATTTATATAAAGAAAAAAGAAGTATTCCCTTATATATCTGAGCTAAGCGGGGCATTATTACACGCACTAGTTGCCGATAGGACACCTATGCCCTCAAAGGACTCCTTAGGTTATTACTTATTTTCCAGGATCCACGCTGAGTGAAAAGGAAACTTTTTTCTTAGATACCAAATATTGTTATAGGGGGCTATCCATCCCCGCCCTAAAGGGCGAGGTTTTGTCCCCTTAACCTTCATTTTTATAATACAGGAATGTGAAAACCAGTGCTAAACTAATTTACGTAGGTTAGTCGAAAAGTTTAAATATCCCTTCTTCCACTTTTCTCTCAGGTATGAGTCTACTCATAATCATACTTCAGATCATAAAATATATTGCTTTTATTGTGGGGTTCGTCGGTGGTTTCTTTATAGGAATAGGTATTGTTGCTGGATTATATACGCTTTACATGACGCTTAGGACTTTACGGTTTAGATTTAAATATATTAAAAGACTTAAAGAATGTAAAAGAGATCCTAATTGTAGTATGTCAAAAATACTTGATTGGTGCGAGAGAGTTGCTGTCTGGGGGGACTGGGATGATACGTATGTTGTGGATCATATTTGCAAACCATATTTTAGGAAATATGCGAAATGGAATGTTTGATGAACTACCCCGCCCTGAAGGGCGAAGCTTGTTGTTTGTATCGTTAATAGTTCCTTTTTTATGTCATCATCAACAAAGAAAGCAAATTTTTTAAACACCTCTTCTTATTTTCTCATGTGATAAAAAGATTAAAGATAAAGAACTTCAAGAGTTACCGTGACAGCGAGTTTGAGTTTGGGAAAGTAAATATCGTTGTAGGGCCTAACGGTTCTGGTAAAACTAATCTTGTCGACGCTTTTAGTTTTCTAAAGCAACTTATCAGACCTCTATCTTACCCGCCTTATCCTTTCATTCGATGGGGAGATTACAAGAACGTTGTATTTATGCAAGATGAGAATTTGGACATCTCCTTTGAGATCGATGGTGAATATAAGGGTAAAGATTACCATTACGAGATTTCGCTAAATAAGTTGCAGATAAAAAAGGAAATCGTAGACTACTACTCTTATATTATTGAAAGAAGGGATAACGTAGTAAGATATGAAAGTAAAGAGATGAAAATCCCCAAAAATTTAAGTGTATTTAACTTATTTTTTGCACAACCTTTTAGTAATCATATTTTCCCCCTTCCACCTGAATTCTCGGATTTTATGATGAATTTCCTAAAAGACGTAGGAGTGTTCAGAATAGTTCCTCAAATAGCAGTATCTGCAGTCCATTCTACATCCCCAAATGTGTTAGACGAAAACGGTCGCGGGTTAGTTAAGGTGATAGCCAATAACTTGTTTAGAATTGATGAGGTTAAGCAGGTTTATGATTTCTTAGTTGAAAACAACATCTCTCTAAGACCGGTTTTCACTGAGGACGGAAATATAATACTATATTTTGTTGAAAGGGGTGAAAACAACAAAGAGCTGGTTTTACCTCCAGCATTAGTACCTAACGGTTTTATAAAAATGTTGACAATCCTTACAGCTGTGTATCTGTTAAAAATGTCAACAATCATTATCGACGAAATAGAGAACTCCCTCCACCTTAAGTACATTGAAAGACTAGTTGATATAATGCGTCATTCCGACTCACAGTTCATAGCAACTACACATTCGCCACTAGTTATCGACTTCATGGACCCTTCAGAAATAATAATTCTTGATAAAGAAAGAGGAGAGACTAAAGTTAATAAAGTACAAGAGCCAGAGAAATTGAAGGAAAAGTTGACTGAGAATGGTATCTTGTTAAGTGAATGGTTATTATACTAAGTGAAAAATAATGAAAATAATTCTAACGCGAAACCCGCACTTAGATAGAGTTGCAACTGAAAGTTTGTATACCTCTTTACAGCCGTCCGCAACCTCATTTCTTCACGTGGGGGTGGATGAATCACAGACCGCAAGTCTACCCCTTACGGGGAACCCCGTCGTTGACGGCAGTTAGTGTAGCAAAATTTAAAGTTTTTGGGTTAGCTTTTTCCTCAGAGGTATGAAAATGGAGCAAAACATTTTAGACATTTTTAAGACTAAAGTATATCCACGACTAATAGAATGTAATAAAAACAATATTGAATGCTTTGTTGTTATATATAAAACGAAAACAGGTACTATTGATATAGCAGAAAAACCAGGAACATTAATTGAGATTAGCGAAACAGATGAGTTTGTTAAAACTATAAAAGATACTAGAGATGTTAGCGAGATACTTCTCAGTGTTCATAACCATGTACCCAGTGTATCTGCTGCTATTTCTATTCTTACGGCCTTAAGAATATACAATATATCTCCTCAGTCATTTAAAGAGATTCTACCTAAAATGAATATATGGCTCGACGGCTTTTATCCATCTGCGGTGGATTTTTTAGCATTTGGAGAGTCATATATTGAAATGATGGAAAGTGGAATTAAATATAATTATGATGCTGTGCTTGGACATAAATTTCTAAAATACAACTTTTTTGAGAAAAATTCTTTTAAATACATTTTATTTGTAATGGATCCGAGAAATTTTATACGAGGTAAGAAATTTAATTATGATGTTTTAGCGGATACTACAGACATAATATTTGCAGAAGAATCGATTCTTCGAAATCTTTATGAAAATATAAAAGCGGGAGATGTTAAAGGAATACAGGATTCATTAACTAGACTAAATAGAGAAAGTCGGAATCTGGAGAGATTAATACGTTACAAACATGAATTTGAATTAGGATACGGTAGCTTAACAGAAAATGACGTTATTTATGCTCTTTATTACCTTTTCAGCGGGTATGGAGTTAGTAGATATTTAGGTGTTGAAATGAGCGGACGTGAAATTATTAGTAGATATTTAGAACTTTTGAAAAAAGAAAAAATTCATTGACCCCCTCCCCATTCTCACGGACTGGTGTTGAAAGAAATTAAGAATAGCCATAGAATAGATTAAGTTCCGAGAGTAATTTTGAGGCTTTCTCGTTTAACTCCCCACGCACTCCTCTCCTTATTAGGTTAAACATATAAATGGAAGCCTCTAAAATCGTTTTCTCATCGTATTTATCTATTATAGACAAATAACTTTCGCAGTCAGCAACATAACCGTTTACCAAACCGCGATAAGTAAGACGTCCATCTACCTCATAAAAGTCGTCTATAGGGATTCCTACAGAGAGGGAAATTAAGAAAGCCTTTTCGTCAATAAGATGTTTTTCACGTTTCTTAACACAATTATAAATTGCCGAAACCATTTCTTTTTGGGTAATCATAAGAGAAGTTTTGATAAGGGGGTATTTAAAACTTTCTGTGTACAATAACTTCCCTGAAATGAAGGAGAAATCCAAAATTCTATAGAAACAAATAGAAATCGCAATGGAGTCCTGAATCGCCAACGAAGCTTTCCACCCCCTTAACCCCCTTTCTTAGTAAGTGAGAAAAAATATTAAGCCAAAGCCTTACATATATATCCATAGGAGTATTATGGTGAGTGAGAATGATCGTAAAAAAGAAGAAAGGATGGAATAGGGATCCAAATACCTGGTCGGGTAGGTTTTATATCCCCCAAAATATAGATAAGGAAAAAATTAAGAGAATCCTAAGTCAATAATTTTTTGCAAATAATTCTTGTGTGATAAGAATTTCGTATTAATATTGTAATGGGTTGTTTAGGTTTTTCAGTAAACTGGGGAGTTTACCGATAGGTGATCATCCTCATGATGACAACAAAGATTAAAGTTTATTGTCCTGTGTTGATATACATATTGTGGTGTAAGTATGTTAAATGATTGGTCGCTTGACGATCTAGATTATTTAATAATTTTGGCTATAGGTGATAAAGGTAATAAAAGCACGAAAATACAGAAAATAGTTCTGGTTCTTTCAAAATTACTAAACATACAGACGGATACTGAAGCTTACTACTTTGGAGGATACTCGGAGACAGTGGCGGAACGATTGAATTCTAGATCAAAAACACAATTTTTTGTAAAAATTGATAATGAGTACAAATTAACAGAGCAGGGGAAAGAGCTATATTATAAATTGTTAGAACAACTAAGGGCAAAAAATAGGGAGGATGTTGTGAAGATATTGGATACTCTCCATAAGATGTCTAACGAAAATTTAATCGCTTTAACATACTTCTTATATCCTGAAACAACTGAAAAATCAACAATAAAGGAGGATGTAAATAAAGTAATAGAGTCTTTGAAAGAAAAGGGGAAGAAGAATTTTAGGGTCAGGAGGGAAGGTAATGAGGTAACCATAGAGATCCCCTAACGATGATGAAACTAATGACAACCCTCGCCCTTTCAGAACATGGAGAAAGCGAATTAGAATCATGAAATGTCAGAAATGTGGGTTCAGAGAAGATAGGGATAACATACCGTTATACTGGGCAATTAGCAGACTCCCCGCCATGAAGGGTGAGGCTTTACTCCCCCTTAACCCCCATTTTTAATAAATATGCTGAAATGAGAGACGTTATACCCGTAATTGTCGCGTTCAATTTAAGATGTCTTATTTTTGATTGTAAATCAGATATTTTATTTTCCAATTCCCTTAACTCACTAGCGTCATGTTCTTTGAAGAATTTATCCATAGCCTTTATTAACATTTCTTCTAATTCCTTGCCTTCTTTTTCGTAATATTGTTTAATAGATGAGATTTCACCAAATAATTTATCAAAATGTTTTAAATAAACCTCGTCTAGGTTATGATTGCATAAAACTATCCCATATTTTAATAACTCTTCAGCTAGTTCCTCGATATGATAATTAACAAGCTGATAGAGAATTTCTTCTTTATATGTTTTAAGTATTTCAGATATATCGTCCTGGTCTAAATAAACCTTATTCAGGTTATAAACCTCGATTTCTGTACCGTTTAAACTTATCCTCATTTATCCCACCCTAATACAGATCTATCCTCTCGGGAAACCCCGCTTGAGTATAAAGTTGCATAAATAGTATTTAAACTTTTCTATAGGATAGTTAATCGTCTCTACGAATGGAGTCTTCCGTCTCCTTAACCCCTTCTATTGAAGTGCAGGAGAAAGATTTAAATACGGGTCAATTAAGAGTATAAGCGGGTGTTGAGCCGTATGTTGTTATCATTAGATAGAATGAAAGTCTCTTCCTATATAAACTGTTTAAAGGAGCATTTTAACGACCAAAAATTAGTTGATTCAATGGCTTTTCTAATAGTTGCAGCTAAGGGGGACGACTTAGAGTTTTTCGCACCCGATAATGACCACGTCGGTTACTTCGATAAATTAGAGGACGTAAAAGGTGAGTGTAGTCAATATGTCAGGATCTTCTCATCATACGACGAAAAAACTATTAGAGATACAGGTGTTAAATTGTGGTATTATTACGCTAATAAAGAAGTGAAGTTTACCGATAGAGAGAAAAAGTTATTATCTGAACTAGGTATTAAGGTCTAATTTGTATCAATAGAAACAATTTTTTGTGAGCAACCTCATCCTACTAGAGCATGGAGGAGGTCAGTTCATTTTTGCAACCTACCTAAAACACTATCTCTAATCTTTGAATAGTCAAAGTATTCATAATATTTCTTGTACACATAGTTCATGATCTCGTCTTTACTCTTCCTAACCCATTCCTTGAAAAATGACTCTATTTCCTTTTCCTCTTCCTCAGGCTTAAAATCGCTATTTAAAACATAATTCTTCTTGTACCCTATTATTGCACCGCTCAATGGGTCTATTACTTCTTCCTCTTCTTCAATGTCAACCTCTCCTGATGTGATCAGTCTATTAATATACTCCTGTAACTTTTCACTATATGGACCGAAGAGCCAAGGCTTAAAATCCAGCCCTAACTGAACCCCTTTTTCCTTCTCTAATAAAAAGAAAATCTTCTGCAACTTAGTCGGAGTGACCTTTGTATTCTCCTCTTTAGCGGCATAAAGCAGTAATTTAATTAAGCGATAAATTTTATCCTCGACTAACATAACCAGCCCTAATATTAAAGTACACAGGGTGTATAAAAATTTAGTCCAGCACTTCTATAGAGTTGTAGCCGAAAGTTTTTATACCTCTTTATGACAGTCCGCATCGTCGCTTATTCACGTGTGGGTGGATGAATCACAGAACGCAAGTCTACCCCTTATCGGGGAACCCCGTCGTTGACAGCAACTAGCGTAGCAAAATTTAAAGTTTTTGGGTTAGCTTTCCTGACCTCCTCTCCGCCCTGGAAGGACGAGAAAACTTTAATAGTCATTATTAAAAAATAATTAATAGAGTAGTGTTAGAGATGAGGGAGCACCTGGCGTAGCGGCCACGTGCTCCTGATTATAATGTGAGTCTAGACTTTGGATATTTATCCAATTTACGGAAATCGGGGGTTAAGGGGGTAGAAAACCTCGCCCTTTAGGTGAGGAGGAAGTCAACTCTAAAATCAACATTTAAATTTGCTAAATATTAATCTTATATTATGATATATAGAACCAGAGCTGAACAAGGGCTATTAGTTCTTAACTTTGATGCTGAAGGGTATTATGCTGTTGACGATCACATGAACGCTTTAGACGCTTATGGCGAGAAAGATAAGCTTTACGTTAAAGTCGATTCCCCTACAAAATACGTTTACTTAATTAAGTTTAAAGAGAAAGGATACCCTAAGGATGATGTTTTTATGGGGAATAGTGGTACGTTGACCTCAATTCAGGGAGAAATAAATGGAATTGAAAAAGTAGGGTATAATGAGGTTGAGATAAGGAATTTTAGAGGGATAGAGTATGGTAATCTTCACCTTGACAGGATTAATGTAATTATAGGTAATGCGGGGAAGACCACAATTTTAGATGCACTCTACTTACTCTCTGACCCATATCAGAAGCCTCCTGGCTTTAAGAACTCTTTAGAATTATTATCCTATTTGCATAACGTTAAGAAGGGTAACAAGTTCTTATATAGATTTTATAACACTGAGGTTTCTCCTAGAATAAAAGGGGACGAAATTGAGGTAGATGTTAGCGAAATTTTTTCAAAGTCTGAGGAGGGGAGAAAAGAGATTAAGACTTTATACATGAGTTATAGGCTGATCCCTCGCTACTTGAAATTCATTAAGGAGAATTGGGAGGAGATTTCTAATTACACTGAGATCTTTAGGGAGATTTTTGATGAGGTAAACGAAATAAGCAATGAAGAATATTTGACCATGAGTTTAGAACCCTTTGCAGGTGAATATACTTTCTATCTAATTAGAAAAGACGGAAAGAGAGTTAGACTTAACGACATAGGGGAAGGGGTCAGAATATTTATAGTAAATAGGATACTGTACGAATATTTAAAGCCTGGACTACTACTATGGGATGATATTGAGGCTCATTTAAACCCAGCATTATTGGGGAAAATTACCGCATGGTTTACCGATATCCCTTCTCAAGTAGTCGTTACTACGCATAACTTATATGTAGCATACGAGATATCTAAGGATGGTAAGTGCATAGCAGTTGATCTGAGGAACGGCCAATTAAAAGTTAAGGAGATTGAAGATTTAAAGAGATATCTCGATACTGGAATAGACCAGAGAAAAATAGTGTGAGTGAAATCCAAACTTAACGGTAGATTTCATTTTGAAAACTTAAATACTGCTCTTGCAATTTTATCTTATGAAGCTGGCAATTAGTTATACGATAGAAAGAACTGATTACAGACTTATTATTAATGTAGAAGAGTCCAATATTCATGAAGAATTAAATAAAATGTTAAAAGAACTTTGTGAGAAGTTTGATGGGAAAGTAGAGAGATATAG
>Ga0080005_170401_pt1 | contig 14332 bp, 18 predicted proteins | sample JossMetagenome_2_FD_69208 | JGI IMG/M metagenome (GOLD analysis project Ga0080005, IMG submission 69208) | Hot spring sediment microbial communities from Joseph's Coat, Yellowstone National Park, USA - JC3_ASED (SPADES assembly) (version 2) | ecosystem: Environmental > Aquatic > Thermal springs >... | reverse complement strand
TCTCATTCATAATGCCCAATGCCTCCATGACAGCATCCATTAACGCACCCTTCACCACACCAATCAATGTTGGTTTATACCTGACAAGCCTACCGTATGGCACCACTTCAATGTAGCCTAGTTCAATTCCATACTTCAACCCATAGTACACTTCACCCTCACCACCCATACCAGAAGCCCCCAGGCATGAGCGTATCCTGGTTACTGGGACTGGGTCGCCGTCATAGTTCCTAGCCACGCACCTGACAACTGAGGGGACGTATTTACTGAATGCCTGGGGCATGCCCACGCCATTAACCAAGGTTAATTAGCTTGGGTTATTTTGAACAAGCCCCTCTTATAAACCATTACCACCACCCCACCTGGTGGTCAAGGTGTCCCAGGCCAACCAGGCTAATACTGTCCAAACTTCTGCCCAAACTCAAACTGGGGATGTGAGGAGGAGGGTGGAGGAGATTGAGAAAAATATTGAGGAGCTAAATCAGCAACTAACAAAGCTTAGGGAAGTCGTAAGAAACAAGACGCTGGATGATGAACTCACCAGGTTAAGGAACATAACTGATGATATGGACGCATGGCTAAAGAAGCTCAAGACATACTTCTCGATACAGGTTCTCGATGAGGGGCATGGGCAGGTAATTGTGAAAGGAAGGGATAATGAGGTTGAATGGGTGCGTAGTTATGGTGGGCTAGATGACTTGATGATAAACAGGATATTTGATGACTTCTTTAACGATACAAGGTATTTCAATAAGGCTTTGCAGGAGTACACTAAAACAATCGAGAGGATTACGCACCTACTGCCAGGCATGTTCACGGTAATAAACGAGGTGAGGCAACAGTTAAGTGGCCTAGAGGGTAGGGTGTCGGAAATTGAGGATGAGGTTGAGGAGCTTAAGGATAGGCTTGATGACCCATAACCCACCCTAAACTCCATTTCTTTCTAATACACATTACTAACCAAACCATTAAGAGGCTCAAGGGTAAGTTTCAGCTTAGCTTGGCTAATCGCCACCTTTAAAAACAATAACAGCACTAATTACTAATGCGTAGGAAAGCATGCCCTATTAACGGTGTTGATAGTATATTAGACCACTACGGTATCGCAGGCCCAATGAGGGCAACTTACTGTGATTTCGCAAAGGAGGTACAGAAGGTACAGCATGATATTCAGGAGGGGAAACAATCTTCAATCAATGATATTATTAATAAATACCTTACCTACGGTGCCAATCCTCAAATATTGGATGAGATTCTGAAAATATTCCCACTGATTTGGCAATCAGGTAATTAAACCCCTGAGTGGCTCGGGTATTGGCAAACCCCACTCGTCGAAGGCACTCCTAATACTAAGAATCCTGCAATCCCTAGTCCCGTATTTAGCCTCAAGAACCCTACGCCTAACACCACTCATATGAAGAACATGCCTACAATAATCAGGGTGTAGTTTAGGCAAATGCCCCCAAACCCACCTAGCCGTGGTTGGGTATGCCTCAATGAGGCTGTTGAACATTAACCAGGCTACCAGCCTAATCTCATGAAAAGCCCCAAGCCCAGTCCTGAGTGGCATGAAGTTCAGGAAGAATTCCCTCCCATTCATGAGAACCCAAATTCGGCTGGCAGTGGCATTCGGCAGAATGTACCTCGCATCCTCGGGAAGCGCCACACTCCTAACGGCATTATAACCATCACTAATCCTGTCCAGGAATGGGGTTAGTGAATTGGCGATTGATGGTGGGATAATGAATCGTGGTGGGGTTTTAGCATAATCCACGTACCTCTGACTCTCCTGCCAGTAGCTGGCAATCCTATGCCTAACAAGCTCATGCGTAAGAGCCCTACTACCCTCAATAAGCCAACTAGCCCCAAGGAATTCGAAGACATTATGATGCCCATCACGCAGTAATTGTGTTAGCCTCTTTTCAATGAGGTTTGGCTCATTCCTAACCCTCTTTAGGGCTTCTTCAATACTATAACTCCTGTATAGTACATCACTCATTGCGGTGATGAATTCCTCGCTCCCCCAGGTGAATAGGAGGGTTACGCTTGGTTTGGTTAGCATGGGTTTGGGTTGGGGCTTGGGTTGATTAGGAATCGGGTTTGAATGGTGCCTTTGGGAATTTGACAATGAATGGTGCATCACCCTCGAAGTCTATGACGGCAATGTACCCGAGTTCCCCGCTTAACAGTGCCTCGACTGTAATGTATGCCTCAAGCCTGTCCTCTGGGTATCCATTAACACCGAGTGCCCAACCCGCAAGGCTGGCTACGTGGGGTAGGAGTTCTTTGGGAGCCCTGGCTACCAGGTATGCTAGTCTCGTGTACTTGTTCCAACCCTCCTCCACGGTAATGTAATCTGGTATTAATTGGCTCAGGAGCCTCGCAATCCCAAGCTTAGACTGTGGTAGGTCGTAGATGCCACTGCCTGGCAGTAGGATTAGCCTACCGAACCCGCATGGGTTAAGTCCCCTGATAATTGCGTAGTCCACTGACGCATCCTCAACCACCCTTGTAACGTAGGTATTAACATGAAGGCACTTAACCCTTTCAAGCAGGGCCCTATCCCTGGGGTTCCTCTTAGCCTCAAGGACAGCCTCATCAATCTCAGGTATGCCACAATTCGGCTTAGCCCCACCCCAAAGAGCCTCATTAATACATTTATCAAGCTCCATGAAGAGCATTTCACCCCCATCAGCCCAATCCTCAAAGTTACCCGTGTCAAACCCACCTGAACTCACAGTGTGGAATTCAACGGAGCCACCACCATCATTGATGCTGATTAAGGCATGGGGTGCGTTACTGGGCTTCAGGAGGAATAGTGCATAGTCCAAGCCAGGCTTCTGGTTTAGGGGGTTTAGGCACTTGAGGCACCTCCTCAGGGCCATGACTAACAATCCAACCAACCCACTAATTAGGCGGCTTGGGTAAAAACAATCATGGTTCAAATAGACGCCGAAACCCTCGATAAAATTGTACTAAACCTCGAATCAAAATGCGGGCCAACCTACATTGGCTTCGAGTGGGCTGTGAAGAAGACCCTAGAGTACCTTCAATCCAGGGGTAGTGCCAAGATTCTTGAAATGGCAGAAGCCCTCAGGGAAGAGTACATGTGGATTGTCAGGTACCTGGACTGGAAGTACAGTGAGGCCAGCATCCACAGGCTAGTGCGCTGTGTCGTCGAGGAGCTTGCAGAGGCGGGCTTGGTTAGGATTAAGGGGGGCTTGGTAGTGTTGGGTGTGTAGTGTATGGATTGGCCAAAGAGTGGTTTGAGTATTCGGGATGCGGCGGGTTTCATTGGGGAGGCGATGTATGAGGGCTTTGCGCCAGTGTTCGCTGACTCAATGTATTGTTTTAGGCTCTTTCAGGAGTACTTCCCACTGCATTTTATCGCCACCAGTAAGCCGATTGTACCAATTGGCCTAGCTGAGGTAAGCCGCCTTGGTGGTGTTGGCTTCCTATTCCTAACCAGGAATGGCTCTGATTGCCCAGCCCACTTCCTTCAACGTGGCACCCCAGGCCTTATCTCAGACATTACAGGCACATTCACCCAGTGGTTCAGCCAGTTTGACAAAATGCCAGTTGATAGTGCGCCAGTGTATGTTACTAGCCTGGCTGGTGCCATTAGGATTGTTAGGGGGGAGTTTCTTGGTGAGTCGGCAATTATCATTGCCGATAATTTGGATTGCCTCTGGGCAGAGCAGTCCAGGGGGCACATTCAATCCGCCATCCTCATAGACCACCCTGCCTTCCTACTGGCAGTGAGTGACCTTGGGATTAATGAGGAGCTTCAAAGAATTGGTAAGCCCGCCCTAGTGCTACTTGATATGGGTAATGGGGAGTGCGTTTACCATGGGCTCGTACCCGAGGATAGTAGCCGTAGCCCCCGTGACGAAGTCCTCAATATTCTTGAAAGGCTTCTCATCGATAGGAATGTCATCCACTCCCCCCTTGAATTTGTAATTAAAACAATGAGAAGAGTAGGGAGGCTTGGTTAGGATTAACGGGGACACGGTAGTGTTAGCTTGACTCTCCTTCAATGTATTTTTACTGCCCAATACATGGGCACCATGTCCCTAGGTGCTTTGAATCCACAGTTTTCGCAAACCATGATTCTGCCTGGTAATTGGGTTAGTTCGCGATGGCACACTGGGCAGGCACTACTATAAAGCCTCTTGAACCTGTATGGTACACCATACCACTCCAGCTGAGTAGCCAGTAGCTTAACGAACCTCCTCGCCTCGGCTAGGTAGATTTTCCTCAAGCCACTTGGCAACTTCTCCTCAAGCAACTCCCTCCTTGACTCCTCAAGCATGTCATCAATTATGACCAATGCCCTCAGCCTAATTGCCTTCATTACCAACTCGTGAGCCCTCTTTTGAACGAAGTCCCTTAGGTAGGCGTAGACCTTCCTCCTCAATGCCTTAACCTCCCTAGCCAACCTCCTAGCCTCAGGGGTTGAGTCCAAACCCAGCCTCTTCAATCTGCCCAACTTCTTATGCAAACCCTCAGCCCTATAGTACCATGTGTCGATTAGCCTAAGGTTAGGTCTCAATGGTGAGTACTCCGCAATTCTGTTATTCGGGTTAATTATACCATAGACAACACCGTTACTCCACGCATTAACATCAACAACAAGCCTATAACCACTAGGCACGTGAGGCTCAACCTCACGCTCGGCAACTAAGGCTAGGTAGGGTTCATTATCCTTGAGACCAATCATTGCAAACTTGATGTCACCACCCTCACTAATCCTACCAACAACCCATTTGGGCATTGGGATGATGACGACGTACCTAGGCTCATTCTTACAAACCTGGCGCAACCTAATGACATTACTTCTAAAGTCTAAAACCACTGGTGCATGCCTATCACCCTTCCTTGAGCCATCTGGGTAAATCCTAAACGTCTTCAATGGAACCCACGTCTTGGCAAGCCACCCCTTCGGCTTAGTGCCGAATACTAAACTCCCCTTGAAGTTCCTGAAGCCGTAGAGCTGGTGCTGTATTGCCTTTGGCAGGTCCGGCACCCAAACCTCAAAGCCACGGTAAGCCAGATTTGCAAGAGCCATCAACCGAGTAATGTAATCAACATCACACTTGTCCTTCGGTAGCCTAATGATTATCGCCCTCCTTGCATTCATCAATAATCACCAGTACCCTAACCCTCCTACCCTGAAGCCCCCTAATCTTATCCTGATACCTCCTGCTAACGTAAATGCCCCAATCCCTACTCGTAACCTTAGTCACACTACCCTCAAGGAAAACCACACAATCCACAGGCACATGTCCTGTAATAGTTTATAAATCTTTCTGAGAGAGAAAGGCTTAAATACCAGACCAAACTAAACCCACAGTCCCAGCGGGGTAGTCGCCCCACTGGGAGCCAGCCCCGTGGCAAACTGAACCATGATGCCCCAAGAATGGGGACACCCGACAAAGATGAAAAGTGATTAGGAACACTGGGATGCGGGGAACGGGGCACCTACAGGGAGGTAGGCTAAGCTAATTAGGCTCCCCAGAGTTGAATGATTGACTCAGTATGAGGAGGGCTCTACAGGCCTTAGTATTCGGAGTAGTCCTAACAATAGCCGTAGTTGCAGGAGTCTTAAACGCACGGTGGGGTGGTTACGGTTGGTACGTGCAGGTAAACGTGTATGCCCCTAGTAACGTCAAGGTTTATGTAGTTGACCAGTTTGGCAATACCGCCTACATTACTGGCAGTGGTAGTGCCTCACTGGGCCCAGTATATGAGGTGGTGGATCTTGTCGGTGCGAAAATTGCCAGTGGGCCGAGTGGGTGTACTATAAGTCCATCAAAACCCCAGTTTGTTTTTGAATGGTACCCCTACGTATCCTTCACAGTAACCTGCCCATCAACAACGACAACAAGCACTACCACAACAACCACAGTACCACCACCAACAATCACGATAACCAAGACCTCGACAACAACAAGCACTACAACAGTCACGGCTACTAGTACTACAACGGTAGTGAGTACTACGACAACGACTGTTACTCAGACTACGACAGTGATTAGTTCAACAACGACAACAGTGGTTACAACCACGATACCCGTGGTTAATAGTAGGAATTGGAGTTGGAATGGGTTAAGCTTCATAATACTAATAATCCAGAATCTGGCAAGTGGCTTCCACTGGTTAGCCCACTTCTTCCAGTTCAAACCAATAACCAGTGGGCAGGCTGGCGAGTTCTACGTGCCCATTGTGGAGTGGGGTTGGAATTATGCTTTTGGCACTAGGATTGTACCGCTTGTTGTGAATACTACTACGAGTACTATTACTGGCACTGCTGTCATTGTCCACAATATTACAACCACAGCTCCATTGAATAACAGGATTAATTGGGAGATTGTTGAGATTGGGAATAGCCAGTGGACTCTCAGTGACTCGTATGGGTACGTGGTTGTGGGTGTTGGTAATGTGAGTAGCCTCTTCTACATCCCAGGCACTACGGATACACTGAAACTATCAACCCCTTACACTTGTAATGTTACCCCAAGTAGTGTCATCACTGCGAGTGCGGGTTCCACTGTTGAATTCAGGGTTTACTGCGCCAACTACTGGATAATATACGTGACTGTCTATGCGCCAGACGATGTCAGCTGGTCTGTCGGCGCCTCGTATAGGACTAATGGTAACTGGTACTCGTACAATCATGCGTTGTCTGGTAGTGGTACTGTGGTTGATGCCCTATTCGGCACCTTCAATAATAATGTTGATACAGTCTACTTGAGAGCAGGCTTCACTGGAAACTACCCTAACTGTTGGTGGAATAACTGGGAAGCCACAGTGTACAGGCCACAGGATGGTGTAGCCTACGTTACATTCACAGCCAAGTGCACAGGAAGCCCCGGTGGTGGAGGCGGTGGTAGTGGTGGAGGAGGTGGCTCAGGAAGCGGTGGTAGTGGAAGTGGAGGCTCAGGCAGTGGGAGTGGGGGCAGTGGTTCAAGCAGTGTAATATGGAACATCTACGTGAGTGTAACAGACAACTATGCTGGCCAAGTAGGCTACAAGATAATTGACAACCACGGTAACAGCCTAGAGGGAGCAGTCACGTTGAAGAACATCCTATTCGCAACCTTCAACTCAAGTAGCGTGTCAAGCGATACTCTCACGGCAAGCATACAGTATAATAACTACGGTGGCACGTGTTCAATAAGCCCACCAAGTAAGACAGTGAGTGTGCCAAGTAGTGGTAATAATGTTTACGTCAGCTTCACAGTATCCTGCACCTCAAGCAGTAGTGGAGGCTCTGGTTCTGGTGGTAGTGGAGGCAGTGGTGGTTCAGGAGGCAGTGGAGGCGGTAGTGGTGGAGGAGGTTCAGGAGGTGGTGGAGGTGGGAGTGGTGGTTCTGGTGGTTCAGGTGGGGGAGGGGGTAGTTCATCATCAACCTCAAGCCCACCACCAACAAGCCCAACAACAACATTCACATCAAGCACCCCAGTAACAGTACCCACGACGACTGGTGCGGCTGAGGGGTGTGTTAGTGGCACTGTGGCAATTGGGCAGGCTGGGGTCTTTGAGTGTTACTTCGCATGGAATGGCTACACGCCATTGAGTATCACTGCGGGGGGTGGTGTAGTTGGGTTGCTTGCCACTGAAACTGGAACATTCTACTACATGCAGGGTGGGGGTGGCCCATACCCAGTTGCAGTGGCTGGGCAGTGGAGCATAGTAGGGCACTGTCCAATGGGCTGGACAGCGACAGCAGGCATAAGTGGTGGTAACATCAACAACCTACAGTTGCCTTCTGTTGCGACATCAGCATCCTACACATGGTGGGTGACAGTGTCAGCATACTGCCAACCAAGCGGACTCGGTGCTCAGTTCGCCTTCTTCAGTACTTGGAACCCACCTGAACTACCGCTAACCTGGCTGTTTGCTAAGGGTGGCACTAACACGTTAGCCCCACTAGAACCACTGTACCTCAAAGCTTGGAATGAATACGTTAGCATGTGGCTTGCCGAGAATGGCTTCGCCCTTGACCTGCTACTGCTCATGATGCTAATCCTGCCAGTCCTAGTGAGGCCAGGGTTGAGGAGGCTTAGGGTAGCCTAACCTGAACCCTCAAAACAATACCCTTTTTCAAAATCTTTTATTGGTGCATTAGTCTTTTTAAACACTGGTTAGTGTTATACACGGTGGCCCAGGAGTGGACTACGGTATCATTGAGTTTCTGGTGGGGATTGTCACCATAGTTGGCTTCATGTACAAGTTCGAGAAGGATACTAGGGTGGATATTGGGAGGAGGGTTGAGAGGAGTATTGGGAGTGTTGGTGATGTCATTGTCGTGTACCTTGGGTTGAAGGGAATCTTAGACCCAAAGGACGTGTACCTCCTAAGGACTGTAATCAAGGGGCTAGCCTCAACTGCAGTTAACCCGTTTACTGAGGCTGATAGGAGGAGGCTCCTTGAACTCGTGGACAAGGATGATTTAACCATTGAGGAGGCCGAGGAGTTGCATAGGCTTGCTTGGAAGTTCTACGAGGAGTACATTGACAAGACACCCGACGCATTCAAGGTGCTGTTCTACGCCGCCGCAATGCGTGGGATAACATACAGGAAGCATGCATTAGAGAAGCAAACAAGCCAACCATCAACCTAACCCAAGTCTCAAAACCTTTTCAAAACATGTTTTTAACCGAACCCATGCTCAAGGCTTCAACGGTAGCCAAATGCCCTTAGGCCCACAGTAGTAGTCCCAGGTTGAGCCAATTGGCTCGGTAATGTTAATGCGGTAGACAGCGTAACCGTAAGTCCAACCTGCTGGCCAGTAGCATGGCGCTGGCTTACCCCAAGCCGCCTCAGTGGCAACCCAAGCCCAGTATTGTGCGCCCCAGAATGTCATGTTGAGTATGTAGCTGTCTGGTGTTCCAGGCTTAACACGGATGACTTGGATGAGGCATAGGCCTGGTGGGTTGAGTACAAGTTGCATTAGTGTTGGTATTGTACTATTTATAAGGGCCATGATATACGTGCCATTGTTCAATAGCTGGAATACTGGCGTGCTTACGGTTAGTCCCCAGGGTGGTAGGCTACCCACGATGTTTGAGCCGTATAACCCAACAATGTACCCGTTCCCAGGGTAGCTAATGTTGATTAAGTATGAACCAGCGCCAAGTCCATAATAGGAATTGCCCAGGTAATTCAACACCGCCAATGACGGTGTCACATAAGGGACATACTCCTTGATGCCAGTCTTGGGGAACGTGTACACTGCGGCGTAATTGCTCATCATCTTCTGGGCAACGTTCTGTGGGATGAACCATGCGCCTAGCCAAACCACACTGGCGTTGGGGAATATCCACATTGTCCCGATACAGTAGCCCAATGGTAGGGTTAGGTTGGCTATGCCCATCATGCCTAGGCTGAAGTCTGTCTTAATGTAGTTTAGGATGCTTGCTGGGTCGCTCATGTTGAGGGGTGGCAATTGGCTAGCGTTCTCAATGATTGTTGTCGTGAGTGTTGTAGTGTAGCCAATGTAGCTCGTGCTTGTGACAGTCGTCGTGTTTGTTACTGGTACTGCGATTATCTTTGTGACTGTATTATTCACGATTCTTGTGGTCGTGGTTACCTCAACGTAGGTCGTGGTCATTGTAACAGTCTCAACCCTACCATTCACAGTTGTCGTAGTCGTGTAGGTTACGGTCTTAGTAACATTGATTGGTACTGTTATTGTTGTACTGTTCACTACTGTTGTTGTCACCGTTTTAAGGTGGGTTAAGCCAGGTATTGGAATGTAGAAGCCTATAACGTAGCCTAGGGCAAGCCCAATCATGACTCCCATTAATACCCATGCGGCCATTTCCCTGTCAAGGTACATGGGTTTGAAGGTAATCTTCAGGTTAATAAGGCTATTTTTAAGAATGGTATGCCCTAGCCCACACTCCTCTCCTCTGAGTGGCTCATACACTGGAATGAGAGGAAACGGGGCGTTAAGGCTTTTCTTGGAAAAACACTTGTTTTAAACAACCCAAGTCCCTTAAAGGGCTTATCTTGATGGGACTTGGGCAGTCACAGTGAATGGTATGTTTGCCCCAGTGGATAGGTATATCACACCACTGTACTGCACGCCAGGCGTGTAGGAGCCACTGCACGTGTAAACCAGGTAAGCCATCGTGCCACCAGCCAAAACAACCTCACCGTTAGTGGCCGTCGCCACACCAGGCACTGTAGTCGTAACGCTTGCCAGGCTTGACGCACCTGGGCTCGTTGAGGAAGCACCCTGGAAGTTACACGATGCACCACTAAGCGTAACACTAACAATATTCTGTGTTGTGCCACCTGGGTTACTAACGTAGAGTACTAGGTAACTGCCACTGCTTGTAACATACAAGTCCTCGCTTATTGCATTTATTGTTGTAGCGTGTGAGCTTCCTTTGAAGATTCCGAACACCCATATTGCCACTGCCACTGCCAGCGCTATTGCCACGGCTATCAGTATTATCGTAGCCACCACATTGCTTATACCACGCCTCTGCATCCTGGTCGAGAATAGCCTAGCCAAGGGTGCTAATTAGGAGCGTGCCCAGCTCCCTCACGAGCCCGTGGAGAGTGGTGGTTGGGCGGGAAACCCCCAACAATCCTCATGACTACCTCATACAATTCACCAACATCCCCAGATTGAGCTGGCTCCCAAAGTGGGCTAACATTCGTAATAATGAACCTACTGTGCCTTTTATCATGCTCAAGGAAGCCGTTTGATGCGAGCATCCTTAGTATTAAGTGCACGTGGTACTTTACCCTACTGCCCTCGCTCCTAATAAAGCCACTGAGGATTGGGTCACTTACAGCATCCCTGACTGGTTTCTTCAACCTAATACCCCCATTTTCAACGTACTTTTGGATTTTTGAGAAGGATACTACTGCCTGGTTCCCCCTATTCTCATAAACGCTATTAATTATTGTCAGTACTGCTAACTGTACTGCCGTTTTAATGTCCATGGTTGCCTGTTCTGCTGAGGCTAATTAGTGGGGTTTCCAACTAGCCACTATGGCCCAGGAGATAGGCTCCGTCCAAACCATACGCATGCCATATAGGGAGACGGAGTATGGGGGAGTTGATATAACGTATATCATGACGCCTGATGGGTGGTTTGTCAAACCGACACGTAGTGAGCGTAGTAATAGTGGGCGTCATGGTTGGGATGAGTGGGTGTTGAGTCCAGGTCGCTACGTTGTTATCACAATATCTAGGCCGAATCTGAGAAATGGGTGGAAGCCATACAGTGTTACAATACAGTGTATTGTTAATGAGGGGAGGTTGAATATTGTGAGGGAGAGCAAAATCCAAGTGGCTACCTACAATAGGGATACGTTAGTTGAGTGGGCTAGGGGCATCTGCCCGTGAAAACTCCCTTCTTCCCCCATTCTCCTAATTACCACATTGGCAAAAGCCTTTTTCATGACCCAGGGGTCAGGCCAAGCCCAAACCATAGTCCTACACAGGCCGTTTAGGGGTGTAACAAGGACGATAATAATGAAGCCGAATGGCCAGGTGGTACTGCCTGTGAGGCGCATTCACGGTTTGGCTACCTGGCTCCTTGAACCAGGGCGCTACATTGCCGTTACAATCCACAGGCTTAGGGGGCTTGGGTTCTACGAGGTTACGGTACAGTGCCTTGAACTTGGCATTGGTGAGAGGCGTGTTATTGCAGAGGCCTCACTCTACACTAGGAGTATCAGTAAGAGTGACCTTGTTGAGTGGGCTGAGGCATGTGCTAATTAACAATAGGGCTCACTTGACTCATGGTTACACGCTTTTCAAAAACCTGGGGTTGGATTGATGGCGCCTTCCACAATGCCTATGTTCTAACGGCAAGTGGGAGTGTCATAAATCCATTTAGTGTTAGGGATGGTGTTAAGACTTGGCTTCTTGAACCTGGGCGTTATGTGGTTGTTAGTGTTCGTATGAGGGGTACTAGTACAACGGTTATTGTGCAGTGTATTGAGTTCGTGGATGGTGGTGTTAGTGTTCTTTCCGAGCGGGTCTTGAATGTTATTGATTTTGATGAGGCTCGGCTTGTGAGGTGGGCTAGGATAGCCTGCCCAGGTGTTGGGCTATAGGCGTGAGTTGGGGGTAGTGGCTAGGAGGCTCTTTAGTATAATACTATAGTATTATACTAGTTTTTGCGCTCTCCCGCCTGCCATTAGAGAGGCTCGTTAAGAGTGCCGTTTTAGGGAAAAGTTAAGTTTTTAAGCAACGTGTTATAAAATAATGGGCTATAGTATATGATTTTAGCCCAAATATTGAAGTTTGAAAGTAGTGAAGATATGATTCACGCATTTGATCAGCTTAAGGAATTAGCTCAACGTGGTATCATTAAGTACGACTCTAAACCCTTTATTGAAAATCTGAGCCAAGGCTCTCCTTTAGAAGCCCTCAAAGAAGCCCTCAAAAACATCAAAATAGACCTATCTTTCAAAGTTCACGTCCAACTAGGCTTAAACAATACTTTAAAGGGAGATTTTGGCGATGTTTATAAAATAGACATAGACGTTCCTGTAACACTTGAAAGTCCTGATGGTACATTTAATGGAAAGGTAAAGAGGTCGGTGTACCTTACGTATTTTAAGAACCCACCGTTAGAGAGTTTTGGGATCATACTTACTGGGCACGGTTGGGACGCTGTTAGATACACTTTGCAAGCCCTTAAAAATCATGATAAGGAATTTAATCAAATACACAAAATTACAATAAATACATCAAAAGCCATTAAGCACCTCCATAATTTAGGTGATATAAGCGGAATATTCATTGTTGATATACCTGATAGTTTCATAAAGAGCGCTCTTGTTTATGGCACTCAGGTACATAAGTCCGAAGTCGTACAGGATTGGACATCATATAGAGGAGGGACAATAAGGTTCATCATATTTAAGGATAAGCAACAAAAAATATACTTTTTAAATGAGGAGGCCGCAATATATTCGCCAAACTCTTCGGCGGAGGATATTAAAGACATTGCTTATTTTATCAGGGCAGTAAATAATGTTTTCTCGACTCTTATAAAAAATGGTTTAGTAAGATGATGAATGTGCAATAAATTACCTCCCGAATACCGCCTTATAGACCCCTTTATCCAATACCTGGGATGGCGTGAGAAGATTCGCTACGAGTTCTCCCTCATATCCATTTTCATCCTTAAGTAAATACGTATCATTTATTTCGAGCATTGTAAGTTTATTTCGTAACTTTTCTAATTTATTCATATAGTCAAATATCCTCATCTTAACAACATATTTACTACTTTCAAACTTCAATGACGCACTATCACTAAGTTTTTTCATTAGATCATATACATCATCTGCCCTAACTTTACCCTGTGGAATTATGATATATGTAATGTCAAGCAGCCTCTTCATACTCTCACTTACCCCTAAATCTTTGGGAAGTTCCTCATCCAATTGTAGTTGGATCTTATCATAATCACCACTTGAGAAGTGCATTATGTTATCGAGTATGGTGTCGAAGTAAAACACATCACTGAGCTTAGTATACGTAATCCATACCAAAAATTCGGTATTACCAACTCTCAACACAGCATCTGCCTTCGCAACTCCAACCTTCTCTTCTAATTCCTTCTCTAATATTCCTAGGGTATTAAGAAAGGTTGGGTCTCCTGCATCTTCCTCAGTAATATCTTCTCTAGGCTTAAATATTGTGAAGTAAATAACGACTACCCGCTCACCTTTCCGCTCCCTTTTTAAACTGACTATGAAATCTTCAATGGCGTTTCCAATAATTCTCTCCGCCGCACCTGTAATGGTATCCCCCATAATCGATGATAGTATATGTTCTGCCATATTACTTCACTACTTATAATAAACGCTACGCTTTAAAGTTTTCAGGTTCCTCAAATGAGTCTGAACAAAAAGAACGAAATAATGAAATAAGTACTGCCTTCGCAATGAGTCCACATGCCTCAACCATTCCCCAACCCCCTCACTAAACCTCACATTAACCACAAACCGTGCCACACGAAGGCTACCAGCCCAGGCTAATTAGCCAATAAGCCATTAAACCTGTGAACCCAATCCTCAACACTAAGCATTGGCTCATAGGGCTTAAACCACTCCAAGTACCAATCATCCATAAGCCTCGGGTCCACTTGAAAACACCCACGACACACACGCTTAACACCATCACTAGGAGCCAAATCCATGGCGTCAGTATCAGCCGATAAAACATGCCTGGCTAAACCACTCGAATGCAGGAATTTGAAGACCCTCTTCCTAATACCCAAAACATGAATCCTACCACTGAAGCCATAATCAACAAGCCTCGTAACAAGGCTTGAAGTGTACTTAA
>Ga0080005_118469_pt1 | contig 14334 bp, 17 predicted proteins | sample JossMetagenome_2_FD_69208 | JGI IMG/M metagenome (GOLD analysis project Ga0080005, IMG submission 69208) | Hot spring sediment microbial communities from Joseph's Coat, Yellowstone National Park, USA - JC3_ASED (SPADES assembly) (version 2) | ecosystem: Environmental > Aquatic > Thermal springs >... | reverse complement strand
TGCCCCCTGGAGTCTTTAGGCGGCGAGGCGGCGAGCCTCTCTATCAGCTTGTCCCTGTAGTAGGTCGCGGCCACGCCAGTGACCCCGAAAACGCCGTTGCTCATCACCATCGCACCTATAGTCCCGGTGAGCACGTAGGCCTGGTAGGAGTAAGGGGAGCTCAACCTCATCGTGCTGAACGAGTAGTTCGCCTTGCTCAACGCGTTGGCCACGGAGTACTCGACGACGCTGACGTACTTCTCGGCGTAAGGCGGGTAGTATATGGTCGCCCCTCCCTCGGTCACGTTAACGAAGACCGCGCCGAACTTCACCACGCTCGTGTTCCCTCCCAGGTGGACGGAGAAGAGGCCCGTGGCGTTGAGCGCTCGGGCGACCTCGCTCGCCTCGTGTCCCGAGACGTAGACCGGGACGGTCAACGAGGAGGCTAGGCCGCCGAAGCCCAGCGCGAACGTGAGAGCCAGCATCACCGGGAAGAGGAGCACGAAGAAGACGGCAATGGGGCTATTGAGGTTGTCCTTGATGATGGTTATCGAGGTCTTAATTACCCTCCTCATCCTCGAGCTCCTCCATGAGTCTCAGGTAGGCCTCCTCGAGGGTCTCCTTGGAGAACTCCTCCTTGAGTCGGTCGGGCGTGGTCGTCCTGACCAGTCTTCCCTGATACAGGACCGCCACCCTGTCGCTCAGTTTCTCCGCCTCATCCAGGTAGTGGGTAGTCAGGAAAACGGTTATTCCTCCGTCCTTGAGCGACTTAATGACCTCCCATAGGGACCTCCTGGCTTTCGGATCGAGGCCCACTGTGGGCTCATCGAGGAACACGACTTTGGGGTTGGCCACCAGGGCTGAGGCTATGGCGACCCTCCTCTTGTACCCCCCTGAGAGCTTCTTGAACTTAACGTCCCTGTACTGATTTAAACCCAGGGAATCCATGACGTCGTCCACCTTGGACTCCGTCCCGTAAAGGGAGGCGAAATAGGCCACGTTATCGTAGACCGACAGGTCGCTGAACCCGCTGAACTCTTGGGGCACGGAGCTGACTATCTTCCTGACGTCCTCGCACTGCTCGGGCACTCTCAAGCCCTCTATCGTCACCGTCCCCGAAGTGGGTTTAGTGACGCAGGTGAGTATCCTGACCGTCGTTGTCTTACCCGCGCCGTTCGGTCCGAGGAAGGAGAAGATCTCCCCCCTCTCCACGTCGAAGGTGACGTCCTTGAGTGCCTCCACCCCTCCCTTGTAGACCTTCCTGAGGTTCCTGGCCTCTATGGCTGTCATGGTTCGTGATTTTTTCACCGGGCGAATAAACCTTTCCACGAGAGCTTGAGGGCAGTCGTAATGGCCGGGGGGAAGGGGTCGAGGTTCACGCCCCTGAAGCCCCTCGTGGAGGTCTGCGGGGTTCCCCTGTTTTGGTACTCTTACTCACTCGCTAGGCTCTTCGCGGAGGAGGTTTACTTAGCCGTGGTCCCCGACTCCGTGATGCTGTTCCTCGACCTCCCCAAGGTCTTGACATCAGGCCGGGGGTACGAGGCTGACGTGGTTGAGGCCGTGAGTAAGGTCGGGCTCCCGGCTTTGGTCCTGCCCGCCGACGTCGTTACCTCCGAGGAGGCGATAGAGGCATTACTTGATCGGTGTGACGCGGACATATGCTCCCTAACTTACAGGGGCCAATTCACTGGAGTGAGCCTTTGGAGAGGTGAGGACTTTCAAAACTACTCCTCCGTAGAGAGCCCAGCGCCGGTCCTCAACGTGAACACGTTCCAGGACTACTTATTAGCTAGAGAGGCGTGTAAACGGCGAGTAGAGCGAGCTTGGGCGACAGAGTAGTGATAATGCTACCCTTCAGGGCCATCCTGTTGCCCTTCTACGCCATCATGGGCCTATTACTGCTCCTCTTCGCCTGGGGGTACTTCAGCGCGCTGTTAGCCCAGTACGGGATCCCCAGCTACCTAGCTTTCTTCCTGGGTTTCTACGTCTCGGCGCTCAGTTTGATCCTATCCCCCGTCAACGTGGTAGTCCACGAGAGGAGGACCAAGGTAGCGGTTCCCTCGGTGGACGTGGTTTACGTCCTGGGTATACCTTACTATATCCCAACGGTAAGGGTCGTCGAGAACAAGAGCAGGGTGGCCGTCAACTTGGGCGGTGCGGTCGTGCCGGTGACGCTGTCCCTGTGGTTGCTCACCGTAGTGGCTAGCCGAGGCGCCCTACCCGAAGCGTTAGTCGTTCTCTCTGTAACGTCCATCGTTTCCTACTTCGCCTCCAAGGCCGTACCGGGAGTGGGGGTAGTCATGAGCCCCGTGGTCCCTCCTCTGGTCAGCATAGTGGTCAGCCTGGTCGTGTTGGGGATTAACCCTTACCTCGTCCCAGCGGTTTCCTACCTCTCCTCGGTCCTCGGGTCGCTTATAGGGGCTGACCTACTTCACTTGAAGGACCTGGAGAGAACTAATCCTCCCCTCTTGAGCATAGGGGGTGCCGGCACGTTTGACGGGATATTCATTTCGGGACTCCTCTCCCTCTTCTTCTCCTACCTCCTCCTCTCCCTCTTCTTATGACCCTGGCGTAGCCGACCTCCCCCGGCCTGAACTCCCCCTCTACCCTTCCCCTCTCGAACACGGCCACGAAGAGCCTCTTGTCTTCCTCGACCCAGTAGCTCAGCCTCAGCAGCTGGCCCAACTTGAACCTCTCGTTCAACCTGTCCAGCACAGTGAAGATGTAGTTCTCCTCGTCGTCAATCCTTTTAGGGGGAGAGAAGAGGTAGAGCATTGAACCAATCGAGTGATCGGTCTGGAGCTAAAATTGGCTTCGGTGAGCTGAGGGAAAGGTGACCCGGTTTGGCGTACTGGATAGTGACGGTCCAGGAGGACATGCTTGAGGAGATGGTCAGGAGGTCCGCCATACCGGCGGAAGAAAGGAAAGCGACGGAGCTCATCAGGCCCGGCGACTACGTGATAGTTTACGTGGCCAAGTACTACGCCAGGAGGTTTGGCGGATCGTTCGTGTTGGTAGGTAAGGTGGCAAGCGACTGGAGGGAGAAGAGCGAGGTGGTTTACCCTTCAGAGAGAGCGATTAACAAGCCCGTTTACCTCTACGAGGTGAGGGTGGACTACTTGGCCGCGGGGAACTGCAGGATGAAGGACATAATGGACTCCTTGGCCTTCGTCGAGAACAGGCTACAGCTGTCTAAGTACGTGAGGGGTATACCGGCCAACTTGGGGAGGCCCGTTCCTGAAGGGGACGCGAGGGTAATAGAGGAATGCATCAAGCAGAACGGCCTCGACCTTTCGGCCCTCGTGCGCCCTAGCAGTTCAGGCACTTCAGGAGGGCTCTGACCACTTCCCCTTCGTCCGCCCCTATTAGGACCTGGGGCAGTTGGAGGGACTTCAGGCCCTCGCAGTCCATTCCAGAGAGAGTTGTTTCTAGCTTCTCGAAGAGCGAGTCGTCGCTGACGAAAAAGTCCCCAGTAAGCCTCACCTCAACCACCCTCCCCTCCCTTATCACGGCCGTCACTGTGACCGTCTTGCCCTTAGAGCTCCTGAACGTTTCCCTACAGGTCACCTCCACCTCAACCACCCCTCGTTGGTGTACTTCCACCTCAGCTCACTTGCCAGGTCAAGAACGCCCTCCGGGATGGAGGACTCCACACAGTCCTCGCAGAGGCCGGCCCTCAAGGCTCGAACGGCCTCGTCCCTCGAGACCTTCCTGCCCAAGGCCTTGGAAACGGTGATGACCCTCTCCTCAGGCTTCCCCCTCACGGCCTCCTTCTCCTTAGGGAGCCTCAGCACCCTCATCAGGGAAAGATCCGTGTCGTACATGAAGGTGCCGTGGACCAGGACAGCTCCCCTCCTCGATGCCCCGGCCATGCCGACGATCTTCCTCCCGTTGACCACGACGTCGTTGACCGGTACGAACTCCCCCTTCAGTCCGAAACTAGCTAGGGCCCTCCTCAGGCCCTCACCTGCCCAGCTGTAGACCTCCTCGACGTTCCTACCCCTGGTCACTACCGTCCAAGTTACCTCACCGTCGCTGTCGTGGACCACGGCGCCGCCCCCTGTGAACCTCCTCACGACCGGGAGTCCCAGCCTGGAGGCCTCGTTCAAATCCACCGTCGCCTCCAGCTCCTGGAACTTACCGATGCTGACCGAGGTGGGCCTGAAGGTCCAGAGCCTCACGTAGTCGCCGACCAGATCTAACGCCCTCAGGATGAGGAAGGCCTCGTCTATGGCCATCTGCCAGTGGGGGTCCCTTCCTTCGAGGTCGAGAATCAGCCTGAACCCCACGGCGTTTCATAGGAACGCTTAATGGCTAAAAGGGATTCCTAAGAGGTGGTGGCGGTTAAGGGCTTCTACATAAGGAGCAAGTTCGCGGTGCTGAGCTTGACGGGGGGCTCCTGTTCCCTCAACTGCTTCTACTGCTCGGCCAAGTACATAGCCTCCATGGAGGGCGCCGTGACCCCTGACGGGCTGGAGAAGGCGATAAGGGCCTACTACAGGAGGGGGACGAGGGGCTTCCTGATAAGCGGAGGGTTCAGCGAGAGGGGAGAGCTGAACTTGAAACCCTTCTTACCGGTGCTCAGGAGGCTGAAGAGGGAGCTGGACGGGTTGGTGTTTAACGTCCATCCCGGCCTCCCCGACAGGGGGACCATTGAGGAGATGAGGGACGTGATAGACGTCGTCGACTTCGAGTTCGCCTACTCCCCCAAGGCGTTCCACGCCAAGGGGATGAAGGGAAGGAAGAGGGATGACTACCTGAGGGTCCTGGAGGACTTCGTCACCTACGGCCCCAAATACGTCGTGCCCCACCTGATGCTGGGCTTGCCCAGCGACGAGGTCGAGGAGGCTATAAGGATAGCCTCATCTTTCAAGCCCTACCTCCTGAACTTCCTCGTCCTCATCCCGACCAAGGGGACCCCCTCGGAGAGGCTGAGGGTACCGGACCCCCATGAGGTCCTCAAGTGGGTCGAGTTGGGGAGCAGGCTGATGGGAGGGAGGGTGAGCCTGGGGTGCATGAGGCCCTTCTCGATTAAGGGCGTCCTCGACAGGGAAGCCGTATCTAGGGGGCTCGTCGAGAGGATAGCCAACCCCAGTCCCGAGGTCGTGAGGGAGTTCGAGCTCGAGCTCTATGACGCGTGCTGTAGCCTTCCGGAGGAGGTGCTCGAGGGGTTCAGGACGACCTAAGATCCTTAACCGTGTAAGGCAGGTTGTACTGAGGCCCCAAGGGGTGCTCGTTGTAGTAGGGCCTGTCACAGTGGGGACAGCCGGAGGTCAGGATAGCCCAAGGCCTGGAGGGCCTCACTCGAACCAACTCGTCCCCGTCGAACTCCGCCGCCTCCTTTAGGCTCCTCCCCGACATCAGTTCCTGCCTCAGGGCCTGTATCATCCTGTATTTCCTGAGGTCGGGAGGACTCCTGCCCTCCATGGGGGTTCCCTTAACGGGGGTGAAGGCGAAGAGGGCCACGGCGATCCCGCCCCTTATGAACAGCTCCATGGTCTCGGCGAACTCCCTGTCGCTCTCCCCCAACCCGTAAATGAGGTGTGCTACTGCCCTCCATCGCCCGAGGAGATCCCTCGCCTTAACGAGGAAGTCGAAGTACTCCTCGAAGGAGAAGGGCTTATTTACGGTCTTGAACAGCCTCGGCACGGTGTCAACTCCTGATCCCACGTAGTCCACCCCCTCCTTCTTCAGCTCGGCCAGAACGTCAGAGCTCACCGGCACGGTCGTGACCGACTTCGGGACGCCTCTGACGGCCCTCACGATCTCGACGGTCTCCTCCTCGAAGCCGTCCTTAAGGACGGTTTGTAAACAGAACCTCCTGAACTCCCTGAGCCTACCCGCGACTTCCTCGAGCCTAACAGGGTACCACCTTACCCTGGAGAGGTAGCTCTTGTCGGTTTTGAAAATAAGGGGTTGGGAACAGAAGAGGCAGCCCGCTTTACAGCCCCCGGCCATTAAGGCGTAGGCCGTCTCGCTGTACTTCCTGCCGCCCCTGAGGTAGAAGTAGGTGCCGGCCGACAGGAGGACCGTCGGACTCAAGCCAGTATAGCCCAGAACGTCCTGAAAAGCTCCCTCAATAAGTTTACCGCCTTGTTCAGCTGTTCCGCTATCCTGTCGGCCAGTATAATTAGCGCCAGTTGCCCGAAGTACTTAGCTATCCTTAAGTACCTGACGAACTTCTTGAGGCTGACCTCCAAAGCCGCGAAGATCGACCTGATCCATGGAGTGACGATTGACTCCTTCAGATTGCTGACGATTCTGAGGAACTGCTTCCCCCCGTTGGCCAGCCTGGTAAGTATGTAGGAGTCCATCTCTAGGCCGTACTTCCAGACTAGGCTGAGGAGCTTGAACTCCTCCTTGAAGGCCTCCCTGAACACCATCAGCCTGTAAACGTCAGAAGGGTCAACCTGTTTCGTTTCTACCGGGGACGTCTCAACAGTCAGTGTCATTTCGACTAACTGACTTAACGTAGAATACTATATGAGGCGGTAACCTTGTCCCTTCGTTCCTCGCTCAGTATTCCATTGGCTTCAGTCGGCCTCGCTTCCTTTCGCGGACCAGCGGGGGTTCAGCTTATAAGGGCAACCGACATGTAGCTGAAATACTCCAGCTGGAGGATACGAATTCAGCACGAAGTCTTATGGGATGCGTTGCTCCCATTTAATGCCTAGAGTCGCGCGCTTTCTCCGTATGATCTGCGGTTACGTCGCCGAGTTCCCCCTCGTTAAGCTCCTCCAGATCCACTTCTTTCGCTGCCATGAGTGCACTGACGAACTCGAGTACTGACCCGTTCTCGACTCGTTTAATATTCCCGCTCTCGAAGACGACCGAGTACGACCTGTTTCCTACCTTGACCTTGGCTCTAACCGTACCGGTCCTGCTGTCCTCCTTGAGCCTCTCCAGTAGCTCTTTAGGGCTCAGCCTGTAGACGTAGCTTTCCTCTATCAGCTCCGCCGACGTTGAGCTCAGAAGCTCCATGAGGAAATCCGTGAGGGAAACGTTGACTACCTCCTTTATCTCGCCGTCCTCAAGGACGAGGACGTAATCCTTCCCCTTAACCCTCACCTTCGCCCTCACAGTCGAGTCCTCGCTGTCCTTCTTCAGGAGCTCGAGGAGTTCCTGCGGGGAGAGCGATAACGCTTTAGAGGCCTTCCGCTCCTTCGCCGACCACAACGCCTTTATGAACGAATCCCCGAAGTGTTCCAGGAAGCTCCTCATAGGCTTGGTTGCCAACGACTCCAAGGGGCCCTGGTATTCCCCCGTCACGATTAGCCTCGTGAGTCCTGAACTCTTTTCCGCACCACCGTCAACGACGGTGAACTTGAATACGGCTTTGGGGAACCTCATAGTGCCCTCGTGAACCACGGCGTTGGGCATCAGGACGACCCTCATGTCGAACCTGAAGGTCATGAAGACCTTGAAGTGAGCGGCGTACTTCCCGGGACCTTCGACCTCCACTTTCGTGAGGTACTTCCAGAACTCGGGAAGGTTGTTAGGGTCACTCAGTATCTGAACTACTTCGTCGAAGTTCGCCGGGACGCGAAAGGTTATCATCTCAGTTATCATAACTAAAATAAGTTGTTCTTTTTAGAATATATATTATTTCATCAATCGGTTCGATCTAGACCAGAGCGTTTGGCGGACCTCGTGCCGTTTGTCCCTACACTCTCATTTCAGTCATTTTACGTTCAATCATGATCGAGTGCAGGGACTTAGCCCTCAGCCACCTACCTAACTCAACGGTAGGCGGGTCATGGGACTCCTTCGAGCCCAACGGCACGGGGCTCACATCTCCGGCCCTCTTCTTCAGATTATATAGCGCAACTACGTCCCTATGCCACTTTTCCTTCCCCTTCTCACAAACGCCGACCCTTGGGGCAGAGCCCCCATCGGGTCGGTAAACGACCTTCGCCCCGTGGATCGGACAAGCTGAAGAAGTATAAGATGGGTTAACCAAAATTACGGGGACGCCGAACTCCCTAGCCTTCTCAATAATAGCGTTCTTCATTGAAGAAAAAGCGGATCTGTAAATCCTCAACCTGAGCTGTTTATCCTTAACATCCTTAACCATATGTTCTGGAGCTCTCCTCGGCAAGTCCTCCAGGACGATCGCGCTCCTGCTTTCAAAAGCCTCCTTGACGATCAGCTTGGCTAACTTCCTCCTGATGTCCGCTTTCTTATCCCTCTCCCTTAACTTTCTCAACTTCCTCCTCACTTCCCTAACCTTAGTTGATTTACCAGCAGTTATCGCCTTCCTCTTATACTCGTAACCTAGAGTAATTTTCTTAGTGTTAGTCTCAAGCAATAAGGGTTTACTGTTGATGAGCACAGAGACCGAATTCTCGTTAAGGTCGACGGGGATGAAACCCTTAGGCTCATAAGGTTTAGGCTCATCCCTCTTAAAAACGACGTAGAACTCTACAACATTCCCCTTCATCAGCCTAAACCTGGCCTCGCTAGCGATTAACCAGCCCTTGTTATAGTACTTCCAGAAGACCTTAGGGAAGGTTGGGAAAATGAAAACCCTACCCTTCTTCGTCGAAATCGAGATTTTATCGAGGCTGAACTTCCATAAATGATCATCGAGGTGAATAGTAACTCTCCTCACAGACGGTTTCTCAGTGTAAGCCCTGCCTCTCTTCTTCAGCTTCTCAAAGCTGTCCAACCTCTCGCTCGCGTCCTCACAAGCCGTGTAAATGTAGTGGGATGGTAAGTCCTTGTGCTTCTCCCTCTCGGACCTGTAAATCCCGGCCTTAATCCTGGTGAAGGAGGTGGTTTTATTTGACAGCCCATAATTCATTGCGTCCTCCAGGACCTCTCTATACTCCTTCTCGACCTCCTTAAGCGCTGAGTATGTAGAATGATCAACCCTGACCCTTAACTTCATCGTCCTCTCCACTCAGCTCACCTATCAGCCTCTTCACGCCTTGAACTAGGAGCTTCTTCTTGTGGCTCCTCATTCCGTAAATCTTTCCAGCGAATGAGGTTATGATTGAGATCAAGTCCTCTACAAGTTCTTGTGTTGTATCCTTAGGTTCTTCTCCGAAAACTACTTCAATCCTAACTCCCATGGTCGTGAAGAACTCCTCGATGTATTCGAAACCGAACCTTGTTAACCTGTCTTTGTAGGTTATTAGTACGACGTCAACGCTCTTTCCCTCAACGAGCTTGAACAACCTTAACAGACCTTTTCTTTGTGTATTTAACCCGCTTGCAATATCTTTCAGTACTTCAACCACTTTGTAACCCTTTGCCGTCGCGTAATTCGCTAGGTAGTTGATTTGCCTCTCCAAGTCTTCTCTCTGGTCAGCCGAGGAGACCCTTGCATAAATTACAGCCCTCGTTTCCTCCCTCCTCTCTAAGTACTTCTTGATCTCGCTGTAAGGAATCCTATACTTCCCTCCCTCAGTCGTTACCGCCCTTATTTTCCCTTCTCTGATCCACCGCAGGAGCGTCGAGTACGAAATGCCGAGCAGTTGGCAGGCCTCCTTAGGCCTCAGCAGTCTCTCCATTAGAGATTAGTTGATAATAAATGAATATAAAGAGATTTCAATTAACGTGAGAAAGGATTCAGCCCTCGCTTGTCCTCCCTTACTTCCGTTCGGAACTCCAGTCCTCTGAAGACCCGAGGAGTGCCGGGGGAGGATGTATGAGAGGCTCTGCGAAACCCGATCTACCTCACCCCTCGCCTAGTTTCCCTCAATCTTCTTGCCCGAATGTGCTCTTGCTCTTGACAGACGAGATCCGTTACACAGCTCTCGAACCCGAGGCGTTTCCGTTTATTATCTTCCCTTGACATCCTATTTCGCGATTGCTGATGGGCGAGATTGAGAGGGCGAGAAGGCTCCTCATGCACGTGGGTCCGGTGACCATAGAGGACGAGGTTCTTCTGGCCGGAATGAGGAACAACGTCGGGTTCTCGTCCCCCGAGTTCATCGAGGCTATGGGCAAGGTGCTGAGGGGCCTCAGGAAGGTCTTCGGGGTCGACGACAGCTACCAGACGTTCGCGATAGTGGGCGGCGGCACTTCCGCCATGGAGAGCGTCGTGAGCCTGCTCAGGAAGGGGGAGAAGGTGCTCGTGGTTAGCAACGGCGTCTTCGGCGACAGGTGGGAGCCCCTGCTTAAGAGGTACCCTCTGCAGGTCAACGTCCTAAGGGCGGATCCCGGGGATTACGTCCCTCCCGAGGCGGTGGAGGATGAGGCTAGCAAAGGGGGCTACACCGCCGTGACCGTGACCCACGTCGAGACCAGCACCGGCGTTAGGCACCCGGTTGAGGAGACCGTGAAGAGGATAAGGGACAAGGTCGACCTCATAGTGGTTGATGGCGTGTCAGCGGCTGGGGCTGAAACCGTGAAGGCCAAGGACTGGGGCGTCGACGTTTACTTGACGGCGAGCCAGAAGGCCTTGGGTGCTCCGCCTGGTCTGGGGCTCCTGGCCCTCTCGGAGAGGGCCCTGGAGAGGCTTAAAGGCGAATCCGTCTCCGGCTACCTCCTGGACTTGAGGAACTGGCTGCCGGTCATGAGGAACTTCGAGGAGGGCAAATTAGGCTACTTCAGCACGTTGCCGGTTCACACGGTTCTAATGCTGGCCAAGTCCCTAGAGCTCATAGAGAAGGAGGGATTAGAGAACAGGGTCGCGAGACACGAGAAGGTCGCCAGGGCAATAAGGGCAGGAGTGGAGGGAATGGGGTTGAAGATAGTCGCCAGGAGGCCTGAGGCCTACAGCAACACCGTCACGGGAGTGATCGTGAACGGCGTCGACCCGGCTGAAGTCCTCAGCGCGGTCGTAAACGAGGGCGTCGAGCTCGCCCCCGGCGTTCACCCCAAGCTCCAAGGGAAGTACTTCAGGATAGGCCACATGGGCTGGGTGACTCCTAACGACGCGATAGCGACAATAGCGGTACTGGAAAGGGTTCTGAAGTCCTTGGGCGAGGACGCGAGAGTCGGTGAGGGGGTAAAGGCCGCCCAGCTGGCTTTGTCCTCTTAACGTTTCTTTCCTTTCTTGGTTAGAGAAGCTTCACATCTTAAGGCTAGCGAGCTCCAGGAGCTCTGCGTTTCTTTTCGATATCTGTTAAATTCTTATAATAATCGTAACAATGTTCTTAATGCTGTCCAAAAATTTGTCCTATACATAAATAATACCTACGATATTAAAAACCGTAATTCGAAGCGGCTCACACCACATTATTTAAAATTATTGAGTAGTGAGGAGTAATATAGGAAGCCGGCCATGCCCGTTTACACCACTAAACTGACCGTCTCTTTGAGCCCGAGGGAGGTCAGGGAGGTTTTTGACGATCCGTTTAAGTTCGCCGGGGTTTCCGGCCACATCAGCCTGTTGATGGGCCTTGGCCCTCAGGATGAAGAACCGTTCTTCTTCGACCAGGCCGACTCTCTGCTCACGAGGTTCAGGGCCTCATTCGTATTGGGAACACCAAAGGGCCAAACCGTAACGTACTTCGGGACCTTCGAGAAGGTACAGCTCCCCTCATCTGACATGATATCGTACAAAGGCGTGGAGGACCGCCGCAGGTTCGAGTTTGAGATCTACATCTCGCTCCAGGAGACTGCTTCCCACGGCACAAACGTCACCTTCTCGGCCGTTAGCAGTTTCAATGTCGATCTCCTCTCGAGATTGACGGGGAAGGCACCGAGTTATTACATAGGGCAACACGTCTTCGAACAGCACTTCATACCCTACCTGAGGTGGGCCGAAGCCGCCAAACGCTCTCAAGACACAGTTAAGCTGACGTTGGTGTTCGAGAGGAGCGGGCAGCTGAACGAGTTGGTCAAACAGGTTCTAGGGTCGTTTAAGGAAAAGGACAGGTTGGGACTGGTAGAGTTCAGGAATGAGGAGCTGAGTGGGTGGTTACTCGTCAGGAACGGCGCGATAATAGCCGCCTACTCCTATCCCCTGAGCGAGTTTCTGGACGAGCAGTCGGTGATATCCTCCGTACTCAAGGCCGAAGATCGCGTTAAGCTCAGGGCTTACGAGATTTGATCTGGCTGACCTCCTCCCCGCCCTGGAGGGCGAGGGTTCCCTTATGGCGGATCATAGGTTTGCGGTTTACCGCCTTCATTTTCATCACTTCATAGCTGGTGGGATTTACCCACTCCGCTCCGCTCGTCCAGCGGTAGACCGCGGGCTGGGCCTTCAGCCCTTTACCCCTATCCCTCACCGCGAGTTGCCCTCTACTCCCAGATCCTAGGGACTCGGGGATATGTAGAATATTTACCGCCCCGTTCAGATCCGCGTTTATGACTTTCCCCATGCGGGGACACTTGAACAGACCACGTTTAACGCGCCCACCCTCGTGGGCCTCCCCGCATAGGGAGCAAGTCCTAGAGGTATAGGATTCGTCCACTTTCGTTGTCTTAATCCCTAATTCCTCTCCTATTTCTTCAAGACGCCTAATAACGTAGCCGTAATTCCAAAAGTTCACCGTGAGCTTATTGCCGTGGTTCCTGTTAATCTCTTTAGGATAGCCTACAACGACCTCGCCTACACCCTTCTCTCTTAGCTCCTCCATTATCTTTCTAACCATACTGTTTAACGCGTGTTTCAAGAACCTCCTCCTCTTGTCGTGCAACAACTTCAGTTTTTTGCTGACCCTCTGTTTATGTCTAGCTAAAGTTTTCTGAGTAATAGCTATCCTCTTACTATAATACTCGTATTGAGAGAGAACGCCACCACCCTTGAAAATATACCATGTTCCGTCCTCAACATATACTGTTGCCAAGTTAACGATCCCCAGATCTACGGAAGCCCTCAAGCCATCCCTAGCTTCGGCTACGTTCTCGACCTCCACCGGGATGTGGGCGTACCAACTCCTCCTAGCCTCATCATAGATCATCTCCAACCTACCTTGCTTCCCGTGCCACTTGAATTTCCCTTTAAACCTCAACGCTAGCTTGAAGTCCTTCAGATAAATGACCCTATTTTCTTCATCCACCTCATAACGGTCGTTCCTAATGACGATCATTAATTTGTATTTTCCACTCTTATCCTTCCAATAGCCTGGAGGTCTAGGCTTTAACCACTTCGGTAACTTCCCTTCTTTCTTCTCTTTGATTAAGGAGAAGAAGCTCCTCCAATCCTCAGCGTTCTTCCTGGCGACTTGTTGTGCGTTAACCTTTAGCACTTGTTTGTACTTCTCATATGCCTCCTTCTCTGTCTTGATAAAATCTATTCTTTCTCCCTTCTTAAACTGTTGCATTCTTAACCAGTTAACTTCGTTCCAACATTTGGCAGTCATTGTAGCTAGTTCCTTCAGCTTCTCATGGATGTTTTTATCCACCATTAGTTTAACTACGTTAGTTCTTTTCACTCTCTTTCCCCCACTGTTCTTCAATGTATTTCCTTATTGTTTCGCTTGATACAATACCAGCTGTTGACACGAAGTAGCTTCTTGTCCAGAGTTTTCCCTTAGTGTATTTTCTTAGTTCTGGAAATTTCTTCAAAACTAGTCTAGCAGACTTCCCCTTGAAGTAGTTGGCTAGATATGATGGTGAATATCTGGGTGGACAGTTTACGAACAAGTGTATGTGGTCTGGTATTACTTCTAGGGCGATTATTTCGCAACCTAATTCCTTAGCGATTGTCTTCAAGACCTCTTTAATGTATTCAGCAACATCTCCAACTAACAAGTCTCTACGGTACTTGGGGATCCATACGAAGTGATAGTTGCATAGGTATTTCACATGTCTCGTTGATTTATATTCCACGACACTTTAAAGTATTCAGAGTTTTTAAGCGTTTACCCCGCCCCTAGAAGGGGCAGGGCTTGTCGTTCGTTTTGTCAGTCCGGGGAGTTCTCCTCACATCTCAGCACTCGGCAATCTCCTCATCCCGACGAGAGCTCCTTTATCATTTCTTCAGCCCACTTCATGGCTAAATAGTAATCCTCCACTGGGGCGTTCTCGTTGAAGGAGTGGATGTTGGAGTCGTAGTTCACCACACCTGCCCCGTCGGCGATCTCCTTAATTCCTAAGGCCCTGGAGAAACTCTCCATCGGCCCGGTGCCTGGGGAGTTGGGCATCACGACAGGCCTCACTCCGAAAACCCTTTCAGCCGCCCTGATCAACGCCCGGGCGATCCTCGAGCTCATAGGCGTCCTGAAAGGCCTCACCGAGCCCAGCTTAACCAGCTCCAGCCCGTATTTACTGGCGACCTCCTGTAACTCCCTGAAGACCTCCTCCGGGTCCTGGTCGGGGACCAGCCTGAAGTCCAGCTTGACGAAGGCGTACGAGGGGATCACGGTCTTCGAGCCCTCTCCAGTGTAGCCGGTCAAAGCCCCGTCTATGTTCAGGCTAGGCATGCTCACTAGCCTAACGTAGGCCAATCCGTCCTTC
>Ga0080005_134749_pt1 | contig 14346 bp, 8 predicted proteins | sample JossMetagenome_2_FD_69208 | JGI IMG/M metagenome (GOLD analysis project Ga0080005, IMG submission 69208) | Hot spring sediment microbial communities from Joseph's Coat, Yellowstone National Park, USA - JC3_ASED (SPADES assembly) (version 2) | ecosystem: Environmental > Aquatic > Thermal springs >... | reverse complement strand
CGCGCCGGTTACTCGTACTCGATTGTGGCGGGCGGTTTGTTCGTCACGTCGTAGAGGACCCTGTTGACGCCCTCCACCTCGTTGACGATCCTCGAGGCGATCCTCTCGAGGAGCTCCCAGGGGAGCTTCGCGAACTCGGCGGTCATCGCGTCCTCGCTGACGACAGCGCGCAGGGCGATCGCGTACTCGTACGACCTCGCGTCGCCCTTGACCCCCGTGGTCTTCACGGGCAGGAGGACGGGGAACGCCTGCCAGAGGCTCCGGTAGAGCCCGGCTTTGCGCAGCTCCTCCTCGACGATGCTGGTGGCCTTCTTCACGATCCTCAGCTTCTCCTCCGTCACCTCGCCGACGACCCTGACCGCCAGCCCGGGGCCGGGGAAGGGGTGCTGGTAGACGAGCTCCTCGGGGAGGCCGAGGGCCTTCGCGACCCTCCGCACCTCGTCCTTGTAGAAGTCGGCGAGCGGCTCGATCAGCTCGAGGCCCAGCCTCTCGGGGAGCGTCACGTTGTGGTGGCTCTTGATCCTGTCCGAGCCCCTGCCGGCCCTCCCGCTCTCGATCCTGTCCGGGTGTATCGTCCCCTGCACCAGGTACCTGAACTCGCCGTGCACGGCGCTCAGCTCCCTCGCCTTCCGCTCGAGTACCTCGAAGTACACGCGGGCGATCACCCTCCGCTTCTCCTCCGGGTCCACCACGCCCTTGAGCGCGCTGAGGAACTCCCTCGACGCGTCGACCAGGTGCACGTGCTTGAAGCCGAGGGACCTCAGCGTGCTGACGGCCCTCTCGGCCTCCCCCTCCCTGAGGAGGCCCGTGTCGATCACGACCAGGTGGATGGGGTCGGGCCCCACGGCCATCTTCACGATGTACGCGGCCGTCGTCGAGTCGACCCCGCCGCTCGCCGCCACGAGGATGTTGCCCCCCTTGTACGCGGCGCGCACGCGCTCCACGATGCCCTTCACCGCGTCCTCCGGCCTCCACGAGGGCTCGAGGCCGGCGATGCCCCTGAGGAAGTTCTCGAGGATCCCCGCCCCGTGCTCGGTGTGCTTGACCTCCGGGTGGAACTGGACCCCGTACACCCTGGCTCCCGCGAGCTTGAACGCGGCCACCTCGCACGCCTCCGTCCTCGCCAGCACGACCGAGCCGGGGGGAGGCGAGGCGACGCGGTCCTTGTGCGACATCCAGACCCTCTGAACCCTGGGCGTGCCGCTGAAGAGGGGGTCGTCCGCTAGCACCTCGAGGGTCGCGCTCCCGTACTCCCCCCTTTCGCCCCCCTCGACTCTACCTCCCAGCTCGAGCGCCAGCAGCTGGTGGCCGTAGCAGATGCCGAGCACCGGCTTGCCCTCCCTCAAGGCCCGCTCGAGCAGCGAGGGGTCGAGGCGCGGCGCCCCCTCCTCCAGCACGCTCGAGGGCCCTCCCGAGAGCACGATGGCGCCCGCGCCGGACACGTCCTCCGGCTTGAGCGCATCGTAGGGAACGACTTCGGCGTAGAAGCCCAGCTCCCTCACCCTCCTAGCGATCAGGTGCGCGTACTGCCCCCCGAAGTCCACGACCACGACGCGCCTCTCCATTGCCCCACCCCCGAGCGCCTCGCGCTAGCTCGCCGGGTACCTTTCCTCGGCGAGCTTGATCAGCTCGCGGATCTCCCTTTCGACGTCGGCCCTCGTCTTGCCCAGCCCGACGAGCTCGCCCTCCGCCACCGCCAGCTCGCCCCTCACCGCCACGAACCTCGGCAGCGCCGAGCCTTCGGCAACCCTCTCCAGGGGCTCGTCGAAGAGCGCCGCGTCGCCCCTCCACTCGAGGCCGTAGAGCCTGTACCCGCCGACCGTCGCTCTCTCGAGCAGGAGCGGCGCCTTCTCCAAGCCGTGCACCTCGACGGCCGCCCTGTAGGCTGCGAGGGCGCTGCCGAGCAGCAGCGGCCAGTCGCTGCCCAGCGCGTCCCCCTCGCTCACGTCGCTGAGCGTCCTGCCGTAGAGGGTGAGGTTCGAGAGGGGGCAGTGCACGACCCTTATCCCGTAGCGCTTGTAGCCGGAGCCGGAGATGCAGTGCACCGCGATCACCCCGCTGTCCTCGCCCTCCCTCAGGCCGAGCGCTTCGACCAGCTGGGGCAGCTCGTCGACGCCCTCGCTCAGGTGCAGCGCGAAGGGCACCTCGAGCGTCTTCGAGGCCTCGTAGGCGGCCCTCAGCGACTCGCGCGAGACGTGGCCGAGCGAGTGGACGAAGAGCCCTACGGGCACGGCGCCGTCGAGCGAGGAGAGGGTGATCAGCAGGTCGATCGCGTCCCACGCGTTGAGCCACCCGCGCGAGCTCTCCAGGATCGTGGGCAGCAGCGCGACCCTGGGCTTCACCGGCAGCCTCCTGTACGCGGCGAAGTTCGCCTCCCCCCTCCCGACCATCGCGACCATCGTCACGCCGTCGAGGAGCTCCCTGAGCAGAGCGGCCGCCGCCAGCCTCGAGGAGAGCTCCATGTCGGCCCTCAGAGCCGCCTCGTCCACCCTCAGCTTCCTCCCCGCCATCCACTCGTAGGCGTTCCCCCAGCGGCCGCCGCCGTAGTCCACCACCTGCGGGTGGGCGTGCGCGTCGGAGAAGCCGGGGACAAGCGCGGTCTCGGCGTAGAGCGAGCCCTCCCCCCTCAGGCGCAGCCTCGCGTTCTCGAAAACCCCCTTGGGGGTGAGGAGGGCTCCGACCTCGACCTCCATCACAGCCACCGGGTGACGAGCATCCCCCGCGGGGAGCTCTCGTAGAGCCCCATATCCGTAATCCTCACGAAAACCGCCTTCCTCCTCAGCTCCTCCAGGTTCCGGGCGCCGACGTAGCCCATACCCTGCTTCAGCGCGTTGACCAGCAGGTCGACCACCTGCGAAACCGGCCCCCTGTACTCCACGTACCCCTCCACGCCCTCGGGCACCCGCTTGAAGGACCCGTAGCGGGTGGAGCCCGAGGCGAGGGCGCCGCGGCTGCCCATCCCCCTGTACGGCTTGTACTTCCTACCCTCGATCTCGACGACCTCCCCCGGCGCCTCGTCGGTCCCCGCGAGCAGGTAGCCGAGCATGACCGCGTCCGCGCCGGCCGCTAGGGCTTTAACGACGTGCGCCGGCTTCTCGATCCCGCCGTCCGCGACGACGCCGACCCCCGCCTCCCTCGCCACGCTGGCGACCCACGCGATCGCGGTGAGCTGCGGGACGCCCACCCCCGCCACCTCCCTCGTCGTGCAGGCGTGGCCCGAGCCGATGCCGACCCTTAGGGCGTCGGCGCCCGCGTCGATGAGCGCCCGAGCCCCCTCGGGCGTGACGACGTTCCCCGACATCACGTCCACCCCGTACTCCTTGTACCTCCTCGTCGCCTCGATCACGCTCCTGCTGTGGCCGTGGGCCGAGTCGACGATGATCAGGCTCACCCCCGCGTCGACAAGGGCCTTGACCCGCTCGTCGTCGAGGGGGCCGGCGGCGGCGGCTACGGGAAGCTTCCTGCTCCTCGCCTCCTCGACCACCGCGACAGCCTCGCGCACGTCCATGTTGCGGGGTAGCGCGCCGAGCCCGCCCAGCTCTGCCAAGCGCAGGGCCATCTCCCTCCCCGTGACGGTGTCCATCGGCGAGCTGATGATGGGGATCCTCAGCCTGAGCCTCCTCGTCACGTTCGTCGACACGTCGATCTCGTCGACGCTGCCGATGTCGGAGTACTGGGGGACGAGGAGCACGTCGTCTAGGCTGAGCGCGACCGGCACCCGCTCGAACGGATCCACGAGACGCACGGCCTGCGCGGCCGGCGCTGCAGATAAGCCGAGCGAAAGTATTCTATATATCCATCCCCTTCTCTACTTACTCGTGGTTGAGGCGGGCGCGCGCGTGCACGTCAGGAGGGTTCAGAGGGTCGGCTACTCCTCCCTCGCCGTCTCCCTCCCGAAGCGGTGGGCCAGGAAGTGGGGCGTGGACAAGGGGTCCAAGGTCGTCATACGCGAGCTCCCCGACGGCGCGCTCCTCCTCGCGCCCGAGACCGCCGCCGGCGCGGCTTCGGGGCGGTGGAAGGCCCTGCTGGAGCTCCCCGACGGGACGGAGGCCGAAGTAGAGAGGGGGGTGATCGCGCTGTACGAAGCCGGCTACGACGCGATAAGGGTCGTCGCACCCCCCGCCGCGCTCGGAGCCCTCGGCAGGCTGACCCGAAGGTTGAGCGGGGTGGAGATCGTGGAGGAGGGGCCCGGCTACGCGGTGCTCGAGGTCGTGCTAGACCACGCGAGCTTGGGCTTCGGGAGGATCCTAGACAGGATGTCCTCCCTCGTCGGCGAGTCGCTGGGGAACCTGGCGGCGTACGCGGGCGGCGCCGGCCCCGAGGTCCTAGACAGGGTGGTGGCTAGGGACGACGAGCTGGACAAGTTCTACTTCCTCCTCGTCCGGCAAGCTTCGATGTGCTTCAGGAGGCCCCACCTGCTCCGCGAGCTCGGCTTGAGCGACGCTGCCGAGATCCTGCCCTCGCTCTACTACGGGAAGACACTGGAGAGGATGGGCGACACGCTGGTTCAGATGGCCATGTACGCGAGGGAGAGCGGGAGGCGGCCCGGCGAGGCCCTTGTCGCGATGATGGGGGAGGCGCTGGCGCTAGCCTCCGCGGTGTTCAGGGAGGGGGAGGGCGGCGCGGCATCGAAGCTGGCGTCCCTGCACCGGAGCTTCTTCGAAGGGCGGAGCCCGGGCGAGGTGATCGGCGACCCGTTCCTCTCCCTAACCGGCAACTTCCTGAGCCTCTGCCTCGACGTGCTCGACGCGAGGGTAGAGCTCGAAGCCGTCAAGAGGCCGCTCCTCGCCCGCTGAGCGGGCAGACGCCTTTTTAACCTCGTGCAAGCATCGCGCGCGATGTCGTGGAAGGACGCGGCGAGGAAGGCGCTCGAGAGGGCTGGCGCGGTCGTGGAGGAGGATCAGAGGGGGTTGCACGTCTCGCCGCGAGAGGGGGGCGGGTTTAGCGCGCTCGTCCTCTTGCGGAGGCTCCACATGAGCTTGGACAGGAAGGTCGAGGTGCTGGGGGTTGTCGAGCTGCCGGCTGAGCCCTCCCCCGATGCTTTGAGGAGGATGCTGGCCTCCTCCTTCGAGGTCGAAGCGAGGGGGCTGCTGAGGAGGAGGCCGGTGTGGAGGAGCTGGAGGGAGCTGAAACGGCTCGAAGCGCTCGTGGGGCCGGTGAGCCCCGAAGAGGGGCTCATGCGCTCCCTGATGGGCGACGCGGAGCTGGCGAGGAGCTTGAGCGACGCCTCGCCGGAGCTCCTCGAGGTATTCCCCGAGATCATGCCGCCGAGCTACATGGAGGCGTTCCTGCTGGCGCCGGGAGCCCTCCTCACCCCCTTAGTGAGGGAGCTCGTGAGGGGCTACGTAGAGAAGCCGGAGCGGCTGGCGTGGTGGTTCAGGATCCAGCTCCTCTACGGCTACCCGAGGATGCCGCAGAAAGTGGCGAAAAGCTACCTGCTAGCCCTCCAGCTCGGGCGCGCGCTCAGGAGGCGCTGGCCGCTCTGATGTACCTCCTCCTATCCTCGGGCAGCAGCGAGGTCCATATCAGCATCTGCTTCCTGAGGTCGTCGACGAACTTGTAGTTGCCGTCGACCCACGGCCTGTCGGGGCCCGACAGCCTCCTGATGCGCGCGAGGAACACGTAGCGGTTCGCCCCCCTGTCGTAGACCGCCTCGATCTCCACCTTCTGCTGGACCCCCGCCTCCAGGGGGGCGAGGGCGACCGTCATCGACAGGGTTTTCGCCTGGTAGTCCGGCGGCGCCACCTCCCTGACCACGTGGACGCCCTCCTTGACGGCTCCCGCGCCGCTGTAGTACTCGTGCAGGTAAGCCAGCACGCCCCTCGCCTCAGCCTCGCTCGGGACGCTCATCGGCAGCGGGATCTCCCAGAGGTCTCCGCGCGGCTTGGTGGGCGGCCTCCACTTGCGCTCCAGCGAGGGTGTGATGAGGCGGGACGCGAGGTACGAGGGGTAGGCGACCGCCGCTAAGGACGCCCCGATGATCGCGAGCGTGCCCACGATGGTGAAGGCGGAGGCGAAGTTGAACACGTGCTCGGCCGGCAGCGCTCCCGCCGCTATCATCAGCATCGTCACCCCGTAGCCGAGGAGGTACCCGAGCACGGTTCCGACCACGACGTACACTAGGACCTCGGCCACGAAGAACACCGTCACGCCCATGGGGGAGAGCCCGACGGCGCTGAGCACGTAGATCTCCCGCGTCCTCTCCTTCAAGTTCCCGAGGACCATTATGGCGACGTTGAGCGCGCCGATCACGAGCAGTGTCGCGACCATCTCCCAGCCTCCCACCGCCAAGCTCGTGAAGGTCGAGGACGTGTAGGGCGAGCCGCCGCTGGCGAACCACATGGGCACGTCCAGCGCGTAGGCCAGCTCCCTCACCGTGGCGAAGAGGTCGCTGAGGGAGGCGTTGAGCTTGGGCAGGAGCGCCACGCTGGCCACGTAGCCGTTGAGCTCCAGAGCCTTCCTGTAGGGGATGAGGACGACCCTGGACACGCCCAGGTTCGGCGGGGTCGCGCCGGCCTGCGGGGAGACCGCGATATCCTTAGCGAGCGCCTGGAAGAACATCGGGTCGGCCGGCATCGGGCTGTAGCCGTCGGCCTCGACGAGCTTATCGAACGCTTCGGGGGACTCGACGATGCCGGTCACCACGAACTCCTGCCCCATCACGTAAATCTTGTCGCCGAGCGTCACGCTCAGGTTCTGCGCGAGGGCTTTCGAGATTACCGCGTAGTTCCCGTCGTCCTGGACGATCCCGGGGCCCGCCACAAACTGCGAGTAGAGCAGCTTGAACTCCCTCGCCGTGATCCCGACGAGGGCGGCCACCGTGCCGTTCCTGCCGCTCTCCCCGGTCACCCTGAACGCCACCTGCATGAGGCCCCTGTCGACGGGCGGGTAAACCCACGCCCTCGGGAGCGCCTCGTACCGCGGCCCGGCTATCACCGCCGCCACGTTGGCGAGGTCCGCGGTCAGCGTCGCCGGCGGGACTCCGCGGCCGCTCTTGATCAGGATCTCGTCTAAGGAGGACCGGTAGCCGTAGCGCGCGACGGGGAGCGTCACGCGCGTGGGCATGAGCGACGTGAACGAGGTGAGGGCGACGGTCATCGCGATCAGCGTCGCGAGCATGAGCGCGGTGCGGAGCGGTCTCCTCCTGATGTACTCGCTCCCCATCGAGAACGCGGTCATCGCGGTGTCCATCCTGCTGACCTCGGACCTGTGGACGCCGAGGACCCTGCGCTCGATCGCGCTCCTGAGGGCCTCGCCCTCGGCTCCCAGCATGAGCAGCGTGACGATGAGGATTATCGTGATGAGGGAGCCTATCATCCCGAGCGAGACGTTGCTCACCACCACGAAAGCCGGGTGGATCAGCGAGAAGAGCCAGAGGAGCACCGCCGCCACAGCGGCCATGTAGGCGATCCTCCGGACGCCCTCGCTGTGGAAGAACACCTTCTCGATGAAGAAGGCGGCGAAGGCGACGAGCGGGAACATGTAGAGCATCGAGCGCGCCGCGTCGTTGACGAGCGGCATGACGTCGCTGACGTACGCCTTGTACGCGTAAGCCCTCGCCACGAGCGCGTACGCGTAAGCTTCGCTGTAGCGCTTCGCCTTAAAGGCTTCCTCGGCCCTCCGCAGGTACTCCTCAGCCTTCGAGAGCGACGCGTCAGCGCTCGGGCTGCCCACGTGCCTCTCCGTGAAAGCCCTGTACCTCCCAAGGGAGACGTAGTAGAGGTCCCTCGCGACCGCGTAAGCAGTCGCTGCCACCCTGAGCTTGCCGCCGGCTGGGCCCGTGAAGCCGAAGCCCTCCGTGTTCTCCGCCGTCGAGTTCGTCAGGAGGAGGATGGGGGTCATCGCCGCCCTCTCGCCCATGCCCACGTAGCCGACCACCGCGAACCGGACGCCGGGCTGCACCCACACGAGGGCGACCGGCTCCCAGCCGTTGTAGTAGAAGCCGTAGCTGAGCGGGAAGCTCTTGCTGAGCAGCTCGTACGGTTGCAGCACGGCCGGCGCCTGCCTCCACCAGTCGAAGTAACCGGTCCTCGGGTCCGGCATGCTCGGCGTGCTCAAGGGGGTGGGGAGGTTCACGTCGAACAGCTCGACGACGAACGATTTCGCCACAACCACCGTGACGTTCTCGTAGGGGTGGAGCACGCTGATTACCAGCGGGAAGTTCTGCATCCCGAACTGCCCCAAGTCCGTCGCCATGACGATGTTCCCGTCCCCGTCGAGGACCCAGCCCCCGAGGATCCACCTGGAGAACGGAGCCACTCCTGTGCTGGCGTACACCCTCCTCCCGGCGTGCGGTATGCCGTAAATCGTGAACGTCCCGTTTTCGTCGGCTTTAACGAAGATTTTGTTGAGCTTGTAGCCGCTGGTTATGAACTGCGCCTCCACGATCGCGTGGGGCACCGGGTCGTACCAGCCTTTGGTGAAGTTGTAGGCGACGACCCGGCCGTGGAAGACGGTGAAGCCGGGGTAGCCCCTCTCCGCCGAAAGGTCGTAGCGGGTCGGCGTCACGGCGCTCCTGCTCACCTGCCACTCCGTGTTCAGCAGCCTCACCACGATGTAGGAGGCGAGCTCGAGGTAGGGCTTCAGCGCCGTGAAGTTGGCGTACTTGGCGTCGTCGATTGGGATGCCGTAGTAGAGCCTGCTCGAGCGCCTGCTGACGATCGAGAACGCGGGGACCCCGCTGATGGACGCGGCCTCCGAGTCGAGCATGTAGGGGATGGGCTCGGTCCCCCAGAAGCCCTGGTAGGTGAAGAAGACGCTTACGAGCCCCCTCGCGTCGCTCACTCCGAACACGCTCCGCGCGTACCGGGAGACCGCGTCCTCCGCGAGGATCCTTTGGACGGCCGTCATGACCCACGAGAGCCTGGCGGGGAAGCCGCCGCTGTGGATCGCGTTGCCGCCGTACGTCGTGTAGTAGCTGGCGTGGAGCAGCTGGAGCCCGTCGGAGTCGCTGGCGAACTTGTCCAGCCCGATGAAGCCCCATACCGTGACCTTGCCGCTGGCGACGTCCCCGCCGAAGAAGAAGCGCTCCACGAACGCCCTGGCTCCCGCCAGCGCCTGCCAGTGGCCGGAGAGGAAGGCGAGCCAGACCGTGTACCTGGGCGGGTTCTCCCTCAGGTAGCGGGCGAGCTCCAGCAGCAGGGCTGGCGCCACCGCCTCGGTCCTGCTGGAGGCGAGCCCCGACACCACCGACCACGCGTCGAAGTGGGCCGCCACGACGATGACGTCCCGCGGCGAGCTGCCGTTGACCACCGCGATGAAGTTCTTCGCCTCCACCTCCCTCCACTCGACCCTCGACACGACCCTGACGGTGCGTGCGCCCTTCAGCAGCTCCCAGTCGCCCCTCTTGACGTAGAGCCGCGGGAAGCCGAGAAGCGCGTCGAGGAACTTCTTGTCGCACTCGTAGTACGTCGTGTCCTCCGGCTCGATGAAGATCACGGCCTTCGCTCCCAGCTTAGCCGCGTTGAGCCAGTTATCCTGCGAGTTGAAATCCATCGCGACGACGCTCCCGTTAACCTCCTTGCCGTCGAAGGAGCTCAAATCCCCTTTACCCACGTAGATCAGCGGGCCTACCAAGCCCTCGGGCGGCGTCGAGGAGGGGTTGACCCCGTTCGGGTAGAGAGAGTAGGCCTTAACGCGCGCCCTGAAGGGTTCGAGCGCTTCAACGTACGCTTCCACCTCTACCGGGACAAGCACCTTGTACGTTTGGTTGATGACCTGGAGACCCAGCCCCCTGAGGTAACCGTAGATGAAGTCGGCGGCCTTGTAGTAGCCGGGGTAGCCGGTCATCCGCGAACCGAACCCGCTCAGCTCGGCGGCCAGCTTCTCAACGCGATCGAAGCCCAGCGGCAGCAGGGAGGGGGGAGCTTGCGGCGCTGAAGAGGACGGGGTAGCCTGCGCTAGGAGGATCAGCGCAAGAGCCGCACACGCCAACTTTGCAGCCGCTCTCGGCCCCATACTGAAGCGGCCTATGCCACTGCGCTTAAACTTATCGGCGCTGAGGGAAAAAGCCTTATATTGGGAAAGCTCTCGCCCCGCGTATGGAGGCTCGAACCGGTGAGCAGCGGCTCGAGTTCCAGCCGGGGCTGACGTGGAGGAGCCTGCTCGCGATGGTTCTGGCGGGTCTCATCTTCCTCCCCGCATCCACGTACCTCTGGCTCGCCGTCGGCGCCGGCGCGAGCACCGCGGCGACCTACATCACCGTGATCCTCTTCAGCGCGCTCGCGAGGATCTACGGCACGAGGCTCTCGAGGCAGGAGCTCTTCATCATCTACTCCATAGTGGGAGGCATCGGTGGCGCGATGCCGCTCTTCTACTGGCTGGTCTTCAGGAGCTACTTCGTGAACAACCCGCTGAGCCTCGAGTTCAAGGTGGGCGGCGTACCCGTCAGGGACCTGGTCCCGATCTGGATGTCGCCGCCGCCCAGCTCGCCCGTCCACAGCCTGAGGACGCTCCTCCACCCCGACTGGCTCCCGGCGATCGCGGTTTACGTGGCGTTCGCGGGCCTCGGCCTCCTTGCCGAAGTGGCGATCGGCATCCTCCTCTCCTACCTCTACGTCGAGGTGGAGCCCCTGCCCTTCCCCTTCGCCCAGATCGACGCGACGATGATCAACACGCTGTACGAGCGCGAGCACGAGCCCATGCTCTACTTCTTCTCAGCGCTGGTCGGCGGCGCGATCTACGGCACTATGCTCTACCTGGTGCCGCTCGTGCTGGGGCCGGGGGCGGCCGTCATACCCTACCCGTGGATCGACCTCACGCCCTACACCCAGTTCTTCCTGCCGGGCGCCGCGATCGGCGTGGCGACCGACCCCACCGGCTTCCTCTACGGCATGGTGCTCCCGCCCTCCGTCACGTTCTCTCTACTGCTCGGCTCCCTCGCGACCTGGGTCTTCGGGAACACCTTGACCCTCACGGTGTTCAGGAGCTTCTCGCCGGAGTGGGTGCGGGAGTACACGCCCGGCATGGGCATCTTCCTCATCTACCAGAGGGCCAGCCTCAGGCTCTGGCTCTCCACGTTCATGGGCATAAGCTTCGGCCTCGCAGCCTTCATACTGATAGCGACGAGGGACAAGCTCGCCGCCTCGTTCAGGGCGCTGGCCCGCATAAGGGAGACGAGGAGCGAGCTCGGCTACCCGCCGGCGAACCTCCTCCTCGGCCTCTTCTTCGCCTCCACCCTCGCCAGCGTCGCGCTCTACTACGCGCTCGTCCCCGGCATACCGCTCTGGCTGCCGCCGCTCGTCTCCGTCGGGCTCAGCCTCGTGATCGCGCTCGTGGGGGCGAGGGTTTACGGCGAGCTCGGCCTCGCCTTCACGCCGGACTTCGTCTACAACATGTGGAAGGCGGCGGTCTACTTCAGCCCCTACCAGGGGTACGCCGGCTGGATCTTCACGCCCGTCATCGCCGGCTTCGCCACGCCCTGGTACGTGAACGCGACGAAGGTGGCTTACCTGACGGGGACGAGGCCCATCGACTACTACAAGGCCGTGATCGTGGCATTCGCGATAACCACCACCCTGGGCTTAGTATTCATGGACTTCTTCTGGAGGATGGCGCCCATACCCTCCTTCGTCTACCCGTACGTGATGGGGCTCTGGCCCTTCTACGCGATCAGCGACTGCCTCTTCGCGACCAGGCAGATCGCGATCAAGGCGGACCAGATCGCGATGGGGATGGGGGTCGCGATCGCCGCGGGTTTCGGCGGCTACGCTCTCTCGAAGCTCGGGGCCCCGATAAGCCCCGTGGCGCTGGTGGGCGGAACCTACGCGCTGCCGCCCTACACCATCATGGTCTTCGCCTCCTCGCTCTTGAGCAAGTACGTGTTCGCCAGAGCTTTGGGGAGGGAGAAGTGGGAGCGCATTAAGGCGGTGGTGATCGCGGGCTTCCTCGCGGGCATGGGCGTTACGGTAGCCGTAGGCGTGGCGATCACGCTGCTCTCCAAAGCCGCTTGGATATGGCCCTGGTGAAACCAGGATCTTTCTCTTCCCCGGATCTAACCGTCATCCGCCTTAAAAAGGTTGACATAACGCTTAAATAGGATGGGGTTGACACTCCCCCAATGGCGGCGACAGAGGCTCGGAAGGAGGTTGTCGAGTTCCTGCCGGGCATCACGAAGCGCTCGCTGGCGATCGGCATCCCGCTCGTGCTGATCTACGCTTACCTCTCCGTCGCCGTCGGACTCTACACGGACAAGCCTGGCACCTTCGGCACCTTCATCATACCGATGGTCTACCTCGTCGCGATCTTCGAGTTTCTGGGTAGGGCCAACCCGAAGATGAGGTTGACACCGCAGGAGTGGGTCTTCATCTTCTCGCTCTTCACCTTCATGGGGATGCACAGCTACTTGACGATGCACGCGGCAGCGCACATCACTCCGCCGCAGTACCTCTGGAGCTGTATACCTTGGGGCGATTACCTAGCTTTCACGATCGACGCGTTGAGGGACTACTGGAGCAAGGCTGTGCCCGCGTTCTCGATCCCGCCCGAGCCGGTAAGGTTCGATGTTGCTAGGATGATCGTCAACGGTAGGAGCCCCGGCCAGGAGATCCCGTGGGGCCCCGTATTGCAGCCGCTCTTCTACTGGGGTCTCGTCTACCTCTTCTACAGCTTCATCAGCGCTTGGGTCGCCTTCACGTTCGGTAGGCCGTGGACGGAGGAGGAGAGGCTCGTCTTCCCCCTAGCGGTGCCATCCCTCTACCTGTTCAGGGAAGCGGGGGAGATCACGACGGGTAACAAGTCGAGGCTCTTCGACTTCAGCGTGCCACACACGAAGGTGTTCTGGGCGATGTTCGTCGTCGGCATCATCAGCGGCATCAACCCGATCCTCGCCGAGCTGCTGCCGGCCTTCCCGATAGCGGCTTGGTGGGGCGAGACGAACGTCGCGCTTCCGTTCCTCGCCCAGCTCTGGCCCGGCATCTACGCGGCTGCGATCTTCTTCATACCGCAGATCGCGGTCGGCCTCGTGATGCCGAACGACGCGCTCATCACCCTGATACTTTGCTGGATCATCTTCGGCGTCCTCTACCAGGGTATCGCGGTGGCGACCGGCATCGTACCCTACAGGCCGGGCATGGAGTTCGACTGGCCGTGGGGAGACTACCCCGGTCAGTGGATGCCCTTCCCGTACAGGCTCATCGGCGCTAACGGCATCGCCCTCTCCATAACCATCTGGATGCTGTACAGGTACAGGAGGAGGATCGCCGAAGTGCTCTCCACGCTGTGGAAGAAGGATATCGTGGAGCAGGGCCTCTCGCTGAGGCTCGTGACCGCGCTGATGGTAATCGGCTTCTTCGGTTGGTACGCGTTGATGCTAGCGGAGCAGGCTGACCCGATCGTCGCGCTGCTCGTGCCGATCTGGGCGATCCTCTTCAACATCATGTACGCGAGGGTTTACGCGGAGGTCTTCTGGCACGTCGGCCCGGCCTGGGGTCACGCGTGGGACCTTACCTACCAGTTTGGTAGGCTCGTGAGAGGTTGGCCGAGCGACACTGAAATCACTTGGGATAGGCCGAACACGAACCCAGCCTGGTTCACGATCGCGAGGCACATCGCAAACTTAGGTACCTGGAACATCAGCTTCAGCCCGCTTAGCTCCAGCCACCAGGTTACGCTGTACAAGCTGGCGCACGACTTGAAGATGAGGATGACCGACCTGCTGGTCGCCATCATACTCGGCACAGTGATCTTCTCGTTCGTCGCGATGCCCCTCGAAGCGTACTTCATCCTCCACACGAAGGGCGGTTTACAGGCTACAAACGCTTCCGGCGCGAGCTGGTGGCCGTGGATGGCGGCCGGATGGTACCACAGGGGTAGGTGGATGGGTGCCGGCATGACGCCCGCCGTCGTGGCCGGCTACTTCTTCGGTCTCGGCATCCTGCTGGGCATCGTGCTCTACATACTGAAGGCGAGGTTCGCGTGGTTCTGGTTCATCAACGTGCCGGCGCTGTACGTGGGTATGACGATCGTCACCTACATGTGGTTGACCTCGCTGCTCGCGCTCATCATCAAGTTCGTCGCCATCAGAACCGTGGGCATCAAGAGGTACGAGGAGTACGCGATGCCCGCCGCCGCCGGGTGGATCCTCGGCTTCGGGGCCGCCTGGCTGCCGGCAGCGCTCGTCAACCTCTTCGCCGTAGTAATACCGAGGATGTCCGCCCTCTGGCTCCCGTAAAACAATAAAAATAATTTTATTTTTTAATTTCTATTTTGAACGTTCTCCACCTCTTTGAGCAGTTGTTTCACTTTCTCGATCGCGTACTCGACTTCTTCCGGGTTGTAAACGCCCTCGTAGAAAGCTTCGTCGTGCAGCGTCTTCATCACGTCGCTGTATAGGGCCCTGAGGTCCTC
>Ga0080005_133699_pt1 | contig 14367 bp, 21 predicted proteins | sample JossMetagenome_2_FD_69208 | JGI IMG/M metagenome (GOLD analysis project Ga0080005, IMG submission 69208) | Hot spring sediment microbial communities from Joseph's Coat, Yellowstone National Park, USA - JC3_ASED (SPADES assembly) (version 2) | ecosystem: Environmental > Aquatic > Thermal springs >... | reverse complement strand
CACCTAAGTTTGATGCTTGCGAAATTCGTTGCCAGACTGATGGTCTGAGACGGTAACGAAAACGCCATTAACCTGCTTAGTATTACCAAGTACATGCATTACGACGAAAATAAGCCATAAAGAATTCAAAAAGGCTCTACAACATGACAAAGTACAGACGTGAGACATCAGACATTGAGCACAACCACGCCCTAGCCCCACAAACTCACACCCACGGAGGTTAAACAATTTCCAATCCAAACCCGAGGAACATAGAATAAAATTCGTTGGCGCCACCGCCGGGATTTGAACCCGGGGCCTACGGGTTAACAGCCTACAAAGCCGTAGGTGATGCCAGGTCTAGCCGTAAATGGGGTTCACGTTCGTGTCACCCGATTGCATGGGTAATTGAATGCGTGCACGTAAACGTGCCTGTATGGCGAGTTGGCTTTAGTGTGTTGTACTGAGGGGTAGAGTGATTAGGGTGAGGAGTAGGGGTAGGGAGTACACGAGGCTCTCGCTTCGCGAGGGTCGTGAGTTGCTCAAGTACCTTGGTCGTGACGTGACAGTAATAGTTATAATCAACAACAAGGATGGGGAGGGTGGAGCCTAATGGGTTGGGGGATGAGGGCTGTGGTGATAATACTAGCCGTAGCCCTGGCAATAGTCCTAGCAAGCCCACACGTTGCTGTGCTAAAGCCGATAGCGGAGAAGCTAGGGCTGGCAACAACGGCGACGCAGGTAATCTACGTGCCTGTGAACCACACCGTCTACGTGAACAGGACAGTCTACGTGAACCAAACAGTGGTTAAGTACATCAACCAGACGGTGCCAGTCTACGTAAACAGGACGGTCTATGTGCCTGTTGGCTCCAACATGTCCTACTTCGAGTCCTACGCCGGGTACTGCAGCGGTAGGCTTGTCATACTGCCAAACAACACGGCGTGGATCGTTTGGTTCTGGCTTGCGCCAAAGACATACTTCGAGTCAAGCCCGTACCTGTATAGGTGGTACTTCAAAGTCTTCCCGCCGGTTTACTACAACTCGACTACTCACTACGCCCAGTTCGCACCCACCATACTCGCGGCCTACTTCATGAGCCCGCAGGGAGTGAACCTATTCGGTTGGTATGGCACTTGCTATGTTGATAATGTGACGATAAATAACCAGTACTACGTACTGGTTTGCGGCGACACCACTGGTTTGCCTATGATGTTCAACCCGTTTGAGTCCGGCGGCAGCCTAAGCGGTGGGCTGCACATTGTTTGGAATGGTACGGCGGCTTACGAGGTGATACCAATGAATATTGGGAGGGTATTCATAACGAACAACTTCATCGTCGCGGGCGACTTCACCTACGTCTACATGCCAATACCTGTGGTGAATGCCACGTACACCGGCGTGATGTTCCTTGGGTACCCAGTTGGGCCCCAAGCAATGCAGTACGCAATCACGCCGGGGCCCATCTGCGACCTAACGGTCACCTTCGCCACAAACGCCACAGCCGCCCTGTGGCTACCAGTAACAACGAACCAGACACTAATCAACTACTGGAACTATGCTGAAGACCAAACACTCGGTCACCACAACCCATACGACTACACAATGGGTTATCAAGTATGGCGCTACCCATCGTGAGCTAGAAACCAAGGCCTATTAAGTATCAAAATAACCCTAATCTCTTGACCTTTAACCTTAAAATAAGAAAAATTATTGATTTTTAATTTAACAAATCATCATTAAAGAAAATATTTAATTAACATTGCTTGATTTGCAGTGGTATAGTACTTGGAATGTTACTGACCCGCTTGCCTGGTTGTTTATCGAGCCTCCTGATGGGTTCACGCCATCGTAGACGGCTATTTGATTATCGCTGCATACTTGGACTTGCTGTGATGCTCCTCCATTTGTTTTCCCTGACTTGGATGTTACTGACCCCTTTGCTTGTATTGTGTTCCCACTGGCGGTTCCCGACCCGCTCCAGCTCACTGCTGGGTCTAGTGGGCACCAGCTCCAGCTTAGTGTGGCTTTCCCGCTCGTGTCCAGGTTCATCCCTACATAGTAGTCCTTGCACCCAATGAATTGGTAGACTGCCGTTGCCGTTACCTGCACGGTGACTGAGGAGGTAAGCGTTGATGGGCAGCTGAGCGGGGCGCTGAATGGGTCCTGGTTCGTCGTCCCACTCCAGGCGTAACCGCCTGGGTTCGATGAGATGCTCCAGTACTGGAACTGGTACTCATCGCCCTGGGAGTCGACGGTTGTTACGTCAGCCGAACCGCCGAACACACCGCTTTGGCCTGGGTTCAGGCTGCTGGGCCCTGTTACTGATGGGTGGTCCAGCCCGGGCGGGTTTGTCCCGTAGCTGTACGTGAAGTAGCACATCGGTGGTGGCGGTGGTGGCTGTGGCTGGCTGGACTTCACGCAGCTGACTGTGAACGTGTAGTCGCTGCCCCACGATGCGTATACGCTACTCGGGCTTATTGTGCAGGTGTAACCGCTTGGGTTGCTGGTTATTGACGCCGCCAGCGTGTCCGTCAGACCACCTATGTAGAGCTGCTTCATGTTCACATCGCTTGAGCCGCTTATTGAGTCGACCGATGACTTTATCTGCCAGCCGGCGCCGAGCGTGTCGTTTGTGACCGACACATAGACGTAGAAGTTACCGCCCCCACCTCCTCCACCTCCACCCCCACCACCACCTCCGCCACCGCCTCCGCCATTACCTCCTCCGCCTCCTCCGCCACCGCCTGGTGGTGGCTGTGGTAATTGCTGGCACGTGATTGTGAATGCCACGGTCGTTGGCGTCCCGTTGAAGTTGACCTGGGTCGTCCTCGGGCTTATATTGCATGTGTAGCCGCTTGGGTTGTTCACAATCGATGAGGAGAGGCTGATCTATATTGGGTAGTAGGGGGGCACTATGCACCACTTGTAATCCGTCGACTTAGTGACCTGCCCGAAGACGCTAGGCGCAGTCCAAGTCACCTGCCAAGTGGCCCCGTATGGGTCGCTGACGCTCGCCAGAACTGGGCATATTGAATTGCCAACGCCGTACGCGGCTTGATCGGGCTGGCTGAACGTTACCACCTGCCACCCGTGCACGGGGACTACGGAGCAAACCCTGGGATCCAGGGCTGAGCAGACCATGACTGCGACGGGCAGTTGGTTGACCATACCGCACCACCACTGATCGTGCATCAGCTTCGTGTTACTAACAGAGCACCAACCCAGGTTTGGGTTAGCGGCTTGGCCCGGGGTTATCACCGAGCCACCCTTCAAGTAGATCTGCTTTATTACGAACGGCTCATTGCCAGTGTTGACAATGCCTAGGAAGTACTCGCCTTGGTAAGGCAGTACCTCGGCCACAGGTAGTTCTCGAGGGTTACATGATTTGCGTACACCCAGTAACCGTAGAGGGCGCCGCCTATTATTACGCTCATTATCACCATCGCTATTATGAAGCCCGTCGTTGACGTCAGTATTTCCTCGAGTGTTTCCCAACTCATCGATTGTTAATTAACGGGCTTTTATAAAAAGCCTTTCCACTTCATAATTTCTGTCCCAAAAGATTCTTATGCCCTGCCCCGCATTCATGAGTTGAAATGCCTAGGCAAGGCGTTAAGGTGCACCCCCTCGACGTCCACGAGGTGGACTGCCGACGCTGCGAAAACGGCTGCTGCGGCAAGAAGAGGATAGCCGTGCCCGGCGACCTGTACAGCAGGCTACTCCAGGTCAAGGAGGCAATGGAGGAGAAGGAGAAAGCCAAGATACCCATGTGCAAAATTGTGAATTTATTCAGTGACGTATTATGCCCAGCCCTGGGCAAAATACCGCGCCGGCCGTTGAAGATTAAGCAGTTCGAGGAGATGATTAGCCGCGACATAATGTACAAGGCACGCTACACGTTAGGCAGGCTCATGGACGCGCCTGACCCACGATTGGCTTGGACATTTCTCGAGCTGGGGCTTCGTGATTGGTTCATAGCGATTCACCGCTTGATGAATGCGCAGCCTCGATTGGACTCGATCGAGTACGTCGAGAACTTTTTAGAGAAATTAAATATAAGGAATAAGTACGAGTTCGCGTGGGCGATCAGGAACTTGTTGAACATGCTGAGCATCGTGAAGGTGGTCAGGAGGGACGACAGGAGCAAGTACGCGATGGACATAGTCAGTTTTGAACTGAAATATGTGAAGGATGATTGTCCTGACTGGGGCTGGCCGGAAGTCATTTCGGCAAACAACCACCTACCGGCGCTCCTCATCATCCTATATCGCTACTACCAATGCAAGGCCAGGGCGGAGCAGCAGCGGCAGCAGCAACCGCGGCAGCCCTGGCAGCCGAAAACAACGACGCGTTACACAGGCTGGGACGTGGTGAACCCACAATACAACCCCACATACAACTACAATCAATCGACGGGCAATAACTACAGCGAGTTACTGCCCTAGCCACCTGATGCCTACCAGGCCTGGGTGTTAATCCTATTTGTATTAGTAATGCGCATGCCCACAACCCGACAGGCCAGGGGCGACAGCAATCACTAATTAATTCGCAATAACCTGTTGCCGACGGGCCTCCCTCGGAGGCCTCGAAACCCCTCGAGGCACCACAAACCTCGAGACCAGGGACAAAACACGCAATCAACAACGAGACCCCAACGCGCCGCCACACACCCACACCCCCGAGACAAAGAACACAAATGACAAACAAGCAGAAGCAGTACATCACCCCCTCATTGCCTTAATTGCCTTAATTACATTAGTAATTAAGAGCTACCCACAGGCTGAATCGTGATGACCAAACAAAAACCCGAGCGCCCAAAAACAAACAATAAACAAATAAGCAAGAAACTGTGTGCTTCTGCTTGTTTGTCATTTGTGTTCATTGCTCCCTGGGGCTTGGGGCTGTGTTGCCGCGCCTGTGCTCGTCGTTATTTGCGTTCTTCCCCGCTGTTTTGCCTAGGCGTGGTCTCTTGAGGCAGTCAGGTGTTTCTAGGGGGCTCTCTAGGGGCCCTGACCTGGTAGTCAGGTTTTGCGTTAAATTAGAATTAGTAATTAGTAACTAGTGCCTGTCGGCAGGTTCTTAAGTCCCTTGTTGTTTATACTGCGTGATGATGCCGTGATGAGGGATGACATCGCTGACCTGTGCCTACTAATTCCAATTTTACTAAAATTACTAAAAGTCAGGAGGGGCTCCGGCGGCAAGCCGGGCTCCGCCCACGGGGGCCCCGCTGCCATGGGTGGGCGAGTGCTCCAAGGGCGATTTAATTATTACAATGTGGTTTTTAAAGTTATTGCTGTTCCCCACCGTTGCCCGGCCTTAGGAGCACTGGCCTACCCATCGACCGGGTCGGTGGGGCGATTTAATTACTGCATCAAGCTATTTAAGCCTTATGGCGATTCTGTTCGGTGCAGAGCTCGTGTTTTGAGTTTAAAAGAGTTACTTTTCCGTTCATGCTACGTGACGAAGTTAGTAACGGCTGTATACGCGTGGTGAGCGGGGGCTTCGTTGATTACTCTTGCCGTGAGGATCGTTAGAAAACATGTTTAGAAACTCGTTTTTTGGATTTAAAAGAGTTACTGAACCATGGGCAAAACAATGCTTCGGGTTTAAAAGAGTTACTAAACCGAGGGCTCAAAACGCAAAAAAGTTTTTAAGGGGGAGACAAGAATGATTCAGTTGGGTGTTGGGTACGGCATCGGTACCGCAAAAGGACGCTTCATCACCTGGGGTAATGCTGCCTAACCCAGCTATAAGTATTGCGGGGAGTGAGGTCACGTTAGCCACCAATGCCTACCTAACAAAGAACGCAAGGCAGTTGAGGATGATAATTGCGAAGTACGACAAGGTGGTTGGGGACTTCCTAAGGCAGTTCCGCCACAAACACGTCAGGGTGTTCGTGCCCGACATGGGCGTTGTCTTCACCGCCGTGCCGAACGAGAGGAAGAACGACCACGCCCTATTCGTGAGGATACCATCCAACCTAAAGCGCTTCTTCATGCCGCTTTACCAGAGCGGTGCGATGTTCCTCGTGCTCATCACGATAGACGCAAAACTCCTACAGCTAGACCAAGAAACACGCAACCCCACAAACCTGGAGGACGGACTAAGGCCGGCCAAGCCTCAGGGTGGGGACGCCCCGTCCCACCAGGGTGGAATAAACAGGGGCGCCTCGGCGGGGCTGGGCGGTCAAGCCCCGCGCAGCATGCAGGAGGGGTGAGGCGCCGTGACCACGCCCTTCAACTTCACAACAAAGGCCCTAATCAAGGCGCCCCTGATACCTGGAATGACGCGCGATAATAGAGTCGTGCTTAGGCTCTTAGTGTCCATAGACGGAGTCGAGTACGTGTTGAACATAGTGTCCAAGCCAGGCATGGGAATTGAACAGCTCGCCGAGTACTTGGCCAAGAACGGAATCGTCAGGCTCGAGAACGGCAGGTGGTTCATCGAGTTGCCGACCTGGTCCATAGCCAAGGCCAAGAACTCGACAATATGGGCGCACATTGAGGACTTCGAGAAGTTGAAGGGAACAACGGGGTGATAGAGAATGTGCATCAAACTGACGCTTCTAATGGACCTAAGGAAGCTCGTGAATGAGGAGAAGCTTGGCGAGGCTAGGGAGGCAGTGTTTAAGGCATGCACGGGTGCACTATACGGCACCGTCGTGTACAGGAATGCTGAGTCCAAGCGAAGCATCGTGATTTACAAGAACAGTATCATTAAACTATCGATAGACGGCAACGGCATAGTTGAAGTCAAGGTGCTACACAGCAACACCGACACCGAGTACTCCAGCGAGACGCTTGAGGGTATAGTCTACAGCATTATTGACGCCATAGCAAACGCGTTAAACACCGACCAAGACAACGTGCTAAACGCCGTAGGATACGTCATAACACCACTAGACACACTCATCAGCGGCTTAGACACCTAACACCCAGCAACCACAAGCCCACCCACCTCAAAATCAAAACCATGCCTTACCTGGCCCCGACGGGTGTGGACGTGATGCCCACACCCGCGGGAAAGCCCATGCAGGAACAACCCGCGAATGAAAGTACTGGAGACCAACCTAAAAACATTACTCAACAAACACAAGACACTGAGCAAACTCAAGATACACGCAATACACAACAAACAAACCTGACACAAGAATTCCTAGCATACCTAGGCATACAAAGCGTTAGTGATGCTTCTACTGCTGGTGGGTTTGCTGACAGTTTTGCTCGTGCAGAGGCACGAGCTTCACAGTCAGCCCCAGGGCTCGCTGGGGTGACTGTTGGTGACGGCACCCCACGTTCGCCAGACAGTCAGCAGGCAAACACAGAAGCAATATCATCACAATCTGTTTCTCGTTCTCGTGAGGTGGACTGTCGCCCGTGCAATGGTTGTTGTGGTGGGCGTCGTTGGCGTAGGTTGCCTGTTCGTGTGTATGGTTTCGTGGCTTGGGTCGCCAGTGTTAGGGGTGTGCCGATGTGCCAGGTGGTTAATGAGTACCCTGAGCTTTTCTGTCAGGGTGTTGGGCGTGGTCGTGGTCATGGGTTGGGTAGGGTTAAGGAGCTTGAGAGACTTCTTAGTCGTGAGGGGCAGTATAAGGGTTCCTACATCGTTAAGAGGCTTGGGGAGTGTAGTAGTGATAATGTTTGTGTTCGTTATGTTAGGCTTGGTGTTGAGGGTTGGTTGAGGTTGTGGTTCTACCTCAACAATCGCGCCTTGGGCGATGGCGTTGTTGATGGTTACCTCGGCAGAATCGCCAGGTTCCTGGGGTTCGGTGGCGTGGTTGAGTTGGCGAGGTACCTAAGGCTCGTGGTTCAGAGCTTAATCATTGAGTACCCTACGGATAGGCATGCTGGGTATAAGGATGTGCTTGAGGTTGGTTGTGGGTTGTGTGGCGTGTCGTTTAGGTCAACTGACCCGCTTCCTGCCTTTATTGTGAAGCTGGTTAGGCATTTCCAGGTCGTGCATGGGTTGAGGAGCGTCGAGGATGTTGAGGCCAGGGTTGAGGAGTTAGTGATTAGGGAGCTCGATAGGAAGGATAAACCTAAGGCTCACCCTGCACTTAGGGAGTTAGTTACTGAGAAGCTGGTCAATACCTTTGCCGACATCCTGGTTGCTGTGGGTCTTCTTGAAGAGGCTGATGGTGGCAGGCTTAGGTGTGTTTTGGATGGGGTTGTGGTTGGTAGTGCGCCTGAAGCCGTCGTTCACGTGCTTGAACACCACCATGACGTGGCTAGGGACGTCAAACACCTACTCAAGGCTAGGGGTGGTTATGGTGGCGAGGGTTCCGGGCGAGGTAATTGAGGAGTTAAGCAGGTCCTTGGGCGTGGGTAACGGCGTGGTCGAGGGCTTCGTGGTTTGGTTGCTCAATGCCTACTTGATTAGGTACCCTAGCGGAGTATTCATATATTAATTAATTAGCTGAATTCGCCATAATCGTGAACATCGAATGGGTCGACCTGCTCCACATCCAGTTCCTCGTCGTCGAATAACGCGGATTCGTCGCTACAGTCGACTCCGTAATAATCGATAAGGTCAACTAAGTTGAACAGCCTTATTTTACCGTTGCCGACAACGGCAATAACAGCCTCTGCGTTGCCAACGATCTCGGCGACCCTGTAGAACGCGCACGCCTGGCGCACGGTAATATACGGGTGCCCGGTGCCCTTTACTTCAACGAGGACCAAGCGCCTGCCCTTCCGAGCTATCAGGTCACAGCATGGGCAATTGAAATAGAAAACGTCAAAGCCCGCTGACTCGTAAAGTTTTACAACCATCCTCTCCGTGAACTCCACGTACAATGCTTATTCAGTTAACAAAAAAGAAAACAGCAGCATCTCTGCAGGGGTTGTGCAAAACCCACTACCTCAATCACTCCGTGTTTCCGAACATTTAAAAGTCCCTTAACGATTTGCCGCTAATGTCCTCCGGCCCTAACTTTCATTGCTTTGGGGATGAGAGTGGTTCCTGGGTTGATGTTCGTGGCTTGGTCTATGTGCTCGGCACTGGTGGCTACAACAAGTTGCTTAGGTTGTTGGGTAGGGCTGGCTACGAGATACGTAGGTCAAGGTCATCGACATGGGTGATAGGCAAGAAACCGTGTAACGAATTGGTCAGGGAGATTAACGAGTTAGTTGAGAAGATAATCAGTGAGGAGGAAGAAGGAAGAGTTGGAAATAAGAGTTGCAATCCGGCCGATATACAGGGTATCGCCAACTCCGTCGTAAATAGGGTTTCCAGCCTAATACCTAGCCTTGGGGATGTCGTTGATGAGGTGGCTATTAATCTTGAGGCTGGTAATCACGTGATGCTCCTCGGCGGACCAGGCAGCGGCAAGACGCTTATCTTGGATGCAATCTACGAGGCATCAAGTAATCCTCTGTATGTGAACATGGCAGACGCCTCTGCGGCTGGTATCGAGGACCTAATAATCGAGACTGGGTGCTTCGATGTCATACTCCTCGACGAGGTTGACAAGGCTAAGAATGTTGCCCTAAGCCCATTACTGCAATTACTCGACCATGGTGGCAAATTAAGAATAACAAAGAGTGGCAAGACTACGGTCATTGAGGCGCCTTGGGTTAGGGCCATGGCTGCCGCCAACCCGTTTAATCCTAGGCTTAGGGCTAGCAACTGGTGGATGCCATTGATGGATAGGTTCGTGCCCATTGAGGTACCGCAACCAAGCGTTGATGAAATCCTAACCTTCATGAGTAAGGTAGCCAATGCTGAGATACCCAGCTGGGTCAGGGAGCTGATTGAGAAGTACGTGGACGTAATCACGCTAAGGAAGGCAGAGCAGGCTGCAAAATATATAGCTACTTCATTAAGGAGAGGCAGGGGTGAGGATGCGGTTAAGGCTAGGGTTGAGCAGATTTTACAAACAACAAGGGCTATCACAACAAAGAGCAAATAATACGGAACGACAAACATAGACATTTGTAAAAACACCACGAGGGGGAATAACGAATCTCTGGCACACAGCGGTGCTGCTGCATTAAATTCTCCACGCAACGCAAGACCCCACCCCGCAGGGAAGAACCGCAAGAAAACACGCAGGAGTGCTCATTGGTCCGCTGTTTTCCCAGGCAACACACACGATTTACCTACCGCGCATTTTTGCCTATATGAGCAAAACAAGCCGTGGCTTCCACGGCTGTTTTTGGCAACACAGGCTAAAAAGCACGTGAGAAGCAACGGGGAAGTTGACCAAACAAACAGCAGGGTGTGAAGCACCGCTTTGTGGGCCTGTGTTGGTGTTGCTTACGTTGCCTTCACGACATCCCTGGGTATTTAAAGTCTTCGGGACCGTGGATTTACGTAGGGGCTACCTCCTCAGTAATTTGCTCACCACTCCGTCTCTCTCTTCCTATACTCCCTAATGATGAGTATGAGTGCGATCGCTATTGCTAGGGCTATTATAAATCCTATTAATCCACTGATTATCGTGTTGAGGAGTTGTTGTATTTGTTCTGGCGATGCAACCATTATGAAAAATATAGATATGATCAACAATACCCCGATTAGTCCAACTATCTCATTCCACAAACCACTCATCATTACAATACTATAGCGAGAGTTAAAAAACATGCGCAACGGATTAACACAACATTCTTAGGATAGTGCACACCCTATACGTATCCACGGTATGGGAAGGATTTATATCTATGAACCTGACTAATACTTAATGCCGATTGAGGTTGAGAAAGCTGAGAAAAGATGTGGCGAGCTTGGGGTTAGGATTGTTGAATTCCTTGAGAGCCATAGAGGGTATGCGTATAGTATCAATGAGATTATGGAGGCCTTAGGCTTTGAGTTCAAGCTTCTTCCTATTTATTTTCGTGATGAGAGAATACCACAACCAGAAGCAGTACCTATAACTATACGTGAAATCATTAGTATGCTTAAAGTCATGTTTGTCCTAGACTGCTTAGTTAGGGAGGGGAAGATTAAGGAATTCTACGTCGAAGGCGAGAAATACTACTACGTAGAGTGAGCATATCATGTAAACAAGCATGGGACTGAGATCAATCAGCAACAAGCCTAGGCGTAGCCTTAGGTACCGTTGCCTTAGTTTCCCATGCCTTGGTGGCTGGGTTAACCAATGTGCGGTTGGGCACTTACCAGCGGCCATGGCACCTGGCATGGACATTTGTTTGAGCCGTAATGCTTAAAGATAAGCCATTGTGGGTGTTTTTGGGTGGTGTTGTGGTTGCGTTGAAGTACGTAATCATCGGCGTCGTGGTCGTTGTCGTTGTTGTAGCCGCTGTATTGGTTCTAGTACTACCAACGTTGCACCGGGTGCCTGTGCAGTATGTTGGTTCTTCAAGTGGTTATGAGGCTTTTGTACCAAGTGGTACGATAAGTTATAACGGGCATACGGACCCCACGGGTACCTTAATATTGAGTGATGGAACTACGATGCAAAATGTGGTATGGAATGGTCGATACGCAAATACAATAATTCAGAACCATAATCAAATAGTTCAGTTGAATGGTCAATTTGTTGGACAAACTGACCCAGTGAATCATCAACCATATGTACCCTTACAGGATTTCTACGTAATTAAAGGTCAGGTACCAATTGAGCAGGTGACAATAAATGGACAAACATATTATGTAATAGAAGCAAATAATATAAATCCAGCAAACATTGCGGGATTCTATACATATGATAAATGGGTACCTAATGTTGTTGTAGCAATGAATACACCAGGAACATATGCAGCAGGATTACCAGGAAACTCACCAGTATTTCATTGGGAAAACCTAACAGGAACAGTAGCATACCAAACAATAAAATATGAGCAATATGGACTAAATGGGGCTGGAGGATATGTATTAGTATTACCTAATAAAACAATAATTTCATATGGAGCTGGTACCCCTTCTGGTTCAGCCATTCCTTTTGATTTCCCACAACAGGGATATAATCCTTCCAGCTAATTTTTTAACAATTTTTAAGATATGCTTATTACATAAGGTACTCCATATGTTACTATAACCCAATCTAAATACATAAACCCAGATCCCCCTCCAGAACCTGCTGAAACAAATAAATAAGGAGTTCCAGGATATGCACTTAAATTATCCTTTAATTTATCTATAATAATATTAGACTGCTGATTACTTATATTGCCAATATATTCTTCTTGAAATCCAAAAGTTCCTGGTATAAAATCATTATTTACATCATTAGAAGAGAACCTATCATAAGCATACAGGGCTTTCTGATAATTTAGATTATAACCCGAGGTTTGTTGATTAAACGCTGTATTATATGCATTTATATATGATTGTGCGAATATTGGTTCTCCTGTTATTGTATTTGTAGATGCTGGTGGGTTTGGTGGTGTTGCATATGCACTACATGTAGAACATCCTAATAATCCGCAGTTACATTTCCATTTATATTGTTCTAAAGCAAGAGAATAATTGAAAATATTTCCATTCATTAAGAAAAATATATTCATATTATTATTATCTGCCTGGAACCAATTATACAACCAAAATACACCAAATTGATAATATTTTTTATTCTTTTGTTGATCTGGTGGCATGAAGGCAAAGTGATTTGTTCCTTCATGGGGTTCCAAACCCAACCGCCCAAATTCAGCAACAAACCCTAGGGGCGAATTTGATGTACCAATTCCTAAGCTCCTCGTGGCGAGGAGACCAATAATGCTCAACCAACACCCTAAACTCGCTTGGTGGTGCCCTGCCCTGCAGGGTGTTGACTATTGACTCAGGCACTCCCTGGCTTATCATCCAGGTTGCGAAGAACTTACGCAATTCATAAAGCTCGAAGTCACGACCAAGCACCTGCCTGGCAGTCTCCTTAATCTCCCTACGCAACCTGGATTGGTCGAATGGTATGAGTTTGCGTTTTGCGTTCTCAATCACGCTCTGGCTGAATAGGTTGCTCGCCAACCAAGCCCTACCCATACCCTCAATCCAAGCATCCCTGAGGGGCAGGTACTCACGCTTAACCCAGTCCAGGAACTCTGGTCTCATGAATGCAATGAACGCCCTCTTTGTGGGCGTTACCTTACCAACCCTGAGCACGCCGTGCTCAAGGTCTAGGTCATCAATGCTTAGCAAAAACGGCTCACCCGGCCTAAGCCCTGCTTCGGCAAGCAGGGCAAAGTAGAACTTTGATTCAATGGTTGGTAGTTTCTGCCATACCTGCCTTAATTGGTCAATGGTGGGTAGCCTGGTGCGGTTGTTACTCCTTGGCCTATAGACCGTGAACACGTCATAAAGCGCCCTAAAGAGGGCTGGGTCTCTTGGCTTGAGGACGGTCTTCAGGAAGGACTTCAGGGAATACGTGGTGTGCTTGAGCACGTATTGCTCATTATCCTCGGCTAATCCAGCCAGGTACTCACGGACACCCTCGGGTGTCAGGTTCCAACCCAACTCGGCGAGGGCTTCCCTAATATAATGAACCTCATCCCTAATCGTCTTCTCACTGAGGCCCTTTAGCTTCTTTGCCTTAACGAACTCCTCAATGTCCCTCTCAGTAACGTGCCACGTCTGCTGTAGCGTCGTTATGTAATCCCCAAGGTACTCCTTAATCAACCCAAGCAGGAACTCCCTAAACTCTGGGTCCACCCTAGCCGTTGCAATCACCCTGACAGCATCATTGAGGCTAGCCCTAGCCTCGGGCACAATACCTTTTAGTAATAATTTTAATTCCTCCTCTGTCACGTACTTCAGGGCTTCACACAGCAACCCATCCCCAGCCCTGGCCTTCCCACTCCTAACCATACGCAAATAGGCATCAGTCACGCCGAGGTCTTTCGGCTTGACCCCCTTCCTCTCCCTAACAAACTCTATGATAGACCTCCTCTGCTCCTCATTGATTTGCTCCAGGTCTAGGAGGTTGCAATCAACCATGTGCAACACCTCAATCAACCCATGCCTTGAACTCAAGGCACTCGTTAGGCAGGCAAACCTTGAGTTTACCCTCGCCAGTAACCACCTCTGTGATTTCCCCTGGGCTGACGTGCAAGCCATAGGCTAGGGCATCCACGAGGCTGTTGAATACCTTCACCAACCTGTCCTCGGCATCAACATAGACCCAAGCATCGCCATCCCTCGCTATGAAGTACAGCCCATCCCTGTCCAGGTCTATTGACGTGAATGGGATCCCCCTCGTGCTCTTCATGACACCCAATTATGAAAAAACCACCTTAAAAACTTTTCGTAAATGGGTGACACGAGGAACATAAACGATACGTGAACGAAGACATGAAGGATAGAACACAAAATTGGCGCCACCGCCGGGATTTGAACCCGGGACCTACGGGTTAACAGCCCGCCGCTCTACCGTGCTGAGCTACGGTGGCGTTATGTTTCTTTTGTTTTTGGTTATAAGTTTTTCTTCATGTT
>Ga0080005_104355_pt1 | contig 14384 bp, 13 predicted proteins | sample JossMetagenome_2_FD_69208 | JGI IMG/M metagenome (GOLD analysis project Ga0080005, IMG submission 69208) | Hot spring sediment microbial communities from Joseph's Coat, Yellowstone National Park, USA - JC3_ASED (SPADES assembly) (version 2) | ecosystem: Environmental > Aquatic > Thermal springs >... | reverse complement strand
AAGGTCGCGCAGAGGAGGATCGCGCTGACCGGCAACCACGCCGTGGCGCTCGCGGTGAAGATGTGCAGGCCCGAGGTGATAGCGGCGTATCCCATCACCCCCCAGACCCCCGTCGTGGAGAGGCTCGCCGAGTACGTCAACAACGGCGAGCTCGACGCGGAGTTCATACCGGTCGAGAGCGAGCACTCCGCCATGTCCGCCGTGATCGGGGCCTCGGCCGCGGGCGCCCGGACCTTCACCGAGACGTCGTCGCAGGGTCTGGGCCACATGTACGAGAACCTGCCCATAGCGGTGGGGATGCGGCTCCCCATAGTGATGGGCATGGCCGTGAGGACGTACTCGGCGCCTATAAACGTGTGGGGCGACTACAGCGATGTGATGTCGATGAGGGAGCTGGGGTGGATCATATACATAGCGCAGAGCGCCCAGGAGGCCTTCGACACGGTCATACAGGCGTACCGCGTGGCCGAGGACTCGAGGGTCCACCTGCCCGCGGTGGTGGCCTACGACGGGTTCTGGACGAGCCACGTCCTCCAGCCGCTTGACGTCCCCGAGGACGAGGAGGAGGTGATCAGGTTCGCCCCAATCACCCGGACGTGGGTTAAGCTCGACGTGGATAACCCGGCCCAGCTCGGCGCCGTGGGGACGCCGGAATGGTACTGGGAGGTCAGGTGGCAGGCCGTGGAGGCGCTGAGGGGCTCGCTGAAGGTGATAGAGGAGGCGGACAGGGAATACGGGAGGCGCTTCGGCAGGAGCTACGGCCTCCTAAGCGCGTACAGGACCGAAGACGCCGAGATGGTCATAGTGGCCTACGGCTCCGTCTACGGGCTGGCCAAGAAGGCGGTGGACCGGCTGAGGGGGGAGGGCGTGAGGGCCGGCGCCCTGCGGCTGAGGGTGATCAGGCCCTGGCCCGGCGATCTGCTGAGGAAGGCCCTCGAGGGGGCAGACAAGGTGTTGGTGATCGACCGCGCCATAAACCACGGCGCATACCTCCAGGGGCCGATGGCAGTGGAGGTGGCCGCCACGGTGCAGAGGCCGGTCTACAGCGCCTTGGCCACCATAGGCATGAGGGCGATAGACAGCGACATGATATACGAGGCCGCCCTCAAGGTGTGGAAGGGCCTCTGGGCGCCCAACCAGACCTACACAATAGGCCTGAGGGGAGGCTATGAGTAGCGGCGGCCGCTTCGCCAAGGTCCCCGTCTACATAAGGGGCAACTACCTGGTCAAAACCGCCGTGAAGGCTGCCGAGGAGTACGAGGGGCAGTACGAATATGCGAACTTCGACCTGTCCCAAGAGGAGCTGTTTCTGCCGGGCCACGGCCTCTGCGCGGGCTGCACCATCGGCGTCATAGCGCGGCACATGTTGAAGGTGTTTGGGCCCGACACGGTGGTCGTCAACCCCACGGGCTGCGCCGAGGTGTCCACCGTGGTGTACCCCCGCACCAACTGGGCCGTTCCGTGGATCCACGTCGCCTTCGGAAACGGCGGGTCCGTGGCCTCGGGCATCGAGGCGGCGATAAAGGCGCTTAAGAGGAGGGGCGTCATCGACCAAAACCGCAGGATCAACGTGGTGGTGTTCGCGGGCGACGGCGGCACGGCGGATATAGGCTTCCAGGCGCTCAGCGGCATGCTGGAGAGAGGGCACAGGGTGATATACATCATGTACGACAACGAGGGCTACATGAACACGGGCATCCAGAGGAGCGGCACCACGCCCTTCGGCGCCTCGGCCACCACCTCACCGGCGGGGAGGAAGGTGCCGGGCAACGTGACCCACAAGAAGCCCATGGCCGCCATAGCGGCGGCGCACGGCATCCCCTACGTGGCCACGGCCAACCCGGCCTACGTCCACGACATGGTGTACAAGTTCAAGAAGGCGATGGAGGTGGACGGCCCCTCCTTCATACACGTCCTCCAGTCGTGCACGCCGGGGTGGCGCTTCGAGCCCAAATACGCCATCAGGGTGCTGGAGCTGGCCACCGAGACGGGCTACTGGGTCAACTACGAGATCGAACGGGGCGAGTTCAGAGTCACCGTGCCCGTACCCAGGCGGAAGCACGTGAGGTGCTTCCTCCAGCTCCAGGGCAGGTTCAAACACCTGAAGCCCGAGGAGGTGGAGTACATACAGAAGGTCGTCGACGGAGACGTTGAGGAGATAAACAGACTGATGGGCAGGGAGGTGATTGGCCCCGTCGATCCGTCTCTGCCCTGTCTGATCGAGCGGAGATGATTATCCACGTCAAGCTCTTCGCCACGGCGGTTAGGCAGATCTTCCAACGGCCGCTCACCGTCAGATGGCCGGAGGAGAGGAGGGACTACGGCGACAGATTCAGGGGCTTCATCGTAAACGACAGGTCCAAATGTATCAGCTGCCAGCTCTGCGAGGCCGTGTGCCCGGCGAAGGCCATCAAGTTCCACCTGGAGGCGGACGGGAGGCGGTACCCCGGCATCGACTGGGGGCGGTGCATACTCTGCGGCTACTGCGTGGACGCCTGCCCCACCGGCTCGCTGCGCCACGTCAACAACGGCGAGATAGTGTGGACGAGCCTGGACGTGTACAGGAGGCCCTCGGAGATGGATCCCGACGACGCCGCGCCCCTCCCCGGGACAAAGTCACTTATCTAAAAAGCCCTATGAACAGCGATCATCGGCTCGTCTCCTCCAGCCACCTTGCGATGACGCCTGCGAGCTCGGCGAAGCGCATTAAGCCCTCTAGATGTCCTCCGTAACACTCTATCACTATCGTGCCGTCTTTCATGCGGCGTATCCTCGGCTCCCTCCCAGTAAGGGCCTTAATCAGCGCCGATAACCTCTCGGCTTCTCCCTCTCTGCCGCCGGGGGCGTCGGCCCTCGCCACTGCGAAGCCTATGGCCGCGTCTTTTCTGCCGTATCTGCCGTAAGTAATCTCGTAGTCGCATCTCACGCCGTCCACCTTCGCCGTGATCCAAATCCTCAGGAGGAGTTTGCCGCTTTCGCTCTTTTCAAGCTCGGCCCCGCCGCCTATGACCTTCACCACATGCCTTCTCCTCTCAAGCGCCTTGGTGATCACCTCCCTGTCTAGACACTCCACAAGCTTCTGCGCCACCTCCTCGGGGGCGGAGGCGAGAAGCCTCACTAGAAGCCCCCCAGTCCTCAGAGGGCTGAAGCGCGGAAGCCCCAGGCTGAGGAGCCTCGGGCTCGGCGGCTGAAGCCGATGTAGCCAACGCCGGCGTAGGCTGGAGAGCCGCAGGCTGTTGCGTCGGCTCGCCGGTGTCTAGGTCGGCTATCTTCTTGCCTAGGATTTGGGAGCCTTTCTTGAAATTCAGGATCATGTGGGCCCTAAGAGAGAGGTGGGATAAACCTTGTCTAAGAGGGCCTCTATTGTCTTTGTTGTGTCTGTTGCGGATTATCGCCTTCGCCACGGCCTCCCAGTGGAGGTCTTTGGGCGTGGAGACTCTGCGTATTGTGTAGGGGGCGGTGTTGCGGGTGAAGAGGGTTGTGTTGTTTACGACGACGGCGTCGGCCAGCTTGAAATACGCCGCATACTGCTCCGCCTTTACGTCGGAGACGCGGCTTACCGCGCGCACGTCGGCGACGAAGATCGTCTTGACGCCCCTCTCCCTCAGCCGCGTTAAAAACGACAGGCGCAAAGTAGGCGTAGTGTCGATGATGGCCGCGGGGGGCAGGCCCCGCGAGGCTGTAAGCGCCGGCAGTTGCTATTAACATATTCCTAACCAGCACGGCGACGCGACGCATATCGCGGCTAGGCAGGCGGAGCCGTCATCACATAAAATAGGTAAAGGAAGCTGGACCGGGAACACACACCTCTGAGCAAACCGAAAAAGTCGTGACCTTTTAAAAAACTACTTGTCTTTACTCCTATCTCTACTCTGGCAGAGGTTTTTCCTCTCTATTAGATATCTTTCGCCGAAGGTTACTCTTTTCACCACTACGGTTTTGCCCTCTTCCCTATACCTCCATATGAGGTCTAGAGGGTGTCCACCATCAGTATCTCCGACCTCTTCGATAGGGCGTACAGCCCCTTGAGGGGAGCCTCCACAACGAAGGCGCCGACATATTAAATTTTTAATCTACTACATACCAGGTACTAACAATTTTGATCTGAACCCCCTCGTTATTACCGCTATATAGATGAGCCATAACGAAACTTTACAAACTCCCGAATTTCCTTGGTTTTTCCTTAAATTCAATCATCCGCTTAGGGGGCTTAGGAGGAGGGGTGAAGATCTGGTACGATTAAACCGTCGAGGAGCGGGCCTCGGGTCGCCGTCTCCACTGGCTAGCCTTCGTGGCCGTGATTAGCGTTTTGTCTCGCCGGGCCGCGGGGACCGCACGGCGTGAGCAAGAGGGGCGGGCCAAGGCGTTCGACAAGCGGCGGTAGGCTCTGCCCTGAGGGGAGGCCAGCAGATGTGCGTCCACGGCCAGGGATGGCGTTGACGGCGTGAGGAGTGTAGGCAGGTGAGAGACTCGCCTGGAAAGGCGCAATCTTTTCTATGTGTGATGGGCCAACGGTAGACATGAAGCCCTCGGGACCCGGCCCGCCATGCCGACGCCGGCGGAGAGCATGTGCGACAGACGCCCCTCCCGAGACCTAAGGTCTCCGCCGCCTCAATACCACACATCCCACACAGCCCAAACACACGCCGCCTGCGCCGCACCCGAGATTTACGTGGGATAAACACTTTAATTCTCGCCTCCGGGGACACGTGGTCGAGGTGGCCATCGGCGCCGTGTTGAACCAAGAGCTGGCGTTCAGCAGATACGAGGTATACGAGGAGAAGACAAGAGAGGAGTACAGACCAAAGGGGCTATTGGCATTTGCCGCGGCGGCGAGGGAGTACATGAGGATGCCCTACCGAGACAGACGAAACACCGCCGCCCAACCTTTTCGCCAACCCCCTTTCCCCGCCGTCTTAAACTATTTTCCGTTTTAAAGCTGTGACTCTTGGCTAGGCTTGCTGAGACGGCTGGGCCGACACTGGTCGGCATCAGAAACGCCGCATAATGAGGAGCCTAGTAGAGGGGGCCCGTGAGGCAGCACAGGAAGGGCGTCTACCTAATCAAGAGGAGGGCTATGGAGGAGGTGTTAGCCATCTTGAGGGAATATGTCGGCGTTGTCGGGGACCATCTCGCTCGGCTCTTCGAAGACGGAGGCTGTGGTCTTGACTTAGTGATCGCCGCGCCCCTCCACAAAGTCACTTATCTAAAATTTCGTTTTACTACTGTCCCCAAATCCCGCCACAGCTCTTGACACAAGGCAAAGATTTTAGGGAGGCCGCGGAAGCCCGCATGGACCTCTCGCCCCCCGGCGATCTGATCGCCGCGCTGGTCTTCCCAGGGGTGCTGGGCATATTCGGGTTCCTGGTGGTGGCCATCTGGCTGGAGAGGAAGCTCGTGGCGCGGGTGCAGTGGCGCTACGGGCCGCTCTACGTCTCGAAGCCCCTGGGAGGCTTCCTCCAGCCCGTGGCGGATCTCCTCAAGCTGGTCTTCTCGGAGCTGGTGCTGCCGAAGCACACCAACAGGCTCCTCTTCGCCGCCGCCCCCATCCTGCTCTTCTTCGCCGAGGGCCTCCCCGTCGTCTTCATCGCGGCGGCGCCGGGCGTCGTGATGGCGCCCCATCCGTACGGGCTCGCCATAGCCGTGGTGCTGGTGCTGCTGGTCGCCGTGTTGGTGGTGGCCATGGCGTGGACCGAGGCCGACAAGTTCACCTATATAGGCGCCGTGAGGGAGATACTGCTGACGGCCGCCTACGAGGTGCCGCTCCTCCTCTCCGCCCTGTCCATGTTCCTCCTCTACGGCACGGCGGATCCCTACGGGGTCGTGGAGGCCCAGTCCGCCGTCTGGGGCGCCCTCCTCAACCCCCTCGCCTTCGCCGTATATCTAGTGGCCCTCCTCATGGCCACGACCCGCTTCCCCTTCGAGATACCCGAGGCCGAGCCCGAGGTGGTTGTGGGCCCCTACACCGAGTACGGCTCCACCCTCTTCATCTACGCCTTCGGCGCCAACTACGTCAAGCTCTACGTCCTCTCCCTCCTGGGGGCCGTGCTGTTCCTCGGCGGTTGGCTGCCTGCGGCGGGCATCCTCGGCGTATTCGCCACCTTGGCCAAGATGGGGGTCTTCCTCCTCCCGGCGATGCTGGTGCGCGCCATATATCCCCGCTACCGGATAGACCAGGCGCTCAGGATAGGGTGGGGGAAGCTGCTGGCGCTCTCCATCGCGGCGGCCCTCTGGTCCATCGCGGCGGCGTGGATATGGTAGCGGCGGCCCTCTTCATAGCCCTGTTCCTCGCCGTGCTAGTGCTCCTGGTCCTGGCGGGCTACCTGTTCTCGCCGAGGCGCCCCTCCGAGGTCAAGGAGAGGAGGTTCGAGGCGGGCGGGCCGCCCTACGGCCCCGTCCAGAGGCGCCTCCTCATGCAGTACTTCGGCTATATCTACCTCGTCACGGCCGTCGAGGCGGTGATGGGGCTGGCCCTCGTGGCCGTCTTGACGGCGCATGCCGGCCGGGCGGCCCTCATCCCGCTGGCGGCGGCCCTGGCCCTTACGCTTATGGCCATCGCGGCCATCGCGTGGCGCTACTTCAAGTTGCTGGCGGACGTGAGAAGATGGAGTTAGGCAGTTGGCTAAACGGGCCTTCCCGCGGCCGGAATTTCTAATTATATAAAATTTCAGAAATATTTATAAAAACATAAAGGGTTGACCACGATGAGGGCCTTGGTCTCTCAAGCCGTTTCGAGGGCGGCCAGGTGGGGCGCCAAGTGGTCCCTCTGGCCTCCGCACCTCGTCACGGCCTGCTGCGGCGTGGAGATAGGCCACCTCTTCGGCTCCGCCTACGACGCGGAGAGGTTCGGCATGCTGCCCATGGGGAGCCTCCGCCAGAGCAACATCATCATAATAGAGGGCACCATCACCCTCAAGATGGCGAAGTTCGTAAAATATGTATACGAGCAGATGCCCGAGCCCAAGTACGTGATCGCCATGGGCGCCTGCTCCATGAAGGGCGGCGTCTTCTACGGCAGCTACCACATGGTGCCGGCCGCCAAGGTGGTGCCGGTCCACGCCTACGTCTCCGGCTGTCCCCCGACCCCCGAGGCGGTCCTCAAGGCAGTGGCCAAGGTCCAGGACCGGATAGACCATGCAGAGGGCTGAGTGGCCCTTCAACGTCGAGGCGGGCAGCACCTTCTTCGTGGAGTCGGAGGAGGAGTTGAGAGGAGGGAGGCGGGGCATGACCCTCGTCGTGGGGCCGCAGCACCCCGGCTCGGGCCACATGAGGCTCTTCGTGATACTCGACGGGGACCTCATAGTCGACGTGGTGCCGGACCCCGGCTTCGTGCACAGGGGCATCGAGAAGCTGGCGGAGAACAGGCCCTACTGGACGTTGGTGCCGCTTGTGGAGAAGGCCTCCATCATGGACTCGATGAACATCACCTACGCCCTCGTGCTGGCCTTGGAGAGGGCGCTCGGCCTCGAGCCGCCGCCCCGCGCCAGGTATATCCGCACCATGATGGCCGAGCTCAGCCGGATCAGGACCCACCTCTACGACATGGCTCTGCTGGGCGTCTTCCTGGGCCACACGACGGCGTTCATGTGGGGCTTCGCCCTCATGGACATGTACGCGGAGGTCTTCGCGAAGATAACGGGGGCGCGGACCACGATAGCCTACCCGGTGCCCGGCGGCGTGCGGCGCGACCTGAGGCCCGAGCACGTGGAGGCTGTGAGGCGGCTCCTGGAGATCACCAGAAGGAAGCTGAGGGACTTCAAGACCCTCTTCCTAGACAACCCCGTCACCAGGGCCCGGCTGGAGGGCGTGGGCGCGATCGACGCGAAGAGGGCGGCGGAGCTGGGCGTCGTGGGGCCCTTCGCCCGAGCCTCCGGCGTGGACTACGACGTGCGTAAGGCCCGTCCCTACGACGCCTACGGCGAGATCGACTTCGAGACGGCGAGGGATAAGGCGGGGGACGCCTGGGCGCGGACGCTGGTGAGGTGGCGCGAGATACAGGAGTCCATGTCCATGGTGGAGCAGCTGCTGAGGGGCCTCCCCGACGGCGACGTGATCGACGAGGCGCTTCTCTTCAGAAACCCGGAGTACAGACGCGAGGGGATAGGCGGGGTCTTGGGCGTCTACACCTACATGTACCCGGAGCCGGGGGAGTATCTGGCCCTCGTCGAGGCGGCGAGGGGGGCCACGCTGATCCACCTCTGGGCCACGGGCTCTCAGCGCATCTATAGAATGCGCTTTGTGACGCCCAGCTGGCGCAACCTCCGCGCGATGGTCGAGGCGATGAAGGGCGGCAGACTCGCCGACATGCCCGCCGTCTATATGTCGTTCGGCTACTTCCCGCCAGAGGCGGACAGGTAGTATGCAGATCAAGCTCCTCGATCTGGACAACGGGCGGGAGGTCGTCGTGGAGATGGACGGGAGGGCCCACGTGGTCGACCTGATACAGAGGCTTAGGGAGCTCGGCGTAATCAGGCCCAACGAGACCGCAATGTTGGGCGTCCTCATGGACAGCAGGAGGATAGCCTACGTGCCCGCGGCAAACCTAGAGCAGCTGGCCGCCTACGCGAGGCAGAGGAACGCCGTGATTGCGTTCAGAAGGTTCCCGATCCACGGCTACGCCCCGCCCCAGCGATAGTCGCCGCGAGGGCCTGGGCCGGAGGAACCCGCCGGCGGAAAAGACAGGCGTCAATATTATGAAGGTTGGTGCGCCTTTAGATACCTCCTCTTCACCTCTTGGATTATCTGGGGGATGTCTATCTCCATGGGGCATACCTCCCTGCAGTTGCCCGCGTGGACGCACTTCAGGGCGTGGGGCCCCGCCTCCTCTACGCCCCTCGTCACGGCAGTCCACATGACGCCCATGGGGCCCGTATACGGCGGCTTGCCGAAGTCCCTCCCCAACGCCCTGTACACCGGGCAGTGGAGGTGGCACCGCCCGCACCTAATGCAGAGAAGCGCCTCCCACAGCACAGGGTCCCTCGCCGCCGCCCTCCTCCCGTTGTCCACAAGCACCACGTGGTACTCCTTGGGCCCCTGGGCCGGCGAAACCCTGTGCATCTCGATGTCGGCCGTGGAGCTTGGGCCCGCCGAGACGTTGATGTACGTGGGGGGATAGAGCCCGGCGTACGCGGCCTGGACGCTGGCGACGTAGAGGGCGTGTATCAACGTCGGCACTATCTTCTCCACGCCGTCGTACACGATGTGGACGGGCGGAAACGCGGACGTGATGCGTATATTGGCCTCGTTCTCGACCAGCACCACGGCGCCCGTGTCGGCGGCCAGGGCGTTGGCGCCCGTAATGCCCACGTCGGCCTTCATGAACTTCTCCCGGAGGAACTCCCTAACCCTCTGCGCTATGGCGACGGGATCGGGAGGCGCCTCGATCCCCAGCTTCTCCTTGAGAAGCTCGGCGGCCCGCTCGCGCGTCAGATGTATGGCGGGCGCTATTATGTGGGACCCCTCCTCGCCGCTGAGCTGGACGAGGAATGCCCCCAGGTCGGTCTCCCAGACCTCGTTGCCCTCCTCCTCCAGCCTCCGATGGAGCCCGGTCTCGTTAGCCACGTTGTTCTTGCCCATCACCACGACCTTCCCTCTGCCCACTATCTTGGCCGCGGCGTCTGCCGCCTCCCTGCCGTCTCCCGCCAGGTAGAACCTGCCGCCGATCCTCTCGACCGACTTCCGGAGCTCCTCGATGTAGAAGTCGAGGTTCTTCACGACCTCCTCCTTGGCCTTCCTGACCTCTCTGCGCAGATCCTGGAGATATCCGTAGCGCGCAAGCGCGTCGTACGTCTTCGGCATTATCGAGCTTCTGGCCCGCTCGATGGCCACATCCCAGCTCATACACTACTCAATCACCTAAGATATATATCTATCATATGCCCCCACCACGTCGGCCCTAGGCAGATCCACAAGCAGATGTGAGAAGCCGCTACGTCGCTCGAAAACTTCGACAAGTCGCCGGCACCACTAGCTGCGGCCTTCGCCGTGGGGTAAGCGCTCTTCCCGCCGCTCGGCGTGTCGTCCGCAACCTCCCTAGGATACAGGGCGCTCCGCATCGTGAAGGTTAACCTGTTGTTCGCTCCGCCTCCTCTCACCGCGACGGCGGACGCGCTTGGGCGGCACGGGCGGCCTCAAGCTTTGGCTGAGCCTAGCGAGGTGGCTGAGGAGGTGACATGTCGGCCGGGCTTCTCAGAATATACAGCTTCGGAGACCCCACCGTGCTTTTGCCGCTCATATACTATGGTCTCAAGGCCGTGGCAAACAGAGGTGATCGCGCCGAGTCCTGACGAGTCTTCAACATGGGCATGGTGGTCTACACCGACAGAGACACCTAGTAACATGCCCTAGTCCACCTGGAATCTCACAACCCCAAGCCCATCGGCGAGGTAAAGAAAAGAGGGTTTATTATTGTAAACGGAATCAAATCATTAATTTCTCCATATTTGAAGAGAAAAGGCCTGGGTTTCGACCTCCAATATTTCGACCTTATTTCGACACCATGAACGGCCAGGGATATATCAGCCAATAGAGGACGCCTATTATGATCAGCACGAAGACGAGGGCTATGGAGTATTTCATGTTGTTTCTGATGATCTCGCCCTCCCGCCTCACGTATTCGGTGGTCGATACGCCGGCGGATACGGTCTGCGGGGCCACGGGCTTCCCCAGCTCGGCGCCAACCGTCTGGGTCGAGGGCAGGAGGAGCGGCGGCAGGCCGAGGAGCTGCCCCATGGCGGCCTGGAACGGCCCGAACAGAGCGTTGGACGACGTGTTGCTGCCAGTCAGCGCCGCGCCCAGCCAGCCCAGGAACGGTGAGATTACCAAAAACCAGAGCCCCACCCCCGTCGTCAGGTACGCCAAGCTGTACGCCATCCCGCTGTAGTTGAAGACAAAGGCCAGACTTATGACGAAGATGCCCGTGAAGACGGCCCCCCACGTCTGCTTCCACGTGGCCTTTAACGCGTTCACGGCGTCCTTCGCGCCTGCCTTCATCAGCGGCAGGGTTATAAGCCAAGCCGCCAGCGCCGAGGTGCCCGTTACAAGGACGTTGAAGGCGTAGGAAACCGACACCTGCTTGTGCAAAACCTCGGAGTATGCCGGTACGCTGAAGGTGGCGACAACCCACTTCAATGGGGAAATCGGGGAGTTCCAAAGCCCCATTATGGTCACGAAGAGTATCAACGACGCCCACGCCCTTGTCACAGCTCCCCGATCCTTGACGTCGCTAACCTTAATGGCGGGCGGAGGCACTATGTGTTTAGGCTGCCAGACCTTCGCCAGCCCGACCAGGAATAGAAATGCGATGATCGACCCCACGACATCCGCCAGATAGGGCCCTATGTAGACGGCGGTTGTGAATTGGCCGAGCACATACCCCAACGCCCCAACTAACGCCGCTGGCCAAGCCTCTTTTATGCCCCTCCACCCATCTATCAAAGCCAATATAACAAACACTATGACGAACGCGAGCACAGCCACTATGTGCGCGACAGAGCCTGACGTAGCTATCAGCGGAAGGCCCGCCACCCCAGCCAGAGTGACGATGGGGATGCCAAAAGCGCCATAAGCCACAGGGGCCGTGTTGGCCATAGCCATGATGGTCAGCGCCCTGATGGTCGGCAATCCCAGCGAGATGAGTATAGGCACGAGGTAGGCCCACGGGGTGCCGAAACCTATCAGCCCCTCTATCAGCGCCCCTAAGGCCCACGCAATTGTGATGGCGATAATTCTCACGTCGTTTGTGATATTTTTCAACATCCACGAGGTGAAGGCGTCTAGATGCCCGGTCAGACGCCATGTGTTGAACCACGTTATGCCCCAGAATATAAGCCACGAGATGCTCCATAGGCCGAAAAGCGCCCCTATGAGCCACGCGGACACCGCGCTGTCGGCAGGCACGCCGACGGCGATTGCCAAAATCAAAGTGACAATTGTCGTAATCAACGTGGCTTTCCACGAGGACATCTTCAAGACGGCCAGCAGGATAAACAGCAGCAACACCGGAGTCAGGTCGATTATCAACGTCAGCCCGACGTCTCCCCAAAACAGTTTTGGTTGTACATAGACCATATGGTCCATAATTATTGTATTTTTAAATATTCCTACGATGTCTATGACTGTAGCGACGATGTATGTACATTCTGAAAATATAATTTTGTTATAATAATAAGTAATACTTATAATATTAAATCTATAATTTGCAATAATTATCAAAAGTATTACTATTATAATATTAACGGCTGTTTGTAAATATGTTGCGTATAAACATAAAGAAAGATTTATTAATATTAGCCTACCATTATTACATGACCGTGGAAGTAGTCCGTGCTCTTGAGGGGATCTCTGGCGAGAGGGTTTATACAGATCCCGACATATTGAGGCTGTATAGCCGCGACGCGTCCTTCGAGTCCGGGGAGCTCCCTCTCGCCGTTGTGGAGCCCGTCGATGTAGACGAGGTGGCTAAAGTAGTGAAGCTGGCCATTCGGTACAACAAGAAGGTCATAGTGGTCGGGGCCTCCACCAGTCTATCTGGAAACGCGGCTCCCAAAACCCCCGACGCTATAGTGATCTCCATGGCCAAGATGAACAACATCATCGAGGTCTCCGAGGTCGATTGGTACGCGCGCGTGCAGCCCGGCATCAGGGTAGACGAGCTCAACCTGGAGCTCGCCAGATACGGCCTGCAGTGGCCTGTGGATCCGGCTTCCTCCAAGGCGGCCACGGTAGGCGGCGCCATTTCGAACGGCGGCGGCGGAGTCAGAGGCGCCAAGTACGGCCCCGCCTCGCATTGGGTTCTGGCCCTCCAGGCCGTGATCGGGACGGGCGACGTGATAAACGTGGGCTGCTATACGGTGAAGTGCCGCGAGGGCTACAACCTCCTCCAGCTCTTTATCGGCAGCGAGGGCACGTTGGGGGTGATCACTGAGGCTGCGCTGAGGCTGGCGCCGCTGCCCCAGTCGTTTGTGGGCGTGCTTGGGCAGTTCAACAACGTCGAGGATCTTGTAAACACCGTAATCGACATAAGGAAAGCGAAGCTGTGGACCATGATAAACGAGTTTCTCGACGAGAAGCTCTCCCAGCTCGTCGGCCTCGATAATAAATTCCACCTATGGGTGGGCGTCGACGTCAACGCTGGAGGCGAGGGCAACGTCTTGGAGCAGCTTAAAAACAGCGTGGCGAAAAACCGCGGCGAGGTCGTGGGCGTGGCGTACTCTCTGGGGGAATTCAACAAGCTGCTGGAGCCCAGAAGGCGTCTGTACAACGCCGCTCTGCAGGCGGCTTTCGGCGACTATGGAAACAACGCCCTGGTGTTCATAGAGGACATCGCGGTGCCCATGAGCAAGTTGCCGAACGCCGTCAGGGACTTGACGGAGCTGGGCGACAGATACGGCATAAAGATGGTGATCGGCGGGCATATCGGGGACGGCAACATACACCCGACCATGTGGGTCAACAAGTCCGACAAAAAGGAGGTGGAGAGGGCGTTGAGATTGTTCGAGGAGATCGGCAGGGTCGGCATCAAATACAGGGGAACTGTGAGCGCGGAGCACGGGATCGGGACTCAGAAGAGGGAGCTGTTGAAGGAGTCGCTAGCCGCAAAGAACCAAGGAAACTATGTAGTTTTATACAATTTAATGGCCCAGATAAAAAAGGTGTTCGACCCGTACAACATATTTAATCCGGGAAAGGTACTGTAGCCATGTCCGTTGAGTGGATCTCCCAACTCCGCGAGATCGTCGTCGACAGCCTGGAGAGGTCTTGGCTTCCCTTCCCCATCAAGGAGGACCTATGTGAAGGCTGGAAGAAGGACCTGCAGGTCGGCCCCAGCTCCACCATCCTATATACATCTTGTATGTACCACATAGCTCCGGTGATCGAGAGGGCCGTCGAGAACCTGGAGAAGTTCGGGGTCACGAAGGGCGGCGTGATGGCGCGGCTGGCCTCCGTGGGGACGAAGGCGCTCGGCGGATTCCTCCTGAGGCCCGACGAGGCGGAGGTGAAGAGGGCCGACGCGATAATGAGGAGGATCTACGAGCTCCTGAGGAGGGCCGGGGTGGAGTTCGGCCTTCTGGACAGAGAGATATACTCCGGCGCCCTCCTCTACGAGCTGGGCCTCGTCGACGACTTCGCCAAATACGCGAGGCGCGCGGCCGAGTACTTCAAGAAGCACGGCGTGAGGAGGATAATCACGGTGGATCCCCACACCCACCACGTGCTGGAGAAGATCTACCCCAAGTACGTGGAGGGGTTCGACCTCGAGGTGGTCAGCTATCTGGACCTCATAAAGCCGGGCGGGGTTTCCATCGACGGCTTCGCGATACACGACTCGTGCCTCTACGCCAGGTTCCTCGGGAAGTACGAGAGGGTTAGGCAACCCCTGGCGC
>Ga0080005_131486_pt1 | contig 14408 bp, 14 predicted proteins | sample JossMetagenome_2_FD_69208 | JGI IMG/M metagenome (GOLD analysis project Ga0080005, IMG submission 69208) | Hot spring sediment microbial communities from Joseph's Coat, Yellowstone National Park, USA - JC3_ASED (SPADES assembly) (version 2) | ecosystem: Environmental > Aquatic > Thermal springs >... | reverse complement strand
ATTTGCGGGGTAAATTCCATTCTTTATCGCGGCGGCGTCACATCCATACACACCCGCTCGATATAAGCCCGTGATATACACCGCAACTCCAGCGCCGGGATAATACTGCCAATAAATGTTCAGCTTTACATCAGTAAGGTACTGAGTGCAACCGCTACCGGAGACCAGAGGAGGAATTGAGAAGCTAACTGTGTAGGTTCCCGTAGGTAAGATAGGAGGTGCGCACATCTCACCCGCTGGGCATTTCCCCTCTCCTTGCAATATGCACCATAAACTTTTTGGACAGCCAAAGAGCCCGGGCACTGCACCAACAATGCATTCATTGCCACAGTATAGGTCACATAGGTCTGTAAATCCTACATATGGCTTGGGGCCAAAGGAAATATCATTTGGGTTAACGACACCACCATTTTGATAGAGACAAGTAAGGGAAGTTGGTTTAGGGACGCAGCCGAATGTGCATGCCCCGGAGCCGACGTCTATCTCAATTGTGTTGTTGCCGAACTGCACGTAGTTCGTTATATCAACAGTCTTTGAACCCGATAAATCAAAGTCGCCCGCTGAGAATACAACATTCCCATTGACCTTAACCGTTAAAAGTGCCATAGTTCAGAACTCAAACGTAAATGCATTTTTAAGGGTTTATTTCCTCTTTTTCCTCTCCAATATGTACGGCACGAGAAAGCCTAACGCCACACCTACCCCAAGCCCGGCTATGATGATTGCCGTTGTGCTGACTTTCGGTAGTGGGGTTGGCGGTGGTGCAACGACCAATATCGGTGTTGTCGCCACAGTTGGAGAGGTTGTGGGTGAGACTGTGGGTGAGTAAGTCGGTGTTGTGGGGAAAACTGTTGGCGATACGGTGGGGGTAGTGGTTGGTGGGGCTGTGGCACTTGGAGGTAGCTGGCAACAGCAGTTTTCGTCATATGATCCACAACATATCCCTGGTGGGAAGCATATTGTTGAAGGCACGTTGCAGTTACAACCCGTTGATAAGCATGTACCGCCGGCGGCTTGGCATATCTTGCTTAGCATACAATACGTGCCGGATGGGCATTGGGGTAGTGATGGCGGCGGCGGTTGTGTAATGGTTATTGTTATAGACCTTGAATCGGTAGATGCGAATTGCCCATTCGACACGCAACCTATATTGAACGTTAATGTGTAAGTACCCGTTTGTAGCGGTGGCATAGTTGCGGGATAAACCTCGACATTGTTGTATATATTGCTTGAAGCTGAAAGGGTGAACTTGTAAAGTCCTGCGCATTGATTACCGCTCAGCGATCCCTGCGCGCCTGGGATGCCGTTCATTATGAACCCAATGGGCTGGTTACCCCCGGAGCTTGATAGGCAGACCTGTAGGTAGCCAACACCCGATGAGCCACTTCCAGAGTATATTACATACTCGAAGACCTCGGTCTCAGGGCTGTTTGTGTACCAAGTGTATGACCCACCTCCCCACATCGCAAACTTCGGATTTGCACACTGCTCAGAAGACATTATGAAATTTAAATGCGAATCATTTAAAAGGGTTAATAATTACCGCTTCCTTTTGCTGTAGAGCCAGTAACCAAGCCCTGCGAGGGTTATTATCGCTACCACGCCTATCGCAATGTATATACCTGCCTTGGAGGGCGGAGCGGAGGTAACCGGTGTGGGAGTTGGGGCCGTCGCCAATGGGGGCGTGGTTGGGGCAGGCATTGTTGTTTCCGTAGTTGTCTGCGTCATCGTCTGCGTTGGTATGACCACTGTGGTTGTTGTGAGCGTTGTGGTTGGGCTGGTGGTTTGTGTTATTGTTGAGCTGGTCTGGTACGTGGTAGTCCAGGTGCTTGTAACAATCTTTGTGGTGGTCGTTGGGACACTGGTTGTGGTAGTCGTACTTGGAAAAACAAACGTTAGTGGTATTTGTATTGGGAAGTTTGATGCCCCTCTTGGGTCCTCAACAGTTATGCTCAGGTTAAGTGTCCCTTTATACGATCCTGGTGAACACATGCTTGGCGTAAGTAGCGGTGGTATTGTTATTGTTATCTTCGCCTGCGACTGATTAGCTGGGTAGTACGCTAAGTACCCAAGGTCTCCAAAGCTGGCTTGATAACATATATTGGCACTCGCCACCACATCAATTGGAACATTACTTGATGGAGGCGAGGTCGAGCACATGTCTAGCACTATCTGTAGGGGTTGTCCAACCGTCCACATGCTTGTGACCGGCTGTGCCGAAATTATGCCGTAGTACCCCACCGCTGGGCATGTAGGAGCTGTTGTTGATGGTGATGGGAATATGAACGTTGTTGGTATAGTAGGTCGAATGACTAGATATCCTGGAAGCGAATTATATGTTACATCAGATGTGATTGTGAGGACTATATTCCCTTGATACTGGCCAGGTGAGCAAGCATCTGCCGGCACGAAGTTCGGTAAGATCGCTAGGCATGTAACTGTGTTACCAGAAACTGAACAATTCTGCACAGTTCCACCACCGGAGGTGAAAATAAATGTTTTATTACATAGAGAGACATAACCATCCCATAAGTTAGCATTTTGAGCTATCTGCTGAAGCAAATCTGAATAATTGCTACTAAATGTTATGTTAAAAGCGGGCCCAAATGAAGACCCTGAGTATTGAGATACATTCCACGTAATTGAGGGAATCGAAACTGTGACTATACCTTGATTAGAGCTGACTATGTTTGGATACACTGGTGCTACATTGAAGATGCATGGATTGTCTGGAGACGCATTGGTACAAGCATATAACTGGTTGCCATTAGAATCGTAAAAGTATACAACAAAGGGCGCCGGCTCCACTACAACTATCAAGTTCTTAGTGGGGAAGAAGTAGGGTGTATCGTAATATACATAAGGTTGAGGCCCTATATAAGCAACGCCTGAACTTGCTCCGCCGGCTTGTTCCCAATCACCGGTCCAAGGAAACAACCCTAAATACATTGACTGCTTTGTATTACAGAGCGGTGTATTATAGTCATTATCAACGCAGACCATTATGTTTTGTAGAGATCCACCTAGTGGATACAACACCCTAACCTTAATTCCTATTGGCATAGTTCTCACTGGAGACCGATATTTCTGTTTAAAAGGGTTAGCGTCTCGATTTCCTATAGAGATGGTAACCAAACCCCACAAGGGTTAGCGCTATGGCTCCGCCAATCGCTATGTATAGTAGCGTCTTGCTTGGCGGAGTTGGTGCGACCGGCGTTGGAGTTGGTGCGACAAACAGCGTTGGAGAGATAGTGAGTGAGGTGACTGGACTTGTTGTAGTTGTGAGGGTTGTAGTTGGTAGCGATATTGTGGTTGTGTATGTTGTAGTTGACGTTGTAGTGGTTGTCCATGTAGTAGTTGTAGTGGGCGTATATGTCACAGTGGTTGTCGTAGTGGGGGAGGTGGTCACTGTCGTTGTTGGGCTTATTACGGTGGTTGTCGTAGTAGTCAGCGTTGTTGTGGTTGTGGTTGTGGGGACCACCTGTGGGAATGCACAACAGCAGTTCGCACCCGGTAGGTTGTAATCACAGCATGCGCCCCCTGGACATATTGTCGTAGGTATGTTACCGGTGCACCCACAGCCGTACTTCAAGCACTTACCACCCAGCATCTCGCATGTGAAGGTCATCATGCAGTATGTGCCTGGCGGGCAACCGAGCGGTGGAACTATATATATCACCACCGTCTTGCTGTCTGTTACAACGAAGGTGTTATCCTGCATGTACCCTATGTTGAAGGTTAGGGTGTAGGTGCCCTCCTCAAGGGGCAGGGGCGTGCTGATTGATAGGTCCTGGGCGAGGCCGCTAGCTGGTATGTAGAACGTGTATAAACTTGAGCATTGATTACCACTGAGCGGTATGCTTAAGTTGTATATTCCATAGGGTATCACGTAGAACGTCCTAGTTGGTCCACTGGATGAAAGGCATACTTGAAAGACGCCATAGCCCGCCTGCCCGTTTGCCGACTCTATCTTGTACTCGGAAATTACATAACCCCCATTATCCGGCGTCGTCCAGATATAAAACGGCTGAAAGTACCAGAGCGTAAACTTTGGAATAACGGTGTTGCTCATTGCTCACCCGACCCTTATTATAAGTGGATTTTTAAAAGGGATTAGTATTTGCTAACCTCACTTTTTCCTGCGCGAGTAAAGGTAGTACCCGAGCCCTGCGAGGGCTATTATTGCCACCGCACCTATTGCGATATATACGCCTACCTTGGACGGTGGAGCTGGAGTAACTGGTGTTGGAGTTGGCGCTACTACTAGTGGAGACGTGGTTGTAGTTTGTGTTGTGGGAGATATTATTGGTGATGTTGTTGGAGTTGGAGTAGTAGGTGGAGGAGTCGGTGTGGTAGTTGTATATGAAGTTGTCGGTGGGTGAATGGTTGGGAGTATTGTTGTTGGCGTCCAAGTACTTGGTAATTTACAGCAACAATTGTTCGACGGATTTGTGTAATCGCATGGGGTGATTATCTCCTTGGTTGCTTGTAGCGGTATGATTGTGGGGTACCTAATCGTGGTCGTTGTAGTCGTTATAATAGGATAGCAAGAACAAGACTCAGTAACACATGTACCGCCAAATTGGTTACAGAAGTCCTTCCTCATGCAGAAGGTACCCTCTGGGCAGGTAGGCCCCACTGGTACACTTGTAATGGGTAGCGTAATGGGTATACTTGTGAGGGACACAGTCCTCATAGAAGAAGAGCCTTTAAAAAGGATGTGCACCCATGAAGGAAAAGCTTAAGAAACTTTTAATTCAAGATTTTATCGTGAGCAAGTTCAAGTATAGGTTCACGAATTGTCAGGAGGTTGGAATAGATGGCATCGCCTTGTGCAATATCTTAGAGGTATGGGATGTGGAGAGGAACCTAGTCTACTCCTTCAGATGCTTTGAACAGCTCGACTTCATGTGCATAAAGAACGCAATCAAGATTATTAAGCTCCACCGCTCTGGGGTTGCTGTGAGGAGGGTCCACGCGACTGAGCTGATTGGGGTAAGGATTGTAGGCTGATCAAACCCCTCGCGAAGAGCTTCTCCCTGTTGTTCCTGAAGGTTGGTGGGGTTATGCCGAACATATCGCAGGCATCCTTCTCCGGTAGCCCGAGGGCTTGCTGTACCACGAGGGCGGCAGTGGCTGGCCTGTTGTGGGTAACCAGCCTCCACTGTTCGAATTTTTCGAGCCATGGCTTTGGGTCGATGTTGTGGCTCTGGAGGATGTAGGTTATCCTCTCCCTACAGTGGTCGTTTACCGTCCTCGACAGCCCCAGATCTCTTGACATCCTCCTGGCTAGTCTCTGCGCGCCCCGTATGTTGTCTATAAAGCCGTGGTAGTACAACTCCCTGAGGAGGTTCCTCACTCCCTCATCCCCATTGCACGTGGTTGATACGGCGACAACGAGCGCTGCCGATGCGAGCAGAGACATCTTTATCCTCTCAGTGCCTCCCTTCTTCATGTAGCTCTCTATTATTGCCTCGGCGAGCTTGACCACTTGGTCATCCACCAGCTTCGACCCTATCTCGCTCACTATGTCCTTGAGCGCGACTATCCTCTTCCTCTCCCTCTCTGCCTTCTTTATCGCGTACTTGTACATGGAGAGGAGCCTCATGTCCAGCAACTGCATGTTGATTCCTAGCTCCTTGAGTTTGTCCTCAACCTTCTTCATTATGCCGAGGAGGTGCGGTGAGATGCCCTTGCTCCTCCAGATCTGTAATGCAAAAAGGGTGCAAACGACCATGTCCTTCTCGTTTGCAGTACACCTGATTGGTAACTGCTTCACAAGTACCTTATCCTGCTCTGCAATCACCTTTGCCTGGAACCTGGACCTCCCATCAATGATGTATCCGTCCAAGTCCACAATGAGGGGGTAGATCTCACCGTACTTCTTCACGGAGTCAGCAACAAGAAATGTCTCCTCAAACGAGTGGGACCTTGTGAACATCTCAATATCGTCTTGTAGCTCCTTCCCAAAGACCTTCTTAAACATTGCTGTCTGGAATATTGGATATATGATGGCGTTTATGGGCATTTCCCCCACCCCCTTCTCGTTAGCTAACTTGTTCAGTCTCGCCACTTCCTCATCCAATGCCTCCGGCTTTACATCCCCAAGGGAAACTGAGGAATCCATCTATATTGCCATAACACTAGGAGTTTTTAAAGCTTTTCATTCCAAAACCGCAACCTTTAAGAATGCATGCGCAATCATTAACTGACCAATATGGCAGAAACCATTAGGACCGCAAGGGAAACTGTTGAAAATGTAATGTCGGAGTACGGTGAATTAATAGGGCTTCTCGTTGGTGGCGCAATAGGCGGTATCGCGGCTTATTTTATAAGGAAGAGCGAGACGGCAACAATAATCGCAGGCACCTTGGTCGGTGCCTCAGTTGGTTACTTTGTTGGCAAGAAGTATAAAGGTACAAGATACTAAAACGTAAAGACGGAATTAACCAGTCTCTATTTAAAATCTTCTTTTTAAATTGTTCCCAAAAAGAACCTCCTTGGAGCTTGTTGCTGGAGTTCCGCCAGCTTTCCTTGGAGCTTCATCCTGTCTTCCTCGGACTTTGTGTTGATTATCTCCGCCTTCACTGTGTCGAGTTTGTCCTTGTACGCCACTGAGGAGTTCGGCAACTGGGCACTTATGACCGCCTTTACTGTTGCATATGTGGTTTGGCTTGTAGGTAGGGCGAGGAGACATGCCATCGCCACGTGGTCCAGGTTGGGCTCCTCCTCATACGCCCAGGCTACTGCGGCTATAACCCTCCTCACCATCATGAGTCTCCTCTCGCTCACTTCAAGTACCTCACCTTGCTCCACCACCTTGGAGATTGATTGGTTCACCACCTTGATGATAGCGGTTTTCAGCTCGCTGTTGTTCATGATTGACCTCTCCACCTCCATCACTTCCCTCTGGGTCTCCTCTATCTCGTCCTTGGAGATAACCTTGGGCATTGAGTCAATAGCCCTCTGGGGTGTCCCTAAGACGTCAATCATCTCCTCCCAGCCCAGGTGCTGGCTTATGATGCGTATTGCCGACCTGTCGAAGAATGTCAATTGTTCGTAGAGCCTTGGCTCCTCGTTTGCGGATAGGTAGAGGGCAAGGATATGCGTCCTTACGTACTTGGAGCCGTCGTAGAACCTCTGGTAGAGAAGTATGTCCAGGAGGGAGTTTATTATTGCTGAGGATGCCTTGAACGGCTCGTCTAGGTAGGCGACATCCGCATCCGGTAGCTTATCTGTGATTATCCTCTCGTAAACCCCCTTCCTCAGCTTCTTGAAGTTGAAGGGGCCGAAAAGCTCCTCCGGCTCCGTGTGTTTCGTGAGCATGAGCCTGAAGAGCTTCGCCCCCTTTATCATTGCGACAAGCCTGTCTATTGCGTACGTCTTCCCTATGCCTATTGGGCCCAGCCAAAAGGTTGGATAGCCCGTAAATAAGCCCAAGACTAGCCCCTCTATTTCCCACCTCCTGTGGACAAGGATTGTATCCAGCTCCTTCATGAGATTTATAGCTTTCGTAACCATTAACTAAGACTTCTCTCCTCAATTAATAAAGCTTTGTGTTGAAGAAAAGTTTTAAAAGCTCATTATTTAGGGTTTTCACGATGTACACAGACCCCTTGGTTAGGAGGAGGTTGGAGGATGGAGCGAAGGAGCTTGGCGTAACTGCGGATGAGTTCTTGAACATGCTACTTAATATATACGCTAAATACGGAAAGAATGGAAAGCTCAGCACATTTAAGGCGCTGGGGGAGTCCATAGATGCCATGAACGACACGGTTGAGAAGCTCAACAAGTCGATAAAGTCCCTATATGAGATAAGTGACATGCTGAGGAACAGCGATGTGGTGTGGGTGATGTTTGCCGTCAGGGACCTCTGCAACTCTGTGGATAAGGACGATATTGAGTGGCTGATAAACGTGAAGGGGAAGGACTACCTCGCCCATAGTCTTGGCAAAAATAGGGTAGCATTGATAAGCAAAGTAGGGGAATTTTTGAAAATGGTGTGTAAGGAAAAGGGAAACTAAACATTTTTATTTCTTCACCTTTCCGTAAAAATTGTGCTCTTGTTGTGTATTCCATACCACGTGACTGACTACCCATACTATGTGGACAAGACCGTCCTTTCCTTTAGACATGCATATGGTAGGGACTTGGACGTGCTTGTTGTAACCGATGAGGGCACTGTCATGTTGAATGGAGCATACGAGGGCAGGTTCAAGCAGGGGTGGGTTCCGGGCTTTGGGGTTGGGAAGGCAATCAATTACTGCGCATACTACGCCGTGAAGATGGGATATACACACGTGATAAAGGCTGACGGGCACATGCTCATGCTCAAGAACCCATGGGGTTTAATTAGGAGGAATATGGCTGTCCCGAAGACCCACGCCATTGAAAGGGCGCCTTCCTTGGACGTTGATGTTAGGCTGGACATATCCCAACAACCAATCAACTACAATGCCGTCCACTTGAACATTTGGTTGAACAAGGACAACTGGAGGTGGGCCTACGTACTCAGTACGAGAAGCCACAAGACGATTATGTCCGCAGATCCCATGCAAATTATACCCGCTGAACTGCTGGAGACATTAATCTCTGTACAAGGGGAGGCAACCCCCTGCCACTACTGGGGGAAGGAGCTGTTCGACACGACCCTCTCGGCATTTAGATTGACCAAGGTGGATATGGATATTGTGGATAGCACAGCCGTTGCCCACCTCTACAAGTCCTCTGTGAAGACCGGCTTCCAGGAGAGGAATAAGCAGAGGTGTATCAGAGAACCATTCTGTGAATATATTACGCCAGGCACCGATGTTTGGCTGTACTCAATAATGTGGGGGGACTGCATCTTTGCCTTGAAGCAGTACGATTCCTTGCCTTCCTTCGTGAGGAAGGACATATGCGAGAAGGTTATGAACAAGGACTACATAATGGAGAAAATTAGGGAGTTTAAGAAGAACGCAGTTCTGAGCCTAGACGAAGCCTATGCAATTCAAGCCAAGTACATGGAGGGCGCGCAGGTTGTTTATCCCTGACCTTGAGATTGTGATCCCTCAACCTCGATAAATATTGGTGAGCCGGAGCAACCTGGTATGAAGTTGAGCTGGTCGAAGACTATGGCGTACGTGTCCTTGAAGACTGCGCATTTTCCGTTCTCATAGTTCACAGTTACCGTGACTGGGCCATAGGCTGTTCCCTCGCTTTCGAACTCCCACAGGGTGCAGTAGCCCTTCACCCTAAACGGTGCCTCCGGGAGCTGTTGCTTGAGAAGCGGATTTGGAAAGGCTAGACCAACGCAGTTCGCCTCCTCCTTCGCCAAACACGAGCCTGCGAAGAAGACAAGTGGTGGCATGTCCCACTGAGTACTGACGGACTTGCTTGCTTGCATCTGTGCGAAGTCGTACTGGCTGTAGATGCCAGAATGAAACTTGATACCAAGGATTTTAAGCAACCTCCTTATAAAGAGCTCTATTTCAAGCTCCACGCAGTTCTCTAGGTCTGGCTTCCAAGCATCCACCATAGTTGCTGTTGCGTAATTGTTATCACCGTTGTAGCAGACGGTGCTTGTCACTGAGGCAACATGCCAATTGGTATATAGGGAAGTATCCTTTGCATACGTGATTGAGCCGCCGGCTACTCCCCCATCGTACTTGCCCCACAAATAGGGGTACTGCATGCAAGGTGGGAATTGGAAAGCCCTAATTGGGTTCCTAATTATGATTACGTACCTCCCCTTCTTGTCCCTCAGTACCTTACCCTCCTGCTTAAATAAGCCAGCCGAAACAAACCTGCTTGGATGATCCTTGCTCAAGTAAATCACAACGTTCTTCCCCTCCCCAACCTTTTTCAATCTCCTCCTGAGAAACATAGCTGTTCCCTACATTGACCTAACTAATTAAAAAGGTTGCTTGCTAACTGATTTCTTCCCACCCTCCCAAGGCGGGGGATCATGCCAGAGAACCTTTTTAAGAGACTACATCAGAGCTTTAGTGAATATGAGGGTCAAAGAGATCGGTAGGGGCAAGGGCGTTAGGATAATCCAGACAGATAATATCCCCAAGGCTGTTGAAAAGCTCGGTTTGAGGTTCGACGGGAAGAACTACTACGACCAAGATGGAAACATAGTTTTATTCGTGAGATCAGAGTTTAAAATTATGGAGACCTAAAGAGGTAGTCCTTCTGCCTTATCCACCGCAATGCATAACCTTGCACTACCTTTTCATCAACCGCTTGCTTCTTCGTGAGAACTACCTCGTACTGCTCCGATGCCTTGTTGTACTTCGCCTTTATTGCCACAAGAATCGGCTTGTCCCTGACGAGATATATGTACCTCTTCTCCTCCCCCTGCTCGTTTATTGGCAGGAACTTGTACCCTATTATCGCCTGCGGCGGGAGCTCCGCTATGCCCTTCGGCGTCCTCATATAGATTGATTTGTTCTCCCTATAGATGGCTAATGTTTGGTTAGTGCTTAGGAGGGATGCGGCCAGGTACCCAAGAGCCCTAGCCCTCTTCCTGTCTAGCCCTCCCTTCTTCTCCTTCCCGCTCACTGTCACGAAGAAGTCCTTGGCAGTTAATGAGTCCTCAATGAGCAACATATCTGGGGGTATAGCGCCCTCCTCAGCCATGACCTCGCTAAGCGTCTTCCCTCCCTCGATCGCCTCTTTGATCCACTCCCTCAGCTTGAGCCTGACATACGTCGGCGCATCCTTCATCTTGAAGAGGGTTCCCTTCAACACGACCTCGTTTTCTCCCACCTTCACCAGGTTCTTCCTGCTGGGCTGGCCGCCCTTGGACGACGGGATTAGTACCACCTTCCAGTATTCCTCCAGCTTCATCTCCAGCAATTCATCGTATTTGCCCTTCACGTAGTTGTTTATATCGTCCAGTAGCTCATTGGGCTTATCCGTTACTACAAAGATAGAGTCAGTATCGCCGTAGATTGCGCCGTATTTGTTAAATATGTCCTTATGTATCACCTCGGAGTACTCGAATATGAAGGCGCCGACTATTGAGTGTATGCCCAGCCCCTTCTTCGTGAAGATGCCGTACAGGGCATTGGCAAATATCTTCGCCGCCTTGTCCCTCTCATCCTTGAACCTCTTGGTCGCCCTCCTGAGGTTGTAGAGCGCATCCTCAACCTCGTGTATTGGCCCTGGCTCAAAACACAGCTTCGCCTTCTTCGTTGTGCCATTGACGATGTACACCACTTCATAGCCATCCGCACACTCCTTCACTGTGGTTGCGTCGACATTCTTCGCCTTATACAATGTTGGATATAGCGCTGAGAAGTCGTACTCGGCAACGCCCTTGAATATCCCCGCCTTCACAGCCTTCACCTTCTCCAAGCCCGGCAAGTCGAACATCCTCCTCGTGTCTTGAAGCACCATTCCGTGTCTCTCCGCCAGCCACTTATGTATCAGCACCTCGTCGATGTGCCCAGGCGAGGCTGACTCCGCCACTTGGTTAAGGGTTATGGCGCTCATGTTTGCCCACCTCCCCGCTATCTCAAGCAGTGGGACCCAGGTCCTCGCTAATTTATACGTAATGAACAAATCGCTGGATAGGTACGCCTTTATCTCCTGGTCCGTTAACACGTTGAGCTTGGACCTCATAGTCTTCATCTGGAGCGCCTTCTCCGACTCATCCCTAGTCAGCGCTACTTGTGATGCCACGCTGACCAAGTCCAGCCCAGACTCCTGCAACCCAAGGCTTGAAGCAAACCTGGACCTTGCAAAGACGTATAGGTCAAGCACTGGGGTATAGCCTTTGTTCGTTAATATTGCGTACTTAGTCCTGAACAGTGGTATTGACTGCATCAGCTTCGGTTGGTCGTACTCCCAGTTGTTATATCCGACTAGGTAGTCTATGTTGAGACTCAGCAACTCCTTCGCAATGTTCATGAAGCATAACGTATCACTGACACTGCATGGGAATATTTTGTGCTCGTCCTCCCCGAAGCCCAACCCAAGGTATATTTTGTTTCCAACGACCTCTATGTCGAAGACTGCCACCTTCAAGTCCGGCTTCTCCTCAACCAATGCCATTGGGTCCTTGGCTGGGAGCAGGTCCCTCCAGGTCTGGGTGTTTAGGTCTATTGACGCCCTGGCGCTGTATTTGATGTAGGACTGCGAGACAAGCTTGTATCTCTCCCTCAGCTTTGTCACGAGCGATGGTTTCTCCACAAGCACCTTGTAGACCTTCCCGTCTCCCTCTACGTACTTCCCATCCCTATAGATGTACGGGTTTAAGTCCACCTCCTCCGAGCCGACGATGCCCTCGTCCCTCCTTGGCTTCTCGCCAATAACGTAGAAGTAAGGATGGGACTCGTTAGTTGGCTCTCCATTAACTACAACAGTCCGACCTCTTAGGTGAAAAATCCTCTTCATGCACCACCTTCTTTATGCGCTTCTTTTTAAGGATTTCACTTCGTGAGGAAAACTTTAAAAACTTGTTAGTTATCATGCTTTTGTGCCCGAGAACTACGATGAGTACATTGAGAGGTTCATATCTGCCATTCACTTTCCCAGGAGGGTCAACGTGTGGGCTAGGAAGAATTACGAGCCTTGCCTCCCGGCTGGTGGAAAGGACTGCTCTTGGCTCACCCCTGGCGAAGCTGATAGGGACACCCTCAGGCTGTTGATAAAGAAGTACCTCAGCGTCGGTGTGTCCAAGGCGTACTTCGACAACGACGAGGGCAAATGGTTGAGGGACTTGCTCGTGTACGAGTTCGACATACACGAGTGCGAAGAGAAGCCAAGCTTCACGTGCGTGAAGGAGCACTTCAACCTCAAGGATTCACCACTCTACGGCGTTGGGATACCGATAATTTACTACAACGGCGGGAAGTCCATCTACATCATCTACTTCTTGGACACGCCGGTGGAGGAGACTTGGGTACCGAAGGTGATACCGAAGAACTTGGATATGAACCAGCTCTCCCCAATGACCCCCTTCAGGCTACCGTTCACGCTCCACCCCAAGACCAAGTCCAGGGGGTTCACAGTGGACTGGGACTTGAAGCCAACCGACTTCGTCATCCAGAAGACGCCGACGCTTGATTTGATGGAGCCGCAGAGGAGGGCGAGGTATTATACTCCGTCCTCAGAGGTTGGTGCCCGAAGAAAGAGTAGAAGCTTGATTGCTGAGTGGGACGCTCTCATTAACTGGATGGTTGAGAACCACATAAAGCTCACTGACTGTAGGGAGAGGTTTGCCAGCGTGCTTGGGGAGTACTGCGTCCAGAAGGGCCTAGCTCTTGGAGAGTGCAAGGAATTGCTCGGAAAGCTCATTGAGAACCCAGATAAGAGGAAGTACGAGAGGAGGGTTGAATACTACTTTGAGAACCCAGATATGGCAAAGTACTTGCCCAGCGTCAAGAGCTTCCTTGGAATAATACCTGAGAAGGACGAGTGGTATGTATGTGACGATAAGGAGCAAATTGAAAAACTAAGATTGTTTTTAGAGTTGTTTAACGCGCAGTGACGTTATGAAAGTTCTTTCAATTTATCCTTCAGCCTTCCAAGCGCTTCCTCAGTTCCCTCCCCGCCTATGTGATGCAATAATCCTTCTATGTCCTTCAGCAGGTCCTCTAGGTCTTTCCCTACAGCTTCGCCTCCCTCCTTAGCCCACTCGCCAGCTGTCCTGCCTATGCATGCGAAGTACTGCGCGAAGTACTGAAGGGCATCTTGTATCAAGCCTTGGCTCGCCTGCCTTATTGCCATATCCCAGAGGGCTCTGCACATCTCAATGCATGCGCCGGCGGAGACTGTTGGTGGAAAAGCATCGGTAAATGGCGCATTGGGCGGTACCTCGAAGAGCGCCACCTTGAAGGTCTTCGGATTGGGCTGATATCCCTGCATGTTGGTCCCGGTCTGCCAATCCCACTGTGTAACCGCCTGCGGGTTGTACCCTATGCAGTAGTCGCTGACCCCTCTAAAGACGAGTGGGACAGCCATGTAGCCGGTCGGCACAAGCTGTCCTGGTATGAAGCCGCCCTCAAGCATTGACCACTGTTGCCCCGGCGCAAGCGTGAAGGCGAAGGCAACCAAGTACTGGCTCCCGTTCGTGATCAATGCAAGGGGTGGTGAGTTGTTCTCCACGCCCTGGTCCTGTAACGGAGTTGGGTCGTGGTCTAGCCACTGGGTGTTGAAGCCTGGGTAGTTGAGGTACACCGGCCAGAATGCTCCGCCGAAGTAGTAGCCGTTCCTGAACAAGGCTACTGTCGCTGTCTTGTCGCTGTTGTTCTTGAAGGTCCATTCGACAATACCTGCGTTCTCGTCATACCAGCTCCAGGTAACATCGACCTCCTCAATTAGCTTTATCCTCCTGTACCTACCTATTAGGCCTCCAGCGACCCTCTGTTGCTGTTGCGCCTGTTGCGGCACGACCTGGATTGGGATTTGTATCCTCT
>Ga0080005_131484_pt1 | contig 14427 bp, 9 predicted proteins | sample JossMetagenome_2_FD_69208 | JGI IMG/M metagenome (GOLD analysis project Ga0080005, IMG submission 69208) | Hot spring sediment microbial communities from Joseph's Coat, Yellowstone National Park, USA - JC3_ASED (SPADES assembly) (version 2) | ecosystem: Environmental > Aquatic > Thermal springs >... | reverse complement strand
ATTAAGAAGACAAATAACTTTTTAGCAGTCTCTATTACGTCACTACTCCATCCTTCAAATAAAGTCTCAGCTATTTTATCTTTATTTCTCTCACTGATCTTTAAAGATATATTATATATTTCGCCAAGGATCAATTCTATAAGCGATAATAAATAAAATATAAAACCAGAGTGTGTCATCAGGCTTTTTATATATTTGTCTTCAAATAATTTTTTCGCATCATCGTCTGTGAACCCCAGATCTTCTTTTAATTTTTTAATATATTCATCAATCGTTTTATTAACTATCACGCTATGTTCTAAATATGCCTTACCTTTCTCAGTTAATATATAACGACCTCTCTCATCTTTTATCACAAAACCTTTCTCAAAAAGTCTCTTCATATGTTTATGAATACCCTGTGTTGAAACACCGAAATGCTTAGCTATATATGACAGGCTGACTCTGGTTGATGATCGATCTAATATTCTCAGAATCTCCACAGGATCTACAATTCTCTTATCAGTCATTATAAACCTCCATATATAAATCCCTGTTGAAGTTTAAATATTTTTATGATAGCATCATGAAAGACATTAAAATAGATCTTTTACATCAAGGAGTTATTGACGCGGGGGAGCTCAGGATCTCAAAGACACGTTATAGAATAGGCAATAAACTTGAAGACAGATTTCTAATCTATCTGCCAGTCAACAGAAACTATCTATGGAGGATCCTACATGATAAAAAGATTAAGATCAGACTTTTTATAGAGATTCCGAGAGAGGATTCATCAGATGAAAGAAAAAATTAACAAGTAACATCACTACTACTACTATAGCCAACGTTTTCCGTGAAGTAGGATCTATCGCGAAATCAATTGATAGCACAGATCATTTTACATCGTCAGAAGATAACAAAACCCTAGCCGAAAAGGGGGTGGGGATTGCGGGGGGTTCATCGAGCGAAGCTTATTCTTTCTGTTCCATCATGCCCTGTTTTCACAATATACAGTTGAAGTTTGATTTTGCTGTGTTAAGAAGTAACATTGATGAGGTCATTGGCAGAGATGCTAGTTGTAGGTACATAGAAAGGTCTAGGCAGTATGTCTGTAAACTAGAATGGTCTGGCAGAAAGCTGACCTTTCTATTTAATGATAGAAGCGGTGGTCTAATATCTCTCAACGCTTCTGAAAACCCTCTTACTCCGTGGGAGCTTTTGTATTTTGCAACGTATTTTTTGCCAGGAATTTTTACGGCTTTGACAGGTAGGCTGATAACGCCTAACGACTTCTATATTGTGAGGCCTCCCGAGCTCAACATAGATCTGCCGGGTGTGTATTTAAGAGATGTTAAAGAGATCTTGCTCTCTGATTATCTGACGCATCTCAGAGTATATCTCAAGAAGATAGAAGATGCTAGGTTTACTCGCGTTGAAGCTTGGAGTGAGGAGTTGACTGGAAAGGAGCTGATTCATCTGATTCATGCTGTTAAGACAACCTTATCGATGAATGATACGATAAAATTTTTAGCAGAAATCGCTAAGAAGCATGAGGAGTTGAAAGAAGAAATAAAGGAGATAAAGAGCGTATTAGAAAAGTTGGTAAGCGCCTTTGAGACTACAAAACCTGAAAAGAGATCTGACGTAAGTTTTAATGATCTGCCGAAAGAGTTGCAGACGTTTCTACTTATTCTAAGTACGCCGGAATATGCCTATATCAGAATTAGATATGATGCCATAGAATTTGGCGAGAATTACTGGCAAGGAATGAAGAAGTGGAAGTATAACTTCGGCATATGGCTTAAAGAAGAGCTTCTCGTCTGGCCGGAGAATCTTAGGCCAATCCTTCGATCCATATTTTCAGCGATCTATTTCTATAATAGACAATTTAACAACAAAGGCGTGCCATGGGATCTATGGCTTAAGGAGTTCGAAAAACATCTTGAAGAAAAGGGTCTCTCATTAGAGGAGACAATTGAACGGATCAAGAAATATCTCGAACAAAAGGCCAAAAAATCTAACTAACTACTTGAAATATCTAAGTTTATCTGAAAGTAGAAATTATTTACAATAGATCTATTCATAAAACTCTTCAACGTAATACCTAAGGATTCATTCTTAACGCTTTATAGAAAAGCTGTTAAGAACATCTTCGATATTTTCACTCTCATTATGTCAAAATCTTTAACAAGATGATAATTCCGATAATAATAAAAAATAATGATCCTTTTGTAAACAAATCATCTACAAACGTTCTATAAGGGATCTTTTTCATCGGATCCTTATCAGGTGTAGCACCTGAAACATTTGTTAACAAATTTGTTAACAAACTTTTACGATATAGCATCTGAGAAAGATCTTTATGAACACGCCCGCGTGTTTGTTAAAGAGTTTTTTACATGTAATCCTTACTATCTTAACATTATATGAATACGAAATAAAATGATAGAAAACTTATCATGACCAAAAGTCTTTAAACTGTCAGATAACTTTCAATTTATTTTATAGACAAAAAATTCGATAAGATCTTGTCTGTGAACAAAATCGCAGAACAAGTTAGATGATAGACAGATTACTTTGTCTACAATTTGTTTTTGTCATAAAGAAGAGAGCAAAATATTTTTATGATGGATCAGTTTGTTAACAAATTTGTTAACAAATGTTTCAGGTGCTACACCTGATAAGGATCCGATGAAAAAGATCCATCACGAATATTATGTTCTCACCACTTTATTATTACCCAAGATTCTGTGAAAGATTTTTTGTTAGTCTCGATAAGTCATATGATCTCTTCAAGATATCTCATGGCTTCTTTAAGTCTTTCGACAGCTTTTAAAACTTTCTCTGGTGTTATTCCAATGAATATATCTTTAAGTTTGTTATAAACGACTTCGTATATCTCTTGAGCGTTTTCTATATTAGCTTTCTCACCTAACTCTATAACAAAAAATCCGTCATCGAAAGCAGCTTTTTTAGCAGGTTCTGTAAGACTTTTGACAACCAATATTCTTAGATGTGGTAATTGATATAGTTGTAAAACTCTTCCAAACTCTTGATCAACAACTTGTCTATCAACATCTTTATCCCAATTTTTACATGATACATAAACTCTGAATTGAGCTCCTCTGATATTTTTGACAGCCCATACATCAGTCTCTATATCTCCGCCTTTAGCAGGTAGCTTAACATTCGTCTGTACAATGAATCCTAGATTTCTCAAAGCCTCAGCAACAATACCCTCTAATACTTCTCTCGAAGGCTTAAGAGATATAGATATCTTAGTCTCCTCAACTTCTTTAACTTCAACTTTTTTAGGAGCTTCAAATAATTTGAAAATATCCATATCTAGATATGGCGCAGGAACAATTATATATGAGCCTCCTCTTCCCACCGCTACATGGAATCCTATCTCTCTAAGCTTTTTTAAAGATAAATTATAACGTTTGATAATTATATCATCTTCTTTAACTTCGACATCAGAAGGAAATAGAACTACACTAAATGATCCTTTTTTCGTCAAAGCGTAAGCTTTTACTCTTCTCAATTCAAGTAATATATCGACAATTCTTTTAACATCATCTAGATTAGCATCTCTCTTTATATATTTATATAAAGAGTCTTTAAACTTATCATAGTAGCTCTCCTCCAAAGATTCAGCCCAAGATCTTTTTGATGGATGTACCTTCATAAGATCAACAAGAATCTTCAAAGCTTCTTGAGCCTCTTTAAGCTCTTGAGGACCTAAGCCGGCATCAAGTAATATTGACAGAACTCTCTCTTCAATTCCTTCAACGTCATAATAATAATGTATAAGTAACAAGCCTAAGTAAATAGCCATTGTTGCAGCAGATGATCTTTCTATATATGAATAAAGCTCTGATGCTGAGCGTGAGGACAAAATATTTAACCTCCGGTGACATAACAGAATGAAAATTTATTTATTTTTAAATATTATGGAATCTCTCAAAACTAAGCTCCGTATATATAATAAATAAATATTTGTAGACAAATTTGTCTACAAAAAAAGAGCGCATCTACTTTACTTATTTCACTGAGGTTTATCTTTCTATCTGGGAGAAGATCTTTTATCATCAGATCTTCATCAGGTGCTGCACCTGAATACATTTTGATCTATCTTTTCGGGATGAGAGATAAGCTATAAAGAGAAAATTTATGCTATCTCTTCTTATAACTTTTTTAAATTTTCAATTATATACAAGATCTTTTCTAAATCTTATTTAAGCACGTATATGTTTATAAAGATCTTTCTTAGGTACGGCACAGAGAGATTTGTTAACAAATTTGTTAACAAATGTTCTCATACACTATGCCTGGAGAGATCCCTATGACTAAAAGAGGAAAATAATAAACCTAGATAAGGAGATGTGTAAAAAAGCTTAATAAAATAAGAAGAGAGAAGATCTTGTTTCAATAGACGATGCTACTAGAGACGGATCAAAAATGTTTTCATGTGTAGCACCTGAGAAGGATCCGATGAGAAAAGATCTCTTGTAGAGCATTTGTAAATAAATTAAAGTTTTTGTGTTAAATAGCTGATTCAATGTTGCTAGTTATAAAATCCTCGAGAAAGTCTGTTAAAGCTTTGTATAATGCGATCTCAATATTTAATTTGAATAGTTCTTTAATTTTCTCTTTATCTTTAATCTTATCTAGATCTATATCATAATAATAGATCTTTATTGGCAGATGAATAGGACATCTCTTGATCTCTAGAGCTATCCATCCCTCATAGATCAATGTTTTGAGTTTTTCAACTCTCTGTGGATTAGGATATACTTCAGCATATATATTGTCTTTATCTACTCCGATTATACTTTTTAGCTCTTCAAGTCTACTTCTGTATTTATTTAACTTATCGTTCATCTCATAAAGGATCTCAGATAATTCTTTTGGAAGAACAGGTTGTGTGAAATATCTTAACAAATCTTTAGTGTTTAATATGAAGAATGGATGATAACGAATACATTTATTATACATTCTATTGATCTCATATCTTACAATATCTGCTAAGAAATTTTCATCATAAATGTGATATAGTTTGCCTTCTCTGAAAGCATTATTAATAAGTTTATACTTCTTGATCTTCTCAATTTTTGATATACCTATTTTCTCTAAGATCTTTGGTTTAAACTCGTTTGAACAAATGAAATTTAAGGCTGAAATAATAAAAATCAGATCCTGAAGATCTTTATCAGACAACGTACTTTCACCTAGACATAATTTAACGCTCTCAAGAATCTTCTGCGTCTTTTCATCTTTAGATTTAATCAGATCTTCGATATTCTTAATAATATTCTTATTCTCAGCTTCACTCCCAAATATTAAATATGATATTGAAGGTCTAATCGAGATCTTTTCTAGGATCTCAGCGATAGAATTGACAACATGATCAATTGTCGTCTTGCCAGTCAGATCAATTTTTGTTATGATGTAGCTTATATCTACTCCTTCTTCATGTAATCTCCCAAAAACCTCCTCAAGATCATCATATTCAAACGTTTCTGAAGTTAAGATCAGTACTAAATGTTTAATTTTCTCAGGACTTCCTACTCTGATAAGTCTTCCTATACGTTGATAAAATTCTAACGGACTTTTTGACACATCAAATATCACAAGAAGCCGAGCCTCAGGTATGTCAATACCTTCATTGCCAACTTTAGTTGAGATTAATACTGAGATCTCGCCTTTTTTAAGTTTATCAATTAACTTGATTCTTTCATCTTTACTAACTTGACCAGTGAGCACATATATTGTCTCTTTAGGCATCATTTTACTTAAAACATCTTTTACCTCTTCAGCAGACACGATTCTGCCTGTGTATATAAGAGTTAATTTCCCTTCGTGAGGTATATCATAAGAATTTACAACCTCTATCAAGGCTCTTACTTTATGAGAATTGATAGGCTCTCTACAAAATCTCTCCAGATCATCATTTCTAACGATCTTGCCTCTTGCTAAAAGGTTTTCATAACTTTTACATAATGCTTTTCTACCATATTTTACAAAAGTTCTTTCCAAAAAGGCATCTATCTTAGGATCTTTAGTTATATTCCCTTTTAATAATTCATCATAGATCTTGATTTCATCATCAGAGAAATATGAATCATAGTTATGTGCTATAGCCAATGGAGGATCAAAACCAGGATCTATATCTTTCAATCTTTTAAAATCATAATGAAGTAGAATAGGTGTTCCAAAAATTTTTATAAGTTCTTCTCCTCTAAGAATTTTTTCGCTAGGCAATAGAGCTGTGAATCCTATTATGATCTTTGGATTCAAATGTTTAAGAAGCTCTTGATAATATTTGTTTCCAAATGCGTGATGCACCTCGTCTATAATTATGAAATCAAAAGATCTTTTCTCGTCAATATTTTCAACACATTTTAATGATGTCATTGGTGTCGCTATAACAATTTTCTTAGATGGATCAAGAAAATCATCACATTTTCCCTCATATTCTTTTCCGACGTTATCAAAAGTTTTAGACCATTGTTTTTTAAACATTTGATCGCATAGAAATCTTGTTGGTTCAACAACTAGAACTCTGTTATAACCACCATATTTAATAGCATAATAAGCTGTGAACTCTTCAAGTAAAGTCTTGCCACTACCAGTAGGCATAGAAACTATGATGAATCTATTAATCCTCAAATTTCTAAGGATCTCTTGAGCAACATAAGATTGATAATTTTTCAACATGATCGGCTTGCCTGATAAATATGGCATTCTCTCAGAGAGAAGTCTATTAAATTCTTCAATGATCTTAAGCTCGTTCAGATCATTTGACAAATATGACTACCATATGTATATATCAAAAGAATTTAGATAAACAGATAACATATTTAAAGAAGGAATTTTTAATGAAGACAGCGTCTTCACCGCGATCTTTATCTTAAGTCTCAAAGATATTTATATTATGATGATCTTTCAGAGCATCTACTTGCTTATTATTTTTGACAATACATAAAATCTAAAATTAAGATGAATACATATTATTTGCTTTGTGGTGTATATAAAGAGTTGGTGGCCTTTGGATGTCCCGAAAGTCAGTCATTGCTATGATTATTATAGCTATCATAATGTTTCTCTTGGGATCTGTCATAGGCTATGAAGCTGGTGAGAAAACCGTGAAAACAGAGACTGTAATAATATATAGAGGTAATTTGTCTCAGGCACAAAGCGTTATTATAGCTGGTTTAAGACAGCCTATTGTGGCAGGTACGTGGAGGATAACAGTTATAAGTGTTAACGAGAGCGTGTACGTGAGAGTTCGTGCACGAGACTATTCATGGGAGTATTATGAAGCTCCACCTGGAATGAAAGCAGTTGTTGTCAGAATAAAGTTTGAAAACATAGGTGATTATACATTATCTCTTGAAGAATTTAGGTATTGGAAAGCATTTGAGCCACTTATAATAACAAATAGTAATAGAAGCTATGAGATGAAGACAGATTATTCAATCAAATTAAGTAGGATCCCAAGCAGAAGTTTCGCTGAAAAAATCGATCCATTAAGTGTTGAGCTTAAAGAACTACATCTTTCTGAAGGCGTCAAGCCTGGAGAATTCATTGAGGGAGATCTTTTGTTTCTTATACCACAATTAGAAAAGCCTATTGAGATGATAATATCTTACTCTCCTAGAATAGAATGGGGATTTATGACAGAACACTATTTAAGATTAATAATTGTTATAAAGCTAGAGCAATCGTAAATTTTTGTAGCTGACAATAAGCTTATTAAAACAGCTAGAAATTTTGATCAACTTTTAGATTTAAGGATCAGTAGGGCAAACTCCAGATAAAAAATCAAAGACTCCTTGTGAAACCACTTATACATTCAGGCGTTAAGATTTGTTGAAATAGATCGTTGGCACATATTATTTTTTGTTTGTAAAATATAAATAGTTGGTGTTGTTGTTGGTGGTGTTCATTATTAGAGATAAGAGTTATGATATTTCTCGTGAAGATGTTGAGAGAGTGTTAGAAAATCTTGATCCTGAGCCTCTTCGTGGTCGTGCTAAATATTATATAGAGTATAAAGGCAGGAGATATCCTATTAAACAAGTTATCTCAGCTGTGACTGGATTACCAAGGATAGCATTTACAGCATCACATGCTTATAGAATATTAACAAAATTAGGTTTTGAAGTAAAACAGTTAAGTTCTGAATATGAGAAGAAGGTGAAATAGTGGATTCTGAGGATCTCATAAGATTCATTAGAAGACTTAAAAGAAAACTAAGAAAATATGAAAAACTTTATTCACATAATGAAGGAGCTGTGAGAGAACAAATTGTCAGTCCATTTTTAAGAATGCTTAAATGGAATGTTGAAGATCCAGATCAGATCATCCCTGAATATTCTATTGGAGAGAGAAGAAGAAAAAAGCTTGATTATTATCTGATTATCAGGAGAAGAGGTAAGGCCGAGTATGCTGTTATTGAAGTAAAAGCTTTAGGAAAGGCCGGAGAAGGCGTATCTCAAGCCATTGACTACGCAAGAAATGTAAAGGCCAGTTATGTTATAGTTACTGACGGCGATACATGGCAGCTATATGATACTTCTAAGCCATTATTAAATCCATTGGTAGAAAAATGGAGTATCCTTAGTGAAAGTCCTAGAGAAATTGCGAAGAAGGCACAGATTATTGCTAATACAAGTGATTTCGGGAGAAAAGAAGCATTATCTTCTTTAGAGACTCAGCCTAGGGTAAGAATCAGATGTCCTCACTGTGGTCATGAAGATAGATTAAACAGATTTAGTATATTAAAAACATGGAGATATAGATCGTGGAATGCGTATCATCTTAAGTGTCCTGCATGTGGCAAAAAATTTATGTTTTATATAGATCCTAGTGGAAAAAGAAAAAGTTTTACGATCCCAAGAGCGTCTTCTAAATCAGAAAAAGGTGAAGGAAAATGATCAAATATTTATATTATGGTTGTAAGAAGAGAAAAACTTCATTGTTAGGCTCAGATTCTTCTCATTATAGTATCGAGGTCTGAAAAATATGAGTCAAGAGCTTCCATTTACATCAGAGTTTTGGAAAAGACTTGGCGAATATCTTGATAAATATCGTGTTGGAGGTCATAAACTTAAGGTTGAACCTCTTGGCAAAATATCATATTATGGTAAGATCCCTGATATAGTTATAACTGATGAAAGAGGTTTTCCTCAGCTCATTATAGAGACTAAAAGAAAACGTGACGCAGATCCTGAAGATCTTTATGACCCATTAGGAAAAGCCCCTATAGCTCAGGCATTATGTTATGCATCTCTTGCTATGGAACATTATAATATGGAGAGAACACCTCTATTCTCTACAGCAAATAGAGATGTCATATTTATCTTCAAAGGCGTTGAGAAAGAGGAGCTTAAAGATCTTGTAGACATCAATGTGTGTAAAGATAGACATCCTACTTCAGAGGATTGGGAGAGAGCTTTAAAACCTGGTGCATATACTAAGCTTATTAGACAGGGATATCTTCTGGGAAGATTAGAGAGTCCTCTTAAAGAAGATACTATCAAAAGACTTTTTGATGAATATGTTGAGAAATGGATAAGTAAGACCCCCATAACACCAGTACATCTCTATAGAGTACTAGTAGATCAGCTTAGAGAAGATGTTGAGAAACTTCATGAAGAATATGTGGAAGATGCTGTGAAAACAAAAATACTTGAAGATCCTCAGTATTTTGAAGAGCTATATAACTTAGCTATTGAACAAGGCTATCCTAAAGGAATTTTAAGCCCAGGTCTCTTTTCATTATGTGTTTATGAAGAGAGAAGTGTTAAAGAAAACGTGTGTAGACCATTAGCAGATAAGATATCAGAAGCTTTCTCAAGAGCTAAAACTGTTCAGAACATATTCTCAGTATTAAAAGAATTAGCAGATAAAAAAGTTGAAGAGTTAGTAGAATATTGTAAAGAAACCAGTAAAAGCAGAAAGATCCCTCCGCCTATATGTAGTAAAAAGATTAAAGATGTGATCTCCTTTAGGAACCTATCGAGTCTTATGACGTATGCATTTGCCATGAAAATATTAGCATATAAGATTCTTGAGCTTCATCACAAGATACCCGAGCTTAAACCTCTGAGAAATATTGTCGAGATTAATGGAGAGAGAATAGAGATAAAAAGTTCAGATGATATTGTTAATGTTTTAAACATATTTTTTGAATCAGCCTCAAAAACGTTAGAAAGGATCCTTAATATAAAAGATTTTAGACCGCTTTTCAACACAGGACTTTATGACAAAATAGCTTTTAAAGGACTTAAAGCTATTGAGAGAGTTAACGAATTAATAGAGATTGCAGATGCGATCAAAGAAGCTCTCAGATATCTCCCTGGCGTAATAGGTTATGTATATGAAGGTTTTATACCTCCTCGAGAGAGACATCAGCTTGGTCAATTCTATACTCCTCCTGCTATAGCAAGACTTATAACTAGATGGGCAATAAGATCTCGTGATGACATAGTCCTTGATGGTGGATGTGGATCAGGTACATTTCTCATAGAAGCTTACAAAAGGATCCTATATTTAAAATTTAATAAAGATTATAATATTAGTTATCCTTCTTGTGAGACTGGTGTTAATGAACATCAAGAAATTCTCGAGAGATTATATGGCGTAGATATAAACGCATTTGCAACACAGTTATCATCTTTACATCTAATGCTTATGGAGCCTCGATGTCCTTTCTCGAGACTTAATGTTGAGACAAGAGACTTTTTCACACTTAGTAGTAGAAGAGAAGATAAAAATGTTAAGATTGTCAAGCCGTTTGATGCGGTGATTGGCAATCCACCGTATACTAGATGGGTTGAGATCCCTGATACAACAAAGGATCTTATTAAAGAGAGAGTTAGAGACTTAATGAGTAAATATGATCTGTTTGCTGATGTTATGAGAGGAAGAGAGCCGGGGATTTATGTTTATTGGATACTTCATGCATCAAAGAATCTTCTTAAGGCTGGTGGCAGACTTGGAATGATAATATCAAACATGTGGTTGCAGACAGATTATGGAGTGGATTTTGGCAGATTTTTGCTTGATAACTTCAAGATCAAGGCATTGATAGATATTTCTTATAGACTTTTTGAAGCTTTAATATCAACAGTCATAATATTAGCTGAGAAAGAGCCTAATGAAAATGCTCGAAAAGATAATGAGGTTCTGCTTATTAGAATACCTCCAATAGATAGCAGGCTTAGTGATAAAGAAGTTGAGGTAAAACTAGATGAAGCTTTAAAATGTATTGAGGATTCTATAACATCCGATTATGGATTCAGTAAAGATAAGCTTGATAAATGTGTACAAAGCCATGGGATTTGGTATAGCTTCGTGAAACAATCTGAGATTCCAAGAGATAAAAAATGGATTAGTCTATTCTTTGAACGCGTAGAGGATTTTGTGAAAGTGCTTGAGACGCATCCATTAATGATCAAAACCAGTGAATGGTTTAAGCCGAGTAGAGGTAATAGCATATACTCTATTTGGGCTCTTGATCATGGTAGAAGACCTGATCTTGGGGCTAAAGATTTCTTTTACTTTAGTAGAGATAGAATAGATGATTGGGATGCTAAGGTTAAGGGATTTAAAGAAGCTGTAATGAAGTATCTAGTGCCAGCCATAACAGCATCTAGATATGTCAAGACATTTATGTTTACAGAGAGAGACTGGATGAAGATAAGAGATAGGAAAAAAGAGGAGAGAGAAAAGTCAAAATATTCTTATTCTGACGTATGGATCTTAGTATTACATGAAGATAGAAACAATACACCTCAACAATTACAGGAGTATATCAAATGGGGAGAGACTGAGTGTAAAACACAGATTAGAGCTACCAGAGGAGGAGGCAAAATATGTAGCAAGGCCGAAGCATGTAAGGCCAGAGAGAAAGCTAAAGCTTATTTCTATGGATGGTATGATCTAGGAGGATATATACCGACGCCAATAATGGCAATTAGACAGGCTGGATATCATCCACAGTTCTTCTTAGTTACAATGCCTCTGGTTACCTACGATGCTATTATAACGTTTGTGCCAAGAGTAAAGATGAAAGTGGCTAACAAAATTTTTGATCCTATCGAATACAATAGAGTTTATGGCGATGTTATAGATAATATAAAGCCTAGTATAGAGCTTGATGAGATTGAGATTAAAGCTCTTCTGGCATATCTTAATTCGACGTTCAATTGGGCATGGCTTGAACAGAGCGGTAGAAGAACTGGTGGTGGTATATTAGCTCTTGAAGTTAATATCGCTGAGGAAATGCCTATATTAAATGTTAAGAAGATCGATAGAAAACAGATAGAAGATCTTGCTAAGCTTTTTGAGAAGCTTGAATTTTCTGCACGATCTATAATAAGTGATAGCAGTAATGAATCTGTATCTGAGGAGGAGGAAGGTGTTGGGAAACTTGAAATGTTTAGGAAGCTCAGACCAATATTTAGAGAGATAGATTCTAAAATTGCTGAAATACTAAAGATCAATGTTAATGTAGATGAGCTGTGGAACTCTGCTTGGGAGATGATGAGGAGAAGAGTTGAAGGTGCTGGCAGAAAACTCAGGCCTGGAGCTGAGATAGAGATAGAAATTAAAGAGGAGAAGGAAAGTGAAAAAAGAAAAGGTAGAAAAAGAAGAAAGAGAAGCTCAGAAGGAAAGGTGACTCCTCTCACTAAATGGTTTAAACAAGGCGATAATAAAGATCATAAAAAGTCTTCATAATAAATTACGCATAATAAATTACGTTTTGCGTATGAGAGAAATCATTCTCAAAAAAGTGAGGTGACAAGCTCTTTTAAATAGCCTAGGTATTTAGAGTAGTTTTCATCAGCTTCTCCAAGAAGATCCTCATATCTAGCCTCAGAAATCTTAAGTTCTCCAAATCTGCTTTGTATAAATCTCGCCACCTCTCTAGACATAACCTTGATCATCAGCCTCCAAGAGATCTTTCTAACATATTTAGGCAACAATAGATCACGTCTTTTAACATATTTTGTCAAAGCTCTTCTGCTAACACTATTGCCTGCATATTCCTTAAGCAGCCTCAAAGTATCTATAGAGAAGTAAGCCCATTCACAGGGTTTGACGCTCTCTCTTAAGCCAACATAATATCTACAGAAGCCTTTATCATTGAAACACACAAGCCTATGTGTCTCAATATCCAGGCCGTTTATCTCGATGACCTCATTAGGATTGAAGCTCTCGATAATGTATATGGCATGTGATAATCTTAATCCTCCTTCAAGCATAAGCCTATAGACCAGATAATATAGCTCGTGATTATCTCTCAAGACGGATAATGTCTTGACAAGATCCTCAATACTTATCGGGTAGGATCTTACGTCTATCTTATAGCTTCTACTAGGCACTATCTCCATTACCCATCCATATGTCTCTGGAGAGATTTTTCTGAGATAATAGAGATATTGAATATAGTGTCTAAAGACGTTTCTAAGCCATTTGTTCTTATGATTAATCACATAGTTGATAAGATCCTCACTAAGAGTTTTACCCTCAAGATGTTTCTTAAAGAGATTACGATAATAAGCTATTGTCTCAGGATCTAATATTTTTCTTCTCTTCTTTCTCTCTCTAAGAAACTCCTCAAATCCTTGGCTCCATGTGAATACGACTTGAGACAGGCTTAGGCCAAGCATCTTTCTAAGATCTTCTCTGAAATTCTCTATCGTGAACCTCAGTATAGCCTGCCTCAGATATTCGTCTTTAGAGGCTAACGCCACAGCCTGTAGGATCAATGAGTAATCTATAGATCCATCTTCTCGAATAATCCCCACAGCTTTTAATCTGTCTATGCCTGCAACTATCTCATTAAACTCTTTCTCATCAAGATATTGAAGTGCCTTTGAGATTATATCATCAGGGATCCTTCTGAAAGCATTCAGATAGTTATGGAGGGATCCCTTTGATATATCAAGGATCTCCACAGTTTTGTTGAAGCCAAGCTTCTCCTTAACTCTTCTAAGGATCTCTCTTCTAACATCATCACTAAGACCTCTCACATTAACCTTATGAATCCATTTTGAAGAAACTTTGAGTTCATTTGTGAGCTCACTCATGAGTTCACACCCCCCAAGTAGAATCGTGAACCTCGGGGGTTAATAAGCTTAACTCAGCGGGCCCGCCGGGATTTGAACCCGGGATCTCCGGCTCCGGAGGCCGGCGCCTTATCCTGACTAGGCCACGGACCCTCTATTTATAATGTATCTTTTAATGTTTTTACTTTTTTATGTTAATAGTATCTGGTGTATTGTTTTATGAGCATAGATCTTGTTGAGATAATTGCTGAAGTAAAGACTGTTCTTAATCTGAGCGGCTCTGAGAAGAGAGGTCTTCTAGCTTTTAATTGGAATAGAGATGGGAAGTGGGATGTGTTTCTTTATCATCTTGATGAAAAGAAGA